>Ga0299915_10000060_pt1 | contig 72900 bp, 63 predicted proteins | sample RVTome_13_FD_200263 | JGI IMG/M metagenome (GOLD analysis project Ga0299915, IMG submission 200263) | Soil microbial communities from uranium-contaminated site in the Upper Colorado River Basin, Wyoming, United States - RVT92D227 (version 2) ...
ATCTACAGCAACATTTTGAGCGGAATGATGGATGCTTTCGCCTCTGTGATCTCCAATAACTTGAACGTAGTGGTGAAGCTCCTGACTTCGGTCACCATCATTCTGATGATCCCCACCCTGATCGCCAGTGTCTACGGTATGAATGTCAGACTTCCTTTTCAGACTTCCACGCATGCTTTCCTCATTACTATCATCATCTCCACCATCTTCTCTTCCATTGGGGTACTGATCTTCTGGCGCAAGAAATGGTTCTGATTACAAATCGTATATGGTGACTTCTGCCAAATCTGCCGCCGACTCCAAACCCTCCCTCTTGCAACTATTTCTCTCCTTTCTAAGATTGGGCTCGACTGCTTTTGGCGGTCCAGCCATGGTAGCTTATATACGTACCCTGGCAGTGGAGCGCAAGCAATGGCTGGATGACGAAACCTTCCAGAAGGGCATTGCGCTATGCCAATCAATCCCTGGAGCCACCGCAATGCAAATGGCGGCTTACACCGGCTTCAAGTGTCGTCGCGGCTTGGGTGCGGTGTCAAGCTTCGTAGGATTCGGCTTGCCTGCCTTCACCATGATGCTCGTGTTGTCAGCGCTTTATGTCAAGGGTCATGATTTCCCCATCGTGGTCTCCATATTCAAGGGTCTCCAGGCGATTATTGTTGCTATCGTGGCAAATGCCGTCCTGTCGTTCGCCAAAACCTCACTGAAAGACTGGAAAGACCCGATTATCGTCGTGATTGCGGCGTTCCTGTTCTGGATGAAGGTGAATCCGGTCATTGTGATCCTGTTGTCAGCACTAATCGGGCTCATCGCTCATCGAAAACGCGGATATCAGCGCATGCCCGCTTCACAAGAGGCTAATCGCTTTCCCATCAGAGGATTCGTGTTGACTCTGCTGGGTATAGCAGCCGTCTGCGTATTCTTGCTCATAGCCGGTGATCGCAGGTTGTTCCAGCTCGCGATTCTGATGCTTCGAATTGACTTGTTCGCCTTCGGCGGCGGTTTCGCTGCCCTCCCTATCATGTATCATGAAGTCGTTAACGTGCGCTCTTGGGTGGATGCGCCCACCTTCCTTAATGGGATTGCTTTGGGACAAGTGACCCCTGGACCCATCGTCATTACAGCCACTTTCGTGGGATACCTGGTGCACGGTGTTTCGGGCGCCATAGTCTCGACTCTGAGCATTTTCCTGCCATCGCTGCTATTGGTGATCGTGGTCACTCCCTATTTCGACAAGTTCCAGGCGTCCCCTCATTTCAATAGAGCCATCGCCGGCATCTTCGCTTCGTTTGTGGGACTTCTCTTGACGGTGGCGCTGCGATTCGGATTGGACATTCCTTGGAATGTTCCGGCAGTTTTGTTGGCAGTGGCAGCATTCGCCGCTTTACTCTTGAAAGTGGAGATCATCTGGGTCGTCCTGGTCGGAATCGTGCTCTCAGCAATCCTGTTTTGAGCTTGATTTCTCTACGTCCTTTGCGCCTCTGCATGAGCTCTTTGCGCCTTTCCCCCCTACGTAGTAGGGGGGAAAAGAAGGGGGGTCTCCTTAACCTTCCCCCCGGTACCCGGGTGGAAACACAAAGGGGGGTCTTATTCCATTCTTTGCAGGATTGTCGTGAGCCCGGTCCACCTTCCCCCCTGCGTAGTAGGGGGGAAAAGAAGGGGGGTCTCCTTAACCTTCCCCCCGGTACCCGGGGGGAAACACAAAGGGGGGTGCTATTCCATTCTTTGCAGGCTTGTCGTGAGCCCGGTCCACCTTCCCCCCTGCGCAGCAGGGGGGAACAAAAGGGGGGTCTCCTTAACCTTCCCCCCAATATCCGGGGGAAAGCACACAGGGGAGAGTCATTGCGAGCGCATAGCCCGAAGCAATCTCGCATTCGGTCGCTCCCGTCCTAACGAGAGCATGTGCCTCCTTCCAGGCACTCGTACCCACAGCTAATTCAAATCACCCTTGACTTTCCCCGCAAAAAACCATATATTTTGACCCTGAGTTTCTCTGCGTGCTCTGCGCCTCTGCGTGAGCCTCTTCTTTGCGCCAGTAGCTCAACGGACAGAGCATCGGCCTTCTAAGCCGAGGGTTGTGGGTTCGATTCCCGCCTGGCGTACCCCTTCGCCGACTTGCAGTTCGGGTTCAAAGGGAACCCGACAAAAGTCATACTCCCCTGCGCCGTAGTGGGGATGAGAAGGGTTCTTGACCTTCCCCCCGGTATCCGGGGGGAATTCAAAGGGGGGCTTCTTATCAAGCTCACGGCGTGCTTTGCGCCTTTGCGTGAGCCCTGAATCTGCCCACTCTTAGCCGTCGAAGAGCGTGGAACCGCCTGCAGACTAACCCACGAAATCTCATATTCCCCTTGACTAATTCAGTGGAATTTCTTATATTTAAATCCGAAATTTTTAGTGCGAAGATGCTCGTGCGAAGTTTCACATTCTGGCGTTGAAAGGAGGGATCCTCCGGGAATTCCCAGGGATAGTCCTTTCAACTCTTTTTGCATATAGCCCTCATCACCTCCGGCTCATCCGCCCTGACCGAACACATTCCCCACTGCGGCAGTAGGGGGGAACAAAAGGGGGGTCGAATGACCCGGGGAGTATGATAGCGTATCGCCGCTCATTATCTGAACAGAACCGCACTCACCGCCAATTCCCGCACCGAGACGAATCGCCCCTTTTCCTGACCTAATCAAAGGATGGTACATGGCTTCCGTCATGCATCACAATCACGGTCCCCTGTCGTTGGCTGACCGAGCTTATGAAGCGACCGATGTGACCGTGGCTCGTTGCTATCAGTGCGGCAAATGTTCCGCCGGTTGTCCGCTGGCAGCAGATATGGATTATCCGCCCAGCTTGGTTTTAAGAATGCTGCAAACCGGACAATCCAGGCTGGAAGAGAAGGTTCTTCGTTCCTTCGGTATCTGGCTCTGCCTGACCTGCGAGACTTGCATCGCCAGATGCCCGCAGGAAGTGGACATTCCTAAGCTGATGGACTATCTCCGTGGTGAATCCCTGATCAGGCGCAAAGTCAATCCTCGCGCCCGGGACATTATCAGATTCCACCGTTCCTTCCTGGATTCCATCTATTACACCGGGCGTCTGTTCGAAGTCGGGCTCATCGCGGATTACAAAGCTCGATCCAAAAAGTGGTTCCAGGATGTCCTGCTGGCTCCGAAAATGTACGCCAAAGGCAAATTGCACCTTTTCCCCGAAATGATCGCTGGTAAGTCCCACGTGTCGCGGATTTTCCGAAAGACTCTTAGGAAAGAGGAGAAAGTCAGATGAGAATTGGTCTGTTTCCCGGATGTTCTCTGGAAGGTTCTTCTCCCGAATATAGCGAATCGGTGGATGCAGTTGCGAAGCACGCAGGTCTTGAACTTGAGACCATCAAGGACTGGAACTGCTGCGGCGCCACCGCGGCTCACAATTTGAGCCGGGATCTCTCGCTGGCGTTACCGGCTCGCATTTTGGCGCTGGCGGAGCAGCAAGGCTTTGATGAGGTCGTGGTTCCGTGCGCCGCCTGCTACAATCGCCTGAGCGTCGTCCGGCACGAATTGCTTGAGGATGAATCCCTCCGCAAACATATCGGAGAAATCATCGAGATGGATTTCCAGGGCAACCCGGAAATCATCAATATCATCCAGATGCTGGACAAGTACGTCATGCCGGGGATCGAGGCTAAAATCAAGCAACCTCTTGACCATAAGCTGGCGAGTTATTACGGATGTCTGTTGGTTCGTCCCCAAAAAGTGCTGCAATTTGACCGCCCTGAGAATCCTCAGAGTATGGACCTGATCGTCAAGAAATTGGGCGGAACTCCCGTCAATTGGGCGTTCAAGGTCGAATGCTGCGGAGCCGGGCTCTCGGTGTCGCAGCCTCACATCGTCGCGAAGTTGTCCGGCAGAATCCTAGAGGATGCGGCGCTGCGCGGGGCGGAAGCCATCGTCGTGGCATGCCCAATGTGCCAGTCCAATCTGGACATGCGCCGACCCGAAATCGAAAAGTACCTCGAAAAGAAAATCAATATCCCGGTGCTATACATCACGCAAGTAGTGGGCATGGCGCTGGGCATTGACGACAAGAAACTCGGACTGCATCGACATATGGTGCCGGTTGCCTTCCCGACCAAAATCCAGGAGCCTGCTCCCCAGACTCCAAAGCCTGCCGAAAAAGTCGCGAAGGTGGAGGAATAGCTATGGCTCGCATCGGTGTCTTCATATGCCACTGTGGTGAGAATGTCGCCGGCACAGTCGATTGTGCCAAAGTCTCTCAAGTCTCCGGCAAGATCCCAGGTGTAGTGCACAGCGTGGACTACAAATACATGTGCTCCGATCCGGGGCAAACCATGATCAAAGAGGCAATCCTCCAGAAAAATCTGACCGGTGTCGTGGTGGGCGCCTGTTCCCCCCGCATGCACGAACCCACCTTCCGGAGGACTTGCGCCGAAGTTGGATTGAACCCCTTCCTGTGCGAAATGGCGAACCTGAGAGAGCATTGCTCCTGGGTGCACGAAAAGAGCGACGTCACGACCGACAAAGCGATCGATCTTGTGCGGGTCATAGTGGAAAAGGTTAAGCGCAACAAGCCCTTGTTCCCGATTAAAGTGCCCGTGACCAAGACCGCTTTGGTATTAGGCGGTGGAATCGCCGGCATCCAGGTGGCGCTGGATGTCGCCAATGCCGGGCACAAAGTCCTGATGGTCGAGCGCGACCCGTCCATCGGCGGGCACATGGCGCAGCTTTCCGAGACCTTTCCCACCTTGGACTGTTCCCAATGTATCCTGACTCCTCGTATGGTCGAGGTCGCCCAGCATCCGAATATCACACTCTACACTTACTCCGAGTTGGACAGCCTGGAAGGCTTCATCGGCAACTTCAAAGCCAAAATTCGCAAAAAAGCCCGCAGCATCGATGAGAAGATATGCACCGGCTGCGGCGTCTGTTCCCAGAAATGCCCCATCAAGAAAATCCCCAGCGAATTCAACGCGGGCTTGGGTCTGAGGACTGCCGTCTATACCCCATTTCCTCAAGCCGTTCCGAACAAGCCGGTCATCGACCGCGAAAATTGCACCTATTTCCTGAAAGGCAAATGCCGGCTGTGCGAAAAAGTCTGCCCTGCCAACGCCATACGTTTCGACCAACAAGATGAGATTATCGAGGCGGAGGTCGGAGCCGTCATCACCGCCACCGGATTCGACATTAAGCACACCGACTTCTTCCCGGAATACGGCTATGGCGAGTACCCTGACGTCATTGACGGCTTGCAGTATGAGCGTCTGGCTTCCGCGTCCGGTCCCACCTTGGGGGCGATCAAACGTCCTTCCGACGGCAAGGTCCCCGATACCGTAGTCTTTATAGCCTGCGCCGGATCCCGCGATCCCGCCAAAGGCATCGAATATTGTTCCAAAATCTGCTGCATGTACACCGCCAAGCACGCTATGCTGTACCGCCACAAAGTCCATCATGGCAAAGCATACATCTTCTATATGGACATTCGCGCCGGCGGCAAGATGTACGAAGAATTCGTCCGCCGTGCCGTCGAAGAGGACGGAGTCAATTACATCCGCGGTCGTGTGTCGCGCGTCTATGAGCAGAATGGCAAACTGATTGTCAAGGGCGCGGACACACTCCTCGGAGCCGAGCCGGTCGAAATCGCCGCCGACATGGTGGTGCTGGCAACCGCCGGAATTGCAAACGACGGCGCTGAAGCGCTTGCTCAAAAACTGCACATCAGCTACGACTCGTACAAATTCTTCGCCGAAGCCCATCCAAAGCTCCGTCCCGTGGAAACCAATACCGCCGGGATTTTCCTGGCAGGTGCCTGCCAGGCGCCGAAAGACATTCCCGATGCAGTATCGCAAGCCTCCGGTGCCGCCTCCAAGGTCGCCGGACTTTTCTCCCAGGACGAGCTGACCCGCGAACCTGTCATCGCAGTCGTCCATCGCACCCTGCCTCCGGTGCTTTCGACCTGCGTCGGCTGCTTCCTCTGTAAGTCGGCGTGCCCATTTCAAGCCATCGAGCAAGAGGAATTCCGCACCCGCGACGGCAAGTTGATCAAGACGGTCGCGAAAGTCAATCCCGGCTTGTGCCAGGGATGCGGCACCTGCGTGGCGTTGTGCCGCTCCAAATCCATCGACCTGCAGGGCTTCAGCAACGAGCAAGTCTTTGCCGAAGTCATTGCCCTGTTAGACAGGAGTACCAGCGATGTCGTCGTTTGAGCCCAAAATCGTGGCATTCGTCTGTAATTGGTGCACTTACGCCGGAGCCGATTTGACCGGTACCAGCCGGATCAAATATGCGCCGAATGTCAAGGTTATTCGTTTCCCCTGCACCGGCAGGATCGACTTCATGCTGCTGCTGAAAGCCTTCGCCCGGGGAGCAGACGGCATCATCGTGTCCGGCTGCCACCCCAACGACTGCCATTACACATCCGGGAATTTCCACGCCCGTCGGCGTTGGATGGTGTTCCGACGCCTGCTGGATTTCCTGGGCATCGACGTGCGCCGTGTGCATTTCTTTTGGATCTCCGCAGCCGAAGGCGCCAAATGGGCGGAAATGGTCAACGAGACCGTCGAAACCGTCCGAAAACTGGGACCGTTTGAACGCTATCAGAAGCTGACCACCGCTGGTGTCGCCTGATAGGAGGATATCAATGGATGATCTGAGGAAGAAAGCTAAGGAATTACTGGAATCTAAGCAAGCCGGCGTGGTCATCGGCTATGGCAACGGCACCGGCGACCGTGTCCGAGCAATCTTTGCCCAATCCCCCGCGGACGCTGACAAGCTGGTTTTCGATGATCGCTGTCTCCAGAATCTCACCGTCTATCTTTCCAAGTCCGAGGTCAGAAAGATCGGAAAACCAGCCGTGGTGGTTACATTGCCCGGTCTGCGAACGATTCTTCAATTGGCTTCCGAAAAGCAGGTCGCCGAAAATGACATCATAGTGCTCGGAATTTCCCCCGAGGGTGCGCTTCTGGACTTGCCCGGTTTCAAGGCTATCACCGATTACGTCGCTTCTGCGAATCTCGACTACACTGACGCCGAAATGCGGAACTTGGACGAAGTCCTGAAACTGTCCCTGGACGAGCGATTCCAATTCTGGAATGACGAACTTTCCCGTTGTATCAAGTGCTACGCCTGCCGTCAAGCCTGCTCGCTTTGCTATTGCAGCCGCTGTACTGTGGAATGCAACCAGCCGCAGTGGATTGCAGTTCCTTCTCATGACTTGGGCGACTTCGAATGGCATGTGATGCGAGCCATGCACCTGGCAGGTCGTTGTGTCAATTGCGGCGACTGCGCTCGCGCCTGCCCTGTGGACATTCCCATCAATCTGATCAATCACCTTCTTGCCCAGGTGACGTTCGACAGCTTTGGACTCCGTTCCGGAACATCGCCCGAAGCCGACTACGCCCTGTCCACTTTCCGTCCCGATGATAAAGAGGACTTCATAAGGTAACCTTATGGACACCAATAAGAAACTGCTGAAAAGCCAATCACTAAAGGACCTGCTGGGAAAACTCACGCAATCCGGCAAAACCGTGTACGCCCCGAAACGGAAAGGCGACCAGGTCGATTTCCAGCCGATTACATCGTCGGAAGAGCTCGCCCAGAACTATGTGCAGACCGTGCAATCCCCCAAATCCGCCGTATTCCCCAGAGTCGAAGAGCTTTTTCGCTTTCGGAACAATTCGGACGGTGTGAAGCTGACGGAAAGAGATGTCAAGACGCTTCCTGATATGGTCCTTTTCGGTGTCAGACCTTGTGATGCCGCCGGTTTGCAGCCCCTGAGAGCCATCTTCACCTGGGACTATCAAGACGCTCTTTTCAAATCGCGCATGGAGAAGGTGACCGTCATCAGTCTCGCCTGTCAGAGCGCCGACGAGTACTGCTTTTGCACCTCTGTAGGCTTGAGTCCCGGCGATCCGACTGGCAGTGACATTCTCCTCACGAAGCTTTCCAGCGGAGACTTTCTGGCGGAAATCGTGACCGACCAAGGAAAATCCCTCGCAGACTCGATGACTGAGCTATTTCTTCCTGCGCCAGCCGATGCCAAACCAGCCACCCTGGCAGACGTTCCGATCAAGTTTAATCATGAGGAGTTGAGCAAGAAACTCGCCTCTTTGTTCGACCGCACAGAAGTCTGGGTGGGACAATCGCTTCGATGCTTAGGTTGCGGCGCCTGTGCCTTCGTGTGCCCGGCATGTGCCTGTTTCGACATTCAGGACGAAGGAACCACCCATGACGGTGTTCGATTGCGGTGCTGGGATTCCTGCGGTTGCTCTCTCTTCACTTTGCACACCTCAGGACACAATCCCCGCGAAGTGCAGAGCCAGAGGTGGCGCCAGCGTGTGATGCACAAATTCTCGTACATGCCCGAGCGCTTGAATGTGTTCGGTTGTGTGGGTTGCGGCAGATGTTCCAGAGCTTGCCCGGTGGATATGAACCTCAAAGAGCACCTGACCGCTGTCATGGAGGTGAAAGCATGAGTGACGCCAACGTCTATCTCCCGTATTTAATGCGGATTGATAATATCACGGACGAAGCTCCCGGCGTTAAGACCTTTAAGCTGGCATTCCAAAATCCCGCTGAAGCCGAGGAATTCGATTTCAAAGCCGGTCAGTTCGGAGAATATTCCCTGTTCGGAGAAGGGGAGAGCACTTTTTGCATCGCATCCTCACCCACCCGCAAAGGATATATTGAATGCACCTTCCGCCAGGCTGGGCGCGTCACAAATGCTCTTGCCAATCTGGAAATCGGTGACACCATCGGCTTCCGAGGTCCCTACGGGAACATTTTCCCTATCGAAGACTGGAAAGGCAAGAGTCTGCTCTTCATCGCGGGAGGGATCGCCTTGCCGCCCATGAGATGCCTGATCTGGAACTGCCTCGACTTGAGGGATTGGTTTAAGGATGTCTCGATAATCTACGGCGCTAAGACCGTAGCCGACCTGGTGTACAAGCATGAATTGGACGAATGGTCGAAACGACCCGACGTCAAGCTGATCACTACCGTGGACCCGGGCGGCGAGACTCCCGATTGGAAAGGCGACATCGGATTCGTGCCAACTGTTCTGGACAAGGTAGCGCCGTCCAGCAAAGACACTATCGCCATCGTCTGCGGTCCGCCCATCATGATCAAATTCACCTTCCCGGTGCTGACCAAATTGGGATTCGAGCCGGATGTGGTGTACACCACATTGGAAAACCGCATGAAATGCGGCATCGGCAAGTGCGGTCGCTGTAACGTGGGCAAGTACTTCGTCTGCAAAGACGGTCCCGTCTTCACTTATTCGCTTCTCAAAGAGCTCCCACCGGAATATTGAGTTTCTTTCCCCCCTGCTATCGCAGGGGGGAACAAAAGGGGGGTTGTCCTACTTTCCCCCCGCTAGCCGGGGGGAAATTGAAAGGGGGGCATTTCCGTGGCACGGGCATCCTGCCCGTGCTTTCATATTCCTCCCTACGTCAGTAGGGGGGAACAAAAGGAGGGTCGCATTCTAACTGTGCCGCAGGGTGTCCTCACCCTGCGGGGCATTTCCGTGGCACGGGCATCCTGCCCGTGCTTTCATATTCCCCCCTACGTCAGTAGGGGGGAACAAAAGGAGGGTCGCTTTTTGTTCCCGCCAGGTTTCAAGCCAAGCGTAACCTGGCGGGCTTTTTCTGCTGTCACGTGTCCCCACGTGACGGCGCCGCCCTTGGCGCCCTTCGACCTTCACACCTTCACACCTTCACACGTCTTCTTGCCACTTGTCACTTGCTACTTGATAGTGCCTTGCCCCCAGACACCTCTAAAGATTACTGGAATTTCGCCGATACTCTTCGTGGGAGACCTACAGCCACGAGGTGTTTCATGGACTTCGCATACATTAACGGAAATAGCCTGGAGACTGAGAGCTTGGGCACATTGCTCCGCAGCCAATCATCTCAGAACAACGGGGGAACCATGAGCGATACCGGCGTTGAGGGAAGCCAGACCGAAGGCGAATGCCAACCGCAGCAAGGAGGATTACCCAACGGCATCGGCACGTTACTCGACGTCACCGGTTAGTCCCTACTTCTTGACTCATGCATATAATCCCCGGCGATACTCGTCGGGGATTCTTATATGTCCTGCCAGGCACTGAACAAACAGAACTACGTTCAACCCTCCAAATCCGAGCCTCCCAATTTTCTGACATCAGCTCTTGAATTTGACCTGCAGATTAGTTATCTTATACCTGGCAACAGGAATTCTTTTGATCGCCATCTTCAGGAGGACAAGATGAGATATATCCTCTGTGCCTTGACCATGACCTTGATTGGGGTCACCTCATTGATTGCGCAGCCCATTGCCCCGACCCGGCTCATAGGAAAGACCTATTACGAACGCCAGAGTTTGGGAACGCTGGGGCGCCTGACCGCTCTCGACCAATTTGGCGGCGCCAATTTCTGCTGGACCTCCAGCAGCACCGCAGGCACTCCTCGGCATACTTTCTATAATTACGTGGCTCAAGACGGCACACCTCTGGCAGACACTACCGGTGTCCCCCTGGACGTGGAAACCAGCGGCGCCTACGCCAATCTGTGCCTGTTTCCCGATGGAAATTGTGTGGCTGTTTTCCATGGGGGCGCCATGGGCAGTACTCACAGCTTCATCTACAACGGTGTCCTGATTGGGTACGGTGCGTTCCAGACCTTTGAGATTCCCAATGATCCCCAGGCGGGAGTGTTGATAAGTCCTCACGTAGCGGCACAAGCCAACGCAGCGTTCGTGGCAGCCACCGGAATGGGCGCGTCTGGCTTCACCGGCATGTACTTTAGCCGATTGCCCTTCAGCAATGGCTTCACCTTCAACACCTGGACGTTGGTCGATACCCCCAAGGTGATAGCCCAAGAACTGACCGTCTCACCCGTTTCCAATCGTGCCGCCCTTATTTGGCCCCACCTAATTGGGGAAGCGCCCGAGTATCCCGATATCCAGGTGGATAACGACATCTATTTGGTCATTTCCGAAGACGGAACCACCTGGAATTTCAATAGTCCCCTGAACATCACGGACTTCGTGGGCGGCGAACCCCCACACAGTGACAGCGTCCGAGCTTACAATGATGTGTCCGCCATCTTCGATTACGACGGTCATTTGCACGTTGCCTACGTCGTTGTCGGCTTCTGGTTCGAAGGCGGCGAAGTCATGACAACCTGGGGATCCATGATCTACCATTGGGACGAATTCAACGACACCCACACCATCATCACCGGAAACATCTACGCCGAAGGCAATCCCGGCTATGCCAACGAGAGCATCTATTGCCTTCCCAATCTGGGCATCGACCCGGTGACCGGCAATCTATACTGCACCTGGGTCGGATTTCCCGATCCCGCTGATACCGCGGACAACGGCTATTTGAACGGCGAAATCTTTGCCGCAGGCTCTGCCGATGGCGGCATCACTTGGGGAACACCAGTCAATCTCACCAACACTTCTACTCCAGGTGCCTCCGCAGGCAACTGCCTGAGCGAAAACTTCTCGTCCCTGGCGCCCGTTGTGAACGATACCCTGCATGTCCTCTATGAAGAGGACAAGTACGCAGGTCAGGCGGATTTCGCAGTCCCATCCACCGTGACTCAGAATCCCCTGCGATATATGAGAATCCCGGCGTCCATGGTTCCGCCGGGAGGATCCTCAGTCTCGGAGGCTGGCAATCACCTGCCGCAGACTTTCCCGCTGGCTCAGAATTATCCTAATCCTTTCAATCCTTCCACTAACATCGAATTCTCGCTAAGTGAGCCTGCCCACGTTTCCCTGACCATCTTCAACATCAACGGACGCGAAGTTGCTCTGCTCGTGGACGAATCGATGCCCCAGGGATCGCATTCCGTCCGATGGAATGCGCAAAATCTGCCTTCCGGCATCTATTTCTACAGACTGTCTGCCGGCGGATTTTCCCAAACCCGGAAGATGCTGCTTCTCAAATAGGAGTCAAGAAAAATCCCCCCTGCTATCCGCAGGAGGGAACAAAGGGGGGTCGAAATAACCTTCCCCCTGGTATCCGGGGGGAAACTGAGAGGGGGCAGGATCAGGGCAGGGGCGTCCCGTTCGTGCTTCAGCCCGCTGTCATGGTGGGACCATGACAGCCCTTATATGCAAACTTGTGGCATGGTTCGGACCATGCCACCCCCGCCAGAGTTCGTATTCCTCTGCGTTCTCTGCGCCTCCGCGTGACATGATTTGAAGTTACCCCCCAAACCGATTGCTAATTGGCAGTCTTCGATCTCGTCCGAACGCCAATTCCGTGATCTTGATTCCCGGCGGCGACTGCCGACGTTTGTATTCGCTGTGATCGACCATCCGAATCACGTTCCGAACCGTTTCCCGGTCGAATCCCGCCGCCACAATCTCGTCGATCCCCTGATCATCTTCAACATAAGCTTTCAAAATCGGGTCCAGAACATCATAGGGCGGCAGCGAATCAGTATCTTTCTGCTCGGGTCTAAGTTCCGCCGACGGCGGCTTCTCGATCACTCTACGGGGGATCACCTCCCGCCCAGCCTTCCGATTGATGTGCTCCACCAATTGATAGACCAAAGTCTTGGGCACATCCTTGATCACGGCGAATCCGCCAGCCATATCGCCGTACAACGTTGCGTATCCTACCGCCATCTCGCTCTTGTTTCCGGTCGTCAGCACCAGGTATCCAAGCTTATTGGAAATCGCCATCAGGATATTCCCTCGAATCCTGGCTTGGAGGTTTTCTTCCGTTATATCCTCCGCCAGCCCTAAGAAATGAGGCTTTAACGCATCTTTGTAGCTCTGGTATGGATCGGAGATTGGCACTTCCAGAATCTTGATCCCAAGATTCTTCGCCTGCTGCTTGGCATCTTCGATGCCCTCTTTCGACGAAATCGGAGAAGGCATCGTAACTCCTAACACATTGTCCGCCCCTAACGCTTCGGTCGCAATCACCGCCACCAAACTGGAATCGATACCGCCCGACAATCCAATCACTGCCTTCTGAAACCCATTCTTTCGAATATAGTCCCGGGTACCTGTCACCAAAGCCTTGAACACTTCCTCAACCGGATCCGGCACTTCCTGGATAGCAGTCCTTGCTAATCGCGGTCTGTCTGATTCCCTCAGAGTGATCTCCACTCTCCGGATACCATTGCTGTTCTTATCCGCCGGGAAACGCTCCTGCCGTATTCGAGGATCATGCAGCGACGCCTTCTGTGCTTTCGAAAGCTCTATATCAACCACGACCAAATCCTCATCGAAGAACTTGCCTCGCGCGATCAAAGTCCCCTCAGGATCGTAGACCATGCTTGCCCCGTCAAACACCAACTCATCTTGTCCCCCCGCCAGGTTGGCGTAAGCCACGTACGCCCGGTTCTCGATGGCACGGGTTGCCAGGAGATGATCTCGGAGCTTCCATTTTTCCAGATGATACGGACTGGAGCTGATATTCAACAGCAGCCTTGCGCCTCCCAAAGCGGCTTGTTCCGTAGCGGGTCCTTCCACATACCAGATATCCTCGCAAATGCTGATTCCAAGCGGAAATCCGTTAATCACCAGCACCATATCCTCATCCCCTTCTTTGAAATACCGCTTCTCGTCGAACACTCCATAGTTCGGCAAAAACACCTTGTGATAGTACGTGACGACTTTCCCGTTATAGATGACTGCTGCTGCGTTATAGATGTCTTCCGTCGAGTGCACCGTCCCCACAATGCAGACCATCTCTTTGACGGTGCGTGCGACATCGTCCAACGCTTTCTCCGTAGCTCTAATGAACCTCGGCTTTAAGAGCAAATCCTCCGGCGGATATCCGGTCAATGCTAATTCGGGAAAAGCCACCACCTGGACACCAAGTCGCTCTGCTTCAGCAATCACTTCGCGGATGATCGCCACATTGCCTTCGAAATCCCCCACCGAAAAATTGCGTTGCGCCAAAGCCAATCGTAGTACATCCATTTGTCACTCAAATTCTGAATTGATGGAACTTTCCCGCATAGGTTGTGGAGTGAAAAGAGCCAGATCTGCCCTGTCATCGCGAGGAAGCGAAGCGAAGGAGACACATTCTGCAGCTCGTTTTGTGTCCGGTGAGAATATGCCTAATTCAGAATATGGCTAATTTACTCAACAATCGAACCATCGAACAATGGGGCAATCTGACAACTTGACAATTCCTATTCCCCACCTTCACACCTTCACACCTTCACACTTCTTTCTTGCCACTTGTCACTTGTCACTTGCAACTTCCAGCGTTCACACTTTCACACGACGTTCTATGTATCATCTCTGCCTACAGTGAGAATCTTCTCACAATCGGTGTCAGGAACCGGACGATTCTATCGCCTCCCTTCGTCCTTCTTAGATAATTCCTGACCGCATATTTGAAACTCAGTCCCAATTTTCCTATGGACATATCATCATCCCAGCCGATTTTCTGCAGCAAACCAAAATCGTCGATCCGGCTCGACTGTTCGAATTGGATCTCATCGAATCGGTCGTGACAATGCCGGCAAATCCCCAGGGGACGCTCTGAATTGACCGTCTTCCTCAGATGGCGATACCGCCAGTTATTCCAAATCTCCATGAACGGCAGTTTCTTCAAATTCCCCATCACCAAAGGCATGGCGCAACACGGCATCACTTCTCCCGACTCATTGATGGATACCCAACTCCACGCCAGAATACAGCGATCGGGCAGACCGTGATTGGCTTCGGAACTTGGCTTGGCGGGTACGCGAACCATCGGCGGAATCGGGAACTCCGCCGGTCCCAGGAACCGGACTCCGACTCTGGATGCCCGTTCCTTAGCTTCCGTTAATTTCTGGTTGCATAAGCTGCGATGATAGACCAAGGACTGGTACCGATGCTCAGGAAAGGAAGGGTGGAGGTGATGCACTTCCAACCTCTCCACTCCCAATTCCGCAGCCAGATCCACCATCAATGGCAGTTCTTCGATGTTATCCCGGAAAATCGTCACGCCGAACACTAACGCTGTCTCATTGCTCGGATGTCTGTCCCTTTCTTGCCGGATCTTCCTCAGATTCCCGATAACAACATCGTACCGCTTGCCGCGGATCTTCTCATACGTCTCCCGAGTGGCGCCTTCCAAGGAAAAACGAATCACACATTCCTTCGCCACCACTTTCTCGATCCGTTCCTCGGTGAATAAATCCCCATTCGTGATGAATTCCGGTCGCAGCGCGAAGCGTGACAACCGGTCGAAATAGGTATCCCAGCATGCCGCCGCCATTTGTTCGCCCAGGTTGTTCCCGCCGAAGATCACGCTCTCCATATATGGGAACAAGTCCGTTTCCAGTCTTTCCCACACTCGCATCGGCATTTCGACGATCTTCTGGTTCCGGTATTCCACATGCCCGATCGAACAGTGCACGCACCGATGATTACACTCATTGGTGATCGCCAGCCACCCGTGTCGGGGTCTGGATTCCAGCCTGATGTGCAACTGTTCGGTTTCCAGCCGATTCCGCGTCGAATTAGCTTCCATTTGAGAACGGTTGATCTTCAAATCGTCAACTATTTCTGTCATTCCATCGCTCGAAAGACGCAACAAAGGGACTCCCCGCACTTGCCTATCCCAGGCAAGCCATACTAATATAGGACATTAACCTAAGAAAATCAAGGGAAATCAGACTGCCGCCCTTCTACCTGTCCGCCCATAGCGGATTGAACGGGGAACAAAAGGGAGGTTGCGATTTCTTCCCCCTTGCGCAGTAGGGGGGAAGAAAATGGGGGTCGCCTTGACCTGCCCCGGGGTCGTTCCCGCCAGGTTTCAAGTGAAGCGTAACCTGGCGGGCTTTCTGTGCTGGTAAGTGACTTCATCCGCTTGCCTCCCTGTCATCTTGAACGAAGTGAAGGATCTCGCGTCCCCCCTTAAGCGGGGAACAAAAGGAGGGCTTGCATCAACCTTCCCCCCGGTGCCCGGGTGGTAAATGTAAGGGGGTAGGCTCTCTTTCACGCCTTAATCCATGTCCGGTGAGATATTGACTTTTGCATCCCACTCTTAACAATAGAACAATAGAACAATCTATGATTCCCCAATTCCAAACAATTTAGCAATTTAGCAATCTGACAATTCTTGTTCTCTGCGCCCTCTGCGCCTTCATAAGAGCCCCTTTTCCTTTCATACTTTCACACCTTCACACATTCGCACGTTTTTCCTGCCACTTGCTACTTGTCACTTGCAACTACTACCTTCACACATTCGCACGTTTTTCCTGCCACTTGCTACTTGTCACTTGCAACTACTACCTTCACACCTTCACACGTTTTTCCTGTCACTTGCTACTTGTCACTTGCAACTTCTGCCTTCACACTTTCTCACTTCCGTAACATCCTCAGCCCGTTGAAAATCACCAGCAGCGACGCCCCCATATCCGCAAACACCGCCATCCACAACGTGGCATACCCCGGAATCGCCAACGCCAGAAATGCTGCCTTGATGCCGATCGCCAACACAATATTCTGCTTGACGATCCTGAGCGTCTTTTTCCCAAGATTCAACAAGAATGGCAGCCGGGACAGATCATCCGCCATCAACGCAATATCCGCAGTTTCCAATGCAGCGTCCGTGCCAGCCGTCCCCATGGCAATCCCCATAGTGGCAGCCGCCAAGGCTGGCGCATCGTTGACCCCGTCGCCTACCATTGCCACTGAGCCGTAGGTTTCACGAAGTTCCTTGACAACCCGGACTTTGTCCTGTGGCAGAAGCTCCGCCCGAATCTCGTCCAGTCCCAACTGCTTCCCGATTGCCTGAGCCGTCCGGCTGTTGTCGCCCGTCAGCATCACAGTGTGCATGACCCCGTTCTGCTTCAAGGAATCGATCGCCGCTTTGGCTCCTTCCCTGACTTGGTCGGTAATTGCAAAGATGCCAAGAAGAAGTCTTTCTTGTCCCACCAGAATTGCCGTCTGATTTGAATCCTCGATGTCTGCCAGTTTCTGGTGTGCCGCCGAATCGCAGATTCCCATGCTCTCAAACATGCTGTGGCTGCCCAAATAGTACGTAGTACCGGCAACATCGCCCTTGACTCCCTTTCCCGGCAGCGATTCGAAACGGTCCAATCCTACGAAGGAGGCGCCTGCATCGCAGGCATATTGCGAAATCGCTGCTGCCAGTGGATGCTCTGATCGAGATTCCAGAGCGGCAGCCATAGCCAGAAGAGTTGACCGATCGGTCCCATTCATCGATATCACTTCAGCTACGACCGGCTGCCCCATCGTCAGGGTGCCCGTCTTGTCAAGCGCCATGCATCTCAACTTGCCTGCCCCTTCGAGGTGCACTCCGCCCTTGATCAAAACGCCGCTCCATGCCGCCCGCGACAGTCCCGACACGATCGTGATCGGAGTCGATATTACCAACGCGCACGGACAGGCAATCACCAGCATTACCAACGCCCGATAGAACCAGACCGTGAATGGCGCTCCCAACAGCAGGGTGGGGAGGACCGCTATCAGGACTGCACCGCCTACAACGATTGGAGTGTAATACCGTGCAAATCGGTCCACAAATTGCTGGGATGGAGCCCTCTGGGATTGGGCTTCTTCGACCAGGTGGATGATCCTTGCCAATTCCGTGTTTTCCCAGAGCTTCGTCACCACGACCTCGAGGGCGCCTCGCTGGTTCAAAGTGCCGGCGAATACTTCGTCGCCGACTTGTTTTTCCACCGGCATCGATTCGCCCGTAATCGCAGCCTGGTTGACGCTCGAGCCGCCCACTACAATCTTGCCGTCCAATGGCACATTGCTGCCAGGCTTAACAACCACCGTCTCCCCGATAGTCACATCCTCAACCGGCACCAGGATTTCCCGCCCGTTACGCTTGACCAAAGCCATCTTCGGCGACATATCCATTAGCTTGCGGATCGAATTCCTGGCTTTGTCCAGGCTGAATTGCTCCAACAGGTGCGCCACCGAAAACAAGAATATCACGACTGCACCTTCGTCCCATTCGCCGATGAAAGCTGCGCCTACCACCGCGGTGGTCATCAAGAAATTCATATCCAGCGCCAGATTCCTCAGCGCCAATAGCCCTTTTCGAGCAATATGGAACCCCCCGGTGACCATCGCGATCAGGTACAACGGGATCGTCAGCCAATCGGATCCGTGAAGCTGATGGTGGATGATCCCCGCCGCAGTAAACACGCCGCAGATGCCGGTCAAGACAACCAAACTGCGATTGATGGTGCGCGGAAACGCCTTTTGCACAGCCGCCTGCGAGTCACCCAGAGTATGTCCCAGAGCCTGGACCTTCTTCTCGACCGCCTTTTTGTCGGGCGACTTCTCGAAGCGAACCGTCAGTTTGCCTTTCAGAAAATCCACCCTCGCGTCCACAACTCCGGGCACGGAAGCCACCCCTCGCTCGATCTTCGCCGCACAATCCGGGCAATCCAATCCGTTGACCAAGAAGGTGCAAATGCTCTTGTCTGTCTCAGGAGCACCTGGGCTCTTTTTTGCGCTCATTTTCCGCTTTTTCTTTCACTCTTTTGCGCTTTTTTAGCGCTATTTTTTCACTTTTTTGCCGTTCTTTGTCGCTTTTTTTCACTTTTTTGGCGCTTTTTATCGCCGACGTATGTTCATATGTCGGATACGAATTAGCTAAGCGCGGTTCGATTCTCCCGCATGATCCCGCGCAATCGTGATCATCGCCGAAACATGCTTGTCAGCCAGTGAATAAATCGCCATCTTCCCTTCCCGTCGGTAATTAACAAGGTCCAATTGACGTAATGATTGAAGATGATGCGACACCGTGGATTGAGAGAGTCCTGTCAGTGCGGCGATGTCACACACGCACAATTCTTCCAGGTCCAGTGCCAGGATAATCCTCAACCGCGTCGGATCACGCAATACCTGGAAAATATTAGACATCCGGTACAGCAGTCCGTCCGCCTCCATGGCTTTGCGAATCGAGTCCACCTTGTCCTGATGGACATACAAGATATCGCATACATATTTCGCCATTTCAATACCTCGATATATGAACAATTCGCACAATAATATAGTACGAATTTCTTAAAAAAGCAAGAGTTATCTTGAAATCATTTTGACCCAACTTCATATGAAACGTGTCCACCGCACGTCTCGGAGGACCTTTTTGGCGCCGGCTGGATCGCCCGGGAGGATGGCGGTGAAGGCTTGATGGGGGGGGAGCGTGATCGAAGGAGCGGGAGACCGCAATGAAAAGGAAGTTGTGAGCGGGGTCAGAACTTCCCGTCCATGCGGGATTCGGCGGTATCGAACCAGAAACCAGGACCGATGATTGAGCCAAATTCCGTTAAAACAAGATTCTGGACAAGGTCAGAACTTCCCGTCCATGCGGAATTCAGCGGTATCGAACCAGAAACCAGTCCCCATGATCGAGTCCAATTCCGCTTGAAGCAGGTTGTAGTGATACTCTTCTTGTTCTTTGATATTATTGAATATCAGCTTAGCCTGGTCATCGTCGGACTCATGGGCAGCCTTCTCGTAGTACTCGATAGACAGCCTTTCCTTCTCTATGCCCACGCGGACGGCATTGGCATCCGCCAGCAAGCCTCTGGATTTCTGGAGCTCCTTGCTCTTCGCTTTGAAAACGGGTAATTCGGGGACGCCAGGCGTTTGCTGCGCCAATTTCCGCCATTCGGAAGGATCTGCCAGTTTGTCGAACATGGCTTCAAACGTGCGTTTGTGCTCCATTTCGTCTTTGGCTAGCTGCACGAACATGGCTTTGCCCATTTCGTTGCCGGTTGTCTTGGCGGCTTTCGCATAGAAATCGCAGCCTTCCAGTTCCATCTGGATGGCGGTCTTGATAGCCTCAATGGTTTTCTCGCTGATTTGCGCCATGGTTATTTCTCCCGATGTTTTTGATTTCCTGGAATTTCCGTCATGCGTTTGTAGTCCAAAATTTTGGAGAGCTGCTCCTCATCCATGAGTTTTTCCCGCAGCACCAGCTCACGAATCGAAATGTTCTCCTCGATGGATCGTTTCGCAAGCTGCGCTGCCTTCTGATATCCAATATAGGGATTGAGAGCTGTGGCAAGCGATGGATTTTTCTCGACGTAACCTTCGCAAACGTCAGGATTTGCTTCGATTCCAACGATGCATTTTTCGGTGAAGGCGGTCATGCCGTTCGCCAGAATCTCTATGGCGAACAAGATGTTATAGGCGATGACCGGCGTCATCACGTTCAACTCAAGCTGGCTGGAACGAGCGGCGTGCAGGATTGCCGTATCGCAGCCAAAGACCTGGCAGCACACCATATTTATCATTTCCGCCATGACCGGGTTGACTTTTCCAGGCATGATGGATGACCCAGGCTGGACAGGGGGGAGTTGGATTTCGTTCAGACCCGTGGTGGGTCCCGAACTCAGCAGCCTCAAATCATCTGCGATTTTGGTTAAGCTGGTTGCCACGGTGCGCATTGCACCACTGAATTCCACCACGGCATCCACGGCTTGCATAGCTTCGAACAAATTAACGGCTTTCCTGAATTTAAGACCGGTTGACCGATTGATTTCTTCGATGACTCGATCGCGGTACTCGGGATCGGTGTTCAGACCGGTTCCTACGGCGGTGCCTCCGATACCCAATTCCAGAAGACTGTCCAGGGATTTCGTGACTCGCTCGGTGCCAAGTTCGATCATACGGGCGTAACCGCTGAATTCCTGACCGAGGCGGATGGGGACGGCATCCTGCAGGTGTGTGCGACCTGATTTCACGATGTCATCGAAGGATTGTGATTTTTCTTCAAGCGCTGATTGAAGTATTCTTAACGCGGGCAGCAACTTCCGGTGAGTCTCCTCGACGGCTGAAATATGGATCGCGGTGGGAATGGTATCATTGGTGGATTGCGCCATATTGGCATGGTCGTTGGGATGGACAATAGAGTAGTCACCGCGGCTGCCACCCAGGATTTCAATCGCCCGATTGGCAAGCACCTCGTTCATGTTCATGTTCTGGGACGTTCCAGCACCCGCCTGGTACACATCTACCACGAATTGATCAAGATGCTGACCCGAAATGACTTCACCTGCCGCTTGAATCAGCGCGTTCCCAATCGCCTTGTCCAGCTTGCCGGCTGCAATGTTGGCATGGGCGGCTGCCCGTTTGATGATTGCCTGAGCGCGGATGAACGCGGGCTGGAGTCGTAAGCCGCTGATCGGGAAATTTTCGACCGCACGCTGTGTCTGGGCGCCGTAATAGGCGTCTTGCGGGACCCGAACTTCACCCAGCGTATCTCTCTCGATACGGAATGCTTTGTCCTTGTCAGGGGTATTCATAGTAACCATTTCCAAAGATTTCTTGTACGCACATAACGATAATGATACGCCGGATTGACGTCATTGGTTTCCGATTACCGGGAGGGTAGACTATCAAGTTGGTAACGGATCGTAATGGCTTGTGTTGTGCCCCTGGCGCGTCATGGGCAAGATGCCCATGAGACGCTGTTCAATCCACAGGCGAGAATTCGCTTTTCCCGACACCGCACACGGGGCAGAGCCAGTCGTCAGGCAGATCGGCGAAAGCAGTGCCCGGAGAAATGCCGCTATCCGGATCCCCTTGCGCTGGATCATAGATGTAACCGCAGACATTGCACACGTATTGCATCGACAGGCTTCGGTGTCTCCGTATTGTCCCTAACCCTGAAGTCCTATATCAATTCTCGAAGCAACCGAGACAGGTCCCCGATATGCTCCACTTCTTCGTAGATGATCTTGTCCACCTGCCGCTTGTCCTTCTCGTCATCGACGAAATCCTTGACTCCCAGAAAATAGACGATGCTGTCCTTTTCGAAGTCCAAAGCGGCGAAGATGATTTCCTCGGTGGATTCAGAGCCTTTCAGAACACCGGAGTCTTTCTGAGCGAGAAACACGTGCGTCTCGGCCAGAGTCCGCAAATCCTTAAGGGACTGGGCATCAGCAGCCGGTGCCATGGATTCCCGGGGTTCATGGATATAGCGATCCTTTAGAGTCGCGAAGCGTTTCCGATGATCCTTTTCTTTCTCAGCCAGGTCCAGAATCAGGTGCTTCGCCTGCGGATTGGTGAATTTTCGGGCGGCGTTTTGGTAGAAAGCCATTCCGTTGATCTCGATCCTCTCGGCGATTTCGAAAACGTCAACTGCGGTGAAGGCGGTTTTCATGGTTGCTCGTCGTAAGTCTGGTGTCGAATCGGCGATATCGGTCAAATAAGATATGCAATATCACAGAGATTTGCAAGAGAAATCTGACCGGCTGAGTTGCTGCCCAAATACCATGTTTGGTTGCACGGGCGGGATGCCCAAGCAATGCGCAAATCCGAAGGTCCAGGCACCAGATCCCAAACAAGAATGGCTGTCAAGCGAGCATACATGAGGGCGCAATATCTGGATTCCCGCGTGCGCAGGAATGACACGCCGAAGGCGGCTGTCAACCGCCCAAACAAGACAGCACACAAAGAGAGGATGATGTCAAGTGAGGATACATGACGGCACGAATGAGAGTCGGGAACTTTGCGAAGAAGATAGGGTTAAACCAGCGACGGCGCGTGAGGAATTCACAATCCGTCGGAGGCAATCACACTAAGGAGGGAAAAGCCAGACGCGGAGGTTACGAAAGATGCCATTGTTCGAATACATTTGCTCAAATTGCGGCGAGGAATTCTCGGAATTCAGATCAATCTCGGAGAGGGATAGTCCACTGAAATGCTCAAAGTGTGGAAGCGACAGGGTTGAGCGGAAGATGTCGTCATTTGCCAGCATAGCAGGTGAATCAGGTGGGTCATCGTCATGCGGGTCTGGTGGAGGATTTAGCTGAGCGTCGTGAGCTGGCTAGAGGTCAGCTTGGCAGAAATTGTGTCAAACGGGTCGTTTGACAGCACGAGGAATGTGAAGACCACCTGCATCTGCGGGTGGTTTTATCTATGCTCACTGAGAATTCCTGCATCGCCGACATTCCACACAATGCACATAATATGTATTATGTAAACCTGGGTAGTCAGAGAGATCCGGATCGGTAACGAGACAGCTGAGGTTCTTCAAACACGAGGCTTCTGCCCTCCCTGTCAACAATGACGGCACAGATGATGGTATGCATTCTCCCGCTCTTGGCAATCATCACGTGATACTAAGTGGCGCACACTGCCGTGCGAATGCTCCAACTGCTTTCACCGGTGAGGATCGTTCAGGATGACCATAGGCATTCTGCTCGACCAGGAAACCACCTCGCTGTCGGGCACAGCTCACAGCTAATCAAGGAGGCGCGATTTTTGGAAGTTTGATGCGTGGCGCAGGTATTTTCCTTGCGTACCCATGTCCCCTCGATTGCGTTGCGAAAATAGGATGATATAGAAAATGCTATTGATGCCACTCGAGGCACGGCACAAATGGCGGAAATGAGACACCGCATGGGCATGGACTTCCCGGCAATCAGTAACTGAAAACAACGACTATTATTGACCCGCAGAGGCTTGCATTTTCGGTTATCTTGAGTAATTTTAAAAGGCTACTGATTCCTCTTGATTTAATCGTCAAAAATTTGCATATTCCATAGGCGGATTCTACTTACTATATTTCGTCCGAGGGAAATATTAGAAACCAGGCATAGAATCACCATGTTGTTAGGATTGGACACCAATTTCACGTTCTGGCAATTCCTTCTTCTGTCCCTCATCTTCATAGCAGCGCTGTTTCTGGGCTACTATCTTTTGTCGCTGCTACTTCGCCAGGAACCCTGGAGACCAGGCAAGAACTGGAATCTTGTCGGGTTGATGGTGGTACTGCTCCCTCCTATCCTGGGTTTGGGAGCGATCCTGGGCACCTCCATGTTCAGCTTTTTCGTCAATCAACTTCACACCGTTCGAGGATCCGTTCAAACGCGCGTATTCCTTCGGGATTTGGAACCAAGGGAACGGGCTTTACGGATGGTGTTGACTGGCGATGACAACCGCGCCGGACTCAGTGCGTTCGAAGATTTCCTGGTGCATCTGGAGGAGCAAGAAATAACGGGAGCATCGGCAGAATTGTCGCGGGCGTATGACCTCTGGAATCGGAACTATCTGGCATTATTGTATATCGCGGGGGAGTATCAAGAGATGATTGACTGGGAAAACAGCCGGATGAAGCGTTTCCCCAATTTGGTGGCGTTTCCGGCGTTCCTGTCGGTGGCTTCGGAAGCCATGGGCAGAGATGGATCGTTCTGGATGAAGTATTTGGAGGCAACTAACATCGTTGATCCAGCCATCGGATTCGTTAATGGCTATTTGCTAAGAAACTATGGGCGACCGGACAGCGCCTTGCAGCAATTAGTGGTTGGGGCTAATATTATTGTACCCGTCAACTTCATGTCGGTCGCGATCCTGGGAGAGCGAGTGCGCAGCTTGACGGACGCCGGTCGTTATGATGAGGCGAGGCAGACCTACGTACAGTCGATGGAATCGTTGCTGGAACAATCGAGGTTTCCCATATTGGTTTCGTATCTTCGCGCCACAAGGTGTTATCTTGAGATACATTATTACGTAGATCAGAACAAGACGTCTTTACAGACCATGAGACCGTTGGAGGAAAGTCTGCTCCAGGCGGTCTCGTTGCCGGTGGATTCGCCGGAACCCTGGTTGCTGACGGGGGTATTCTATTCCCTGAATAAGGACAATGCGCGAGCGAACTACTACTTCAACGAGGTAAGAGCCAGGCACCCATGGATCGTATTGGCGACATCCAGGTACATGGAAAAAGTCAAGCAAACGGGCGGCGGCAAGACAACTCAGGCTCACGTGTACATCCTGAGCAGCATTGAAACGGGATTGCAGGGGAAGCTGGCGATGGTACCATAGAAAATCGGAATACCCTGGCATAAGAGAAATCCCGAGCAGGTCAAGGCTCGGGATTTCTTGCTAATAGGCAGCTTGTGTATCATGACACGACGACGTTCGCCAGTTTGTCGGGAACGATAACTATCTTCCTCACCGTCTTTCCGCGGATGATGTTCTGCACTTTTTCGCTTGCGACCACGACTTTTTCGACCTCAGTTTGAGGCAGCCCCGCCGGTATTTCCAATCTGTCGCGAACCTTGCCATTAACCTGGACGACCATCGTGATGGTCCTGACCGCCAGAGTCGATTCGTCGTATGAGGGCCAGGATTGATGGAAGATGCTGTTAGGATTCCCGATTTGAGACCACAATTCCTCGCACAGGTGGGGACAGTAGGGCGCCAAGATTCGGAGCAGCGTCTCCAGAGCTTCGCGGATTTTCGCGCCGTGTAATTGGTCTCTGGGCGTTTCGTTCGTGTAGTGATACAGCTCGTTGGTGAATTCCATCATCCGGCTCACCGCGGTATTGAAATGGAAACGTTCCAGGTCTTCGGTGACGGCTTTCACGGTGGCATGCTGAATGCGGTGCACCGGCTCCGAAAAAGTCCCCGGCTGGTCGATTGGCACGTCTTTGTACTGCATCGCCCAACGCCAGACGCGATTGACAAAGCGGTCGATACCGGCGATGCCTTCGTCTGACCAGTCTCCCCCCTGCTGGAAATCACCCATGAACATGGTGTAAGTGCGGATAACGTCGGTGCCGTACTTGTCCATGTATTCGTCAGGCAAGACGACGTTTCCGCGCCGCTTCGCCATTTTCTCGCCTTTGTTGGTGATGATGCCTTGGTGGATCAAGCGCTGGAAGGGCTCATCGAAGGCGATCAAACCGGCGTCGTGGAAGACTTTTGTCACGAATCTGGAATATAGCAGATGCCCGCGGGCGTGCTCGATACCTCCGATATATTGATCGACCGGCATCCAACGATTGGCGATCTCGGAATCGAACGCGCGATCCGGATATCGGGCGGAAAGGTAGCGAAATTGATACCAGGACGAACATACGAAGGTATCCATAGTGTCCTGATCGCGCTTGGCAGGGCCACCGCAGGAGGGGCAAGTGGTATTGATGAATTCCATACAGGTCGCCAGAGGCGATTGACCTTTGGGACGGAAATCGACATCTTCTTTCGGAAGCAGCACTGGCAAGTCCTTTTCGGGAACGGGCACCACACCGCATTTTTCGCAGTGGACGATGGGGATGGGTGCGCCCCAATAACGCTGGCGAGAGATCGACCAGTCGCGAAGGTGGTAGTTGACGCTGAATCCGCCCATCTTCATAGAGATCAGCTTTTCGGTGACTGCTTTCCATCCGGCATCGCCGGGATAACCGTCGAAATCAGCGGAATTGACCATGACCCCATATTCGGTGTAGGCTTTCTGCATGCCTTCTTCGAAGACAGTGCCGTCCGGTGGGCGAATCACTACCCGAATGGGCAATCCGAAACGGTGCGCGAATTCAAAATCGCGCTGGTCATGAGCGGGAACTGCCATTACCGCTCCGGTGCCGTACGTGGCGATCACGAAGTCCGCAATCCAAATCGGCACCTCCTCCCCACTCAGAGGATTGATCGCATAGCTGCCGGTGAAGACGCCGGTTTTCTCACGATCGATTGCCGTGCGCTCAATTTCGGTGGCGTGGGCGGCGGCATCCACGTAAGCCTGTACTTGTTCCTTTTGCCCCTGAGTCGTCAATTTCTCGACCAATGGGTGTTCGGGCGACAGGACCATGTAGGTGACGCCGAACAGAGTGTCCGCGCGGGTGGTGAAGATTTCCAGAGTTTCGCTGCTTCCCTTGATACCGAAGACGATGGATGTGCCAACGCTCTTGCCGATCCACTCTTTTTGAATGGCTGTGGTATTGGGGGGCCATTGAATTCGGTCAAGACCTTCCAGCAGTCTGTCGGCATAATCGGTGATTTTGAAGAACCACTGCTTCATGCTGCGTTGGACGACCAAATTGCCACAACGTTCACAGGTTCCATCGGACAAGACCTGCTCATTTGCCAGTACCGTCATGCAGTCCGGGCACCAATTCAGGGGCGAGTCCTTCTGATACGCCAGCCCTCTTTTGTATAACTGCAGAAAAACCCACTGCGTCCATTTGTAGTATTCCGGCTGGGAACTGTCCACTTCACGCTGCCAATCGTACATGCAGCCCAGACGTTTCAATTGGTTGCGGATGAAGGTCACGTTTTCATGGGTGGAAATCGCGGGATGGATGCCTTTCTTGATGGCGTAGTTTTCGGCGGGAAGCCCAAAGGCATCGAAACCCATAGGCTCGAACACGTTGAATCCGTGCATTTTCTTGAAACGAGCCCAGATGTCCGCTGCCCAATAATTCCAGCAGTGCCCGATGTGCAGTTTATCGCCGGACGGGTAGTTGAACATCACCAGGCAGTACAATTTGGGCTTGGAGCTGTCGAAATCAGTATGATGTTCGCCCTTTTCTTCCCAAATTTTCTGCCACTTGGGGTCAATGTCTTTGAAGGGGAAATTGTCTATCATGTCTATAGAGGTGCTATGCCTGCGATTCCCTTAGGCAGGTGCGGATCCAGCCTATGTTGCTGCCAGTTTCTTCCGTACCAACCCGATTATGTTACAGGTCAAAGCTAAGGCACGTTCTACTTCTTTTGGGTCATCATAATACTGAGAAGGAATCTCACCTGGCAGACCATTGGGGTAGCGGGTTGGAATATAGTAATCATCCAACCTCTTTGCATCTCTGTGTGCGGTGAAATCTTCATCGATATTTGCAGCTATTCTCAACAAATTGGCTACCGAATGAGTAAAGATGGGTTCTTCTTCGTGCAAGTATATGAACGCTTTCAGCGCTTTCTCCGCTGACTGCTGACATAGGAAAAGCGCCAAGTAGTAGCGTTCCGATTGCTTCAGCAGTTCGGCATCCTGGAATTCTGCGTCTGCCTGCTCCAGCCAGCGCAACGCTTCATTTTTGGGGTCTGGTGTCATATATTACCTTTCCTTGTTGCAAGGCATAGCGAAGGAACCTGCTGACAGGAAGCATGGATTCAAATTCTTGCATGGTATAGACCAAGAGATCGCATCCGACATTCCAATCTATGTTATTATAAATATCTTCCTTCCACTCTTTGCTGGTTTTGGTAGCAGGCATGATAACAACGATGTCCAAGTCAGACCAGGAATGGATTTTTCCAGTGGCAAAAGACCCGAACAGGATGATTCTTAAGGCGCCAAGTTCTTGAAGTTGCCGGGTGATGTTATCCAGGTTTTCTTGAAGAGCTACGCGCTGCCTATCTTTCCGAATGGCGATTTCTTCAAAGGTCATTGAATTCATCTTTTTCTATTAAGATTCCCCACCATTTGGGGTTGATGTCTTTGAAGGGGAAGTTGGTCATCTATATTGTAATTCCTGCTTTTGACGCTTTAGCAACCAGGTAATTGACAAATGCAGAGCACGTAACCAACATGAACTTGGCATCTTCTAAATCGAGATTTGCTTCATCATGTAGTGCATGTCGAATGCCGTCCTTGTCACATGTATACCCGTATAGTTTTTCAAACGCTATTTTCAAAGCGGGATGTAAAGCGATTTTACCCTCGACTTTTTTCAGTGCTTCGGATAATGTTGCCTTTTTCTCTTTGGTTATTAGGTTACAAATAGCCTCTACTGCACTTATGGATTCCTTCATTGAATTCCTATAGTCAGGAGTTTTTCTGTCGGAAAACATCTCCAAAGCCGTTTTCAAATGAGTGTTAACACCTTTCAAGGTTCTCGTAATTTGCAAAGCTTCCTCTATCTCAGAGATTTCAACCTGTGCCGTTATTTGTGCAATTCTGCCTCCAACAAAACGATAAGCAGATGATTCAGTTTCCAGAATGGAATTGCAGAAATCCTTGAATCGCCAATTAATTGATTCATCCTCATCTGGATAATTATTTGCAATAAATTCAATGAAGTCATAAACTTCAAACCATTGACAATCAAAAAAATATGTCTTTATTGCCAAAAGCGTTTGATTCCAAAAGTCGTATAATGTATCAAGAGGTTTCTTGAAATAATACATCCATATTCTTTTGATCAACAAATCCATGGGGTCATTAGTCAAAAGACCTGGGCTGTGCACCTGATCCCAATATGAAAGAGTCAAAGCACTCCACAAACCGTTCCTCAAGTCATCGTCAATATTATCCACTTGGATAATACTTTTGACTGGCTTAAGCCCTTTTCTTTGGGAAAATAACATCTTGATTAGCCGCCTCATTAATTCATAAGAATGATGATGTTAGGTTTGGAAGAAGATTGCTTCGCTTCGCTCGCAATGACAGGGCGGCGCGCCCATGCCACCCCCTTTTTTCGCGTGACGCGGACGAATTCCCCTACAGCCAAGAGGAATGGATGCAGTCAGGTGAGGACACCCGACTGCACCCTCTGCTGTCATAGTCAGGGCGAGTGGATTTGGACCAGCGACCCCATGGTCCCGAACCATAGAATTAGCAGCAGTTATCAATCACCGGAAATCTCTTGTTCCAGTTGGTTTAACGGGGGCAGAATCTTGGTAAGAATTTGTCTCAGTGGTGGCAGTTCCTTTTCCACACCTGACCAAACCTGGTCAATATCAACTCCTTCATAGTTGTGGATCAACACATTTCGCAGAGCGTTCATACCACGCCACGGGATTTCCGGATGGGTGTCCTGGTAAGCATTTTCCACCCTTTTCGCAGCTTCTCCGATGGTTTCCAGATTGCGGATGACTGCGTCCTGAATCATCCGGTCGTTGACAAAATGAGCCTTTCCACCCGAAGTATATTGACTAATTGCATCAATGCACTCTAAGATTCTTGCCAGATATACTCGTGGATCTTTTCTCATAAAGGTCTGGCTTCCTTGAGGACTCGACGGCGCAGTATCCAATAGATGGAGCCCTCCGTGACCACATCCACTTCACGCCCCAGCATGTCTTGAAGGTCCAACATCAACGCACCCAAATCCAGAAGGCTTCGTCCCGGTTCCATGTCCACCAGGAAATCAATATCGCTGTCTTTGCGGGCATCTCCTCCTGTCGTAGAACCAAAGATACGAACGTTGAACGCCCCGTGAGAGGAGGCAATTTGAAGGATTTCTTTTCGTTTTCTACGAAGCAAATCTGGGATTTCCATTTTTCCCTCATATGAAGTGGATTGGTCGGGGCGACTGGATTTGAACCAGCGACCCCATGGTCCCGAACCATGTGCGCTACCAGACTGCGCTACGCCCCGATATTAATTATCTCACGCAAAGACGCAAAGAACACAAAGAAACGTGTTTTTATTCACCCCCCTTTTGTTCCCCCCTACTCCGTAGGGGGGAAGAGACACGCCCACAAGGGGCTATGCTACGAATTGTAAGGTGTCAGGATCGCAGGGATCCTGACCTACTCCCTACTCCCAAGCAATCACATCCCGATTCGAACGCATGGGCAGGATGCCCATGCGACGGATCACCAGCCTTCGCGTCCCAAGAGTGGGACGAAGACGCAGCCGCCGGCTTTGCGGGTCTCGGTCTCGGCGCCTTTCCGAGTCACAATAGTCAAATCCTGGCTGAATTTGTCGCCGACCGGAATTGCTAACCGACCGCCATCTTTCAACTGATTGACCAGTGATTCCGGAACCTGAGGCGAGGCGGCTGTCACCATGATACCATCGTAGGGCGCGAACTGCTTCCAGCCGATGGAACCGTCGCCGGTGCGCATCACGATGTTGGTGTATTTCAACTCGTCCAGCACCCTTCTGGCTTGATTAGCAAGCGCTCCATGCCGTTCCATAGTGAAGACTTTTTCGGCAATCTCAGCCAGAATGGCGGCTTGGTAGCCGGATCCGGTCCCGATTTCCAGGACTCTCTCGCCGCCTTTCAAACCCAGGCATTGAGTCATCAAGGCTACGATATAAGGTTGCGAGATGGTTTGACCGTAGCCGATTGGCAGCGGGCAGTCGTCGTAGGCACGATTCCGAAGCGCTTGATCCACGAACTTGTGGCGAGACACCTTCCGCATGGCATCCAGAACCAATGGATCCGTGATGTCTCGGCGGATTAGCTGGTACTTAACCATTTCCTCGCGGGCGAGACGATAGTGAATCATGCTGTATTCAGCACCTTAGTGCGTGACGATCACACGGACAAAACGGAAGCTATCACGAATGTTGTGGATCGATGACGGTTGACCTCGATAGATTGTCGGGATATTCACCGATGCGAATCGGGCGCCGTTCCGAGCCGCATGGAGCAGGATCTCGGTTTCAGTTTCATAATGCCGGGTGGTCGGCTTGAAGCCTGCCAGCCAATCTCGATGCACCAGCCGGAATCCGCATTGGCTGTCATGGATCTTCTGCCCGATTTTCCAAGACAGAAGCTGCGAAGTTAAGCGGTTAGACACCAACCTGTGACGGGGCATGGACGATACGTCGCCCAGTCTATTTCCCATGACAAAGGTAGCTTTTGCGCCTTCCGCAGCCTCCAGAAACCAGGGGATCGACTCGGCCGGATGCTGCCCGTCGGCATCCATGAACAGGAACCACGTCTTGTCACGGGCAAGACCCCATTGAATTCCGCTGCAAAGAGCTGCGCCTTTACCCCGATTCTCCGGATGGCGAATCACGCGGCAACCGCAGATTCCTGCGATCAAGGAACTATCATCGGTGCTTCCGTCATCAACCAGCAGGATGTCCCAGGAGGGCAGTTTCTCATGCACGCTGGGCAACAGTTCCCGAAGATGAGCTCCGTGGTCATAACACGGAATCACAATCAGTTGATTTTGGCTGCACAGGCGACTTCGCTCGGTATTCCACCGATTCATCCACCACCCTATCTTGATGGCGTCTCGCCGACCGGGCTTTCCGTGGCCCTGACCTCGCGCGGTATCTCGCCAGGCTCGACATGGATCGTCAGATTCATGTACGGGAAATGCTCTTTGATCTCCTCTTCAAAATGATCGCACAATCTGTGGGCTTCTTCCACACTGACGTTGCCGGGCATAACCAGGTGGAGGTCCACGAAGCGCTGGAATCCACCTTTTCGGCTTCTGAGCTCATGGAATCCGAGTATCTCCCCCATGTGTTCGGTGATTTTCGCTTTGATGTAGTTTTCGTCCTCCTCGGAGAGTCTGGTATCCAGCAGGTCGAGAACTGACCGTCTGGTCAGATCAAACGCAGTGTATATGATCAGGATCGCCACTCCCAATGCGACCAAAGGGTCGAGAATATGGATATTTGTCATCCACACCAGGGCGACGCCGACCATTACACCCACCGAGGTCAGGACATCGGTGGTCAAGTGCTTGGCATCGGCTTCCAGGGCGATGGAATCGGTCTTCCTGGCGATTTTTAAAAGGTAACGTGACACACCGATATTGACCACGACCGAGATCAACATGGCGATCACGCCGAGACCCAGCAACTCCAATTCCTCAGGGTGCAATAACCTCTTGACAGCCTGCACGATAATCAGCAGTGCCGCGACGAAGATGAGCAAGGCTTCGATCATACCGCTGAAGTCTTCGATCTTGCCGTGACCGAAAGGATGCTTTTCGTCGGCGGCTTTGTTGCCGGCGCGGACGCTGAAGAAGGCTATGACTGCGGCGAGCAAATCCATCCCGCTGTGTATCGCCTCGGCAACCACACTGATACTGCCGGTAAGAAGACCTATGACCAGCTTGACGACAATCAGCAAGGAATTCGAGACGATAGATACGGCAGCAGCCCAGGTCTTGGAAGCCAGTTTGTCTTTGATAGTCAAGGACGATGCGGTCATTTTGTATGCGTTTTGCAGGTCCGCCTTGTCAAATTAGCTAATCATGAAGAATCCCCTAAAGGGGAACCTTAGTCTGCATGAGTGATGGCGTCGGATCAGTGCGGAAGCCGACCTCCATGTCTCCAAAATTGGACCTCCCTGTTGTTCCCCCCTACTGCGTAGGGGGGAAATTGGTGCAGTCAAGCGGGGACGCATGACAGCACAGCAGATGTTGGGTTATGCAAGGCTAACCCAACCTACGTTCCTATCATGGTGTGGACCATGACAACACGCATCAGCCCAGCCCACGCCCTGTCATGGGAGGGACGCCCATGATACGTACCCCCCGTTGAATTGCCCCAGGATACCGGGGAGAAGGATGTCGATACCCCCCTATTGTTCCCCCCTGCTGCGCAAGGGGGAAATTGGTGCTGTCAAGCGGGGACGCATGACAGCACAGGAAAATTGGACCCCCCTTTTATTCCCCCCTACAATAGTAGGGGGGAAAAGTCGGGGCGACTGGATTTGAACCAGCGACCCCATGACCCCCAGTCATGTGCGCTAACCAGGCTGCGCTACGCCCCGACATATATTACTGATTCCAGGAATCAAGGATGGACAGGATATCCCGGAGATCGTCTTGTATCGATTCGATTGCCCGCTTGGGCTGACCTCCCGAAAACTGTATTCTCAGTTGATTGGAGTCACCCTCTGCCCCACTCGCCAATCGTTGCTTGGCGCCCTCAATGGTATATTTGTCGTCGTACAGTAGTTTCTTGATCTGGAGGATCATTTGGATATCTTTGATGCGATAGGTACGGTTTCCGGCTTTGTTCTTCTGAGGTTTGAGCCGCGGGAATTCAGTCTCCCAATACCTCAGTACGTGCGGCTCCAATTCCGTGAAGCGGCTGACTTCACCGATCGAATAATACAGCTTCTTGACCGAACTTGTCCCCATCAGTACCTTGACTCTATTGGAATTGCAATATAACAAACTTTTGTCCAAATTTCAAGGGATATTTTCCTTTAGAAACCACCGGCGCGCCTGGATGGTTCCACCGGAAAGAGCGTGCTGCAGTTCCCAGCCCAAACGATTGGCTCTGGAATTCCATCCCAACAGGACCTTGCTTCGGAAGGACGCCATGGTGTCGAAACGGTTGATGCTATGTCGGAGCAGGGCTGTCAGATCCGAAACGGTAAGCAAGATCGGGGTGTCAAGACAGACATAATGATAGCCGGAATTCGCGACAGCTTCAGCAATCCGATCGTCAATTCGACCGAAGGGCGGCACGAAGCCCTGGACACCGATGCCCAATCTGTGCTCGATTTCGGACTTGGAATCTCTGATCTCATGGTCAAGCTGCTCAGGGGTCAAATTTAACAGACTTCGGTGCGAATAGCCATGAGAGGCGACTTCGTGACCATCATCCACCCATTCCTTGAGCTTCTGCCAATCCAGGTGACGGAGCCTGGGACCGCCCAGCCGAGCTTCCCAATCATTGGTTCGACCCACGTAACCGGAAATCACTCCCAGTGTGCCTTTGAAGGCTAATTGCTGTAAGATAGGCAGTGCAGTTGTCTGCAGATCACAGTATGCATCGTCGAGAGTAATGGCAAAGAGCTTCTGACTACCAACGGCGGAGCCGCTGATTTCCGATAGCCGAACCGATCGATAACCGGAATCGGACATCCATTCCATCTGTCGCCGAAAGGCGGATGGCGAGACCCGGGTGATTCCGACTCGGAACTTCCGATTGATGTCGTGGTAGGTCAGAATCGGGACGTTCAGTATCGCCGAGGCACGCGACATATGTTCAATCGCGATGACAGTGAGACCCCACTTGTGTTCCCTCCTACTGAGCAGGGGGGAAGTGAGTAGAGTGGCTATTCCCGAGATTCCAGGAAGCGGAACGCTTTTTCGACAGCATCCTCCGGACCGGAAGCCGCCATTAATCCGGCGGGTCGTGCGCCGTCGATGGTCGGTTCCCAGGTGAGCAAGCCAATCACAGGTTTGCCGTTTTTCAGCGCCATTCCGATCTCGGACAGGGTGCCATGACTGCCGTCGATGGCGATCACCACGTCGGAAGTCTTGACGTTAATGGAATTCCGACCATCCGACATACCTGTAAAGATTGGAATGTCCACATATGGATTGGGCGGCGATTCTGCTGCGTTGCTGCCAGGCATAATTCCGATGGTCATGCCGCCATGGTCACGAGCGCCATGACACACTGCCTCCATGACGCCTTTCCCGCCGCCGCACAGCACGATTCCACCGCGCTGAGCGATCAGTTTGCCTACTTGATAAGCCAGATTTCGGATTCGATCCGTGCAAGATTCACCCCCCATGACGCCGATAATCGGTTTTCGCGTCAATTCAAAGTCCTCAGACCGGTCTGCCGCTCAGGAGTCGGTTTGCCCAAACCACGATGCGGCATCCCAGCAAATAGACGGGATGACTGGAAAACCACATCCACAGTCCAGTGACACTGTTCAATGTCAGGAAGACAATGGTGGAGAAGATCGTCCCGATTAGATAGTACATCGACACCCGGCGCAGATCAGCTACGTAATCCACGCCCAGCCTCTTGAAGAATGCCCGCAGCTTGATGTCCCGGGCGAATTCGTCGGTCAGTAAGAAGGAATATGCCGCCCAGAAACAGCACAAGAAGAAAATGATGAGGAAGACAAATGCGGGCGGGTATTCGAAGACTCCTCGCGGATGCAGAATGACTATGGCAAGAATGATTCCGACTGCCAGCATGATGTTGGTTCCCCGGCGCCAGATTCTTAGCGCTCGGGGCAATCGACCGGTCACCGTGGATGCCAGGTCTCTGATTTCGACGTTGGTGCGCGCCACCAGGTCGAGGGCAGTGCCCAAGAAGGCGCTGAATACCAGGGATATGAACCAATGTCGTCTAAGATATTCGATCATCACGCCGTCGCCGACCGAGACTTCGACCATACCGATCGTGACCAAGAATACTGCGGATATGAATGTCCAGAACGCAATGCCGCGTCCCTGGAAAAACTGGGACCAGAATTCTCTGACGTCAGCCAGAGTGGGAATCACTTTGACCAACCTGCCACAGGCTGGACAGCGGGCAGGTTTGAAGACGACAGTCTTCATCCAACCACCACATCGCGGGCATCTCATGAATCAAGCTCCTGTGGTTAAGTCGTTGAAAACAACGCGCTGGTTGCGGGTATGTCGATTTCGTGAGATCATGCCGACGTTCATTGGTTGCCGGTATGACCGAATCCGCCAGTTCCCCTACTGGTATTTGTCAGGGCGTCTCTAAGCACGAATTCCGCCTGGACGACGCGTTGAAAGACCAATTGGGCGATGCGATCTCCTCTGTGAACCACGAAATCTTCTTTGCCGAAATTGGTCAGGATGACCCGCACTTCGCCCCGGTAGTCGGCGTCAATGGTTCCGGGGCTGTTGAGGATTCCGACGCCATATTCCAGTGCCAGACCGCTTCGCGGACGGACTTGACCTTCGTATCCGACGGGTATTTCCAATTGCATGCCCGTGGGGATGGCGACGGTTTCGCCAGACTTGATAGCGACATCATGGTCCAGCGCCGCTCGGAGGTCGAATCCTGACGCATGATCAGACATCGCTTGCGGAGGCAGCAGGTCCTTATGTTCGGAATTGAGACAACGGAAGTTGACTTTGATTTGGTCCACGGCGGTATTTCATTGGCCCCCCTTTTGGATTTCCCCCCGGATACCAGGGGGAAGATCAAAGCAACCCCCCTTTTGTTCCTCCCTTCAATAGAAGGGGGGAAATATGAGCTGTCAAGCGGGGACGCATGACAGCGCACGATGAGATTGCTTCGCGATGCTCGCAATGACATGGGCGGGACGCCCATGTCACCCCGTGTCTCGATCCCCCCGGATACCGGGGCGAAGGTTCAGGTGACCCCCCTTTTATTCCCCCCACAATAGTAGGGGCGAAAGAAGAGATCAGCGATAGACCTTCAATGCCTCTTTGATGACATTGGTGGCTTTTCGCAGGTCGTCGGAATTTAGTACGTACGCGATGCGCGCTTCGTGGGTTCCCCGACCGGGCGTGGCATAGAATCCCGGACCAGGGGCGATCAAGGTCGTTTCTCCGTTCAGATCGAAATCAGACAGGAGCCACCTGGAAAAATCTTCGACGTCATTCACTGGCAAAGTGACCATCACATAGAACGCGCCGGGGGGTTTCTGGCAATGGACGCCGGGAATCTGCATCAGCGTTTCGTACACCGTGTTCCGGCGATGCTTATACTCGGCAATCATGTCGGCGAAATACTTGTCGCCGTGATCCACCAAAGCGGTGGAACCAACCTGCCCCAAGGTGGGCGGACACAACCGGGCTTGACCGAATTTCAACGTCGTTTCCATGATCGCGACGTTCTTGCTGACGATGCAGCCGATCCGGGCGCCGCAAGCGCTGTAACGTTTGGATAGGCTGTCAGCCATGATGGCGTGCTGCGACAGTTCGGGAAACGCGAGAATGGACGTGTGCACTCCTTCAAAGACGAATTCCCGGTACACTTCGTCCGAAATCACAAAGAGGTCATGTTTCAACGCCAGGTCCCGGATCACCGACATCTCATCGCGTGACAATATTGTTCCCGTCGGATTGTTGGGGGAACAGATCAGTATGGCGCGCGTTCTTGGGGTAATCTTCTCTTCAATCGTATCGCGCGGGGGCAGGTTGTATCCGGTTTCGGGATTGGTGCCCACCGGCACCAGGTTGACCGCCGCCATCTTTGAAAATCCGTTATAGTTCGGGTAGAACGGTTCGAAGACGATCATCTCGTCGCCGGGAGATGCGATCGCCATCATGGAGAATATGATGGCTTCGCTGCCACCGGTCGTGACCATGATGTCTTTCTGGGCGATGTGGCGGTAACCGTTTCGGTGATAGTACTGCTCCAGGCTCTTGGTGAAGGTGGGCAGTCCGTTCGAAGGACCGTAACGCAAGACCTTATCGACATGTTCTCGGATCGCCTGGTAGAATTCGGGCGGGGTGACGATGTCAGGCTGACCGATATTCACATTATGTACTTTGATGCCGCGAGCTCTTGCCTGAGCGGCATAAGGGGCGAGTTTTCGAATGGGAGATTCCGGTGTGGTGATTCCACGCTGGGAAATCGCAGGGGACATTCAGCTACCCTCCGGGTGAGGATCGGGACTATTCGGGCGCCAGAGTGGTGATGAGCTGTTGATCGCGCTGCAGCAAACGGTCTGCCAGCGACATCACCTCTTCGGAAGTCACTTTGTCGATCAGATTCAGGATGTCGTCCAGAGACAGGTAATCCTTCAGGTACAATTCCATTTTCGCCAGACGGTACATCCTGCTGGAAACCTGCTCCAGACCAAGCATGAGGTTGCCCTTGAGCTGGTCTTTCAAGCGGCTGAGCTCGTCCTGAGACAAGGGCTGTTTTCGGAGGTCGTCGAATTCGCGCAGGATGAGTTCGAGGGCTTCGTCGATTTTGCCCTTGTCCGTTCCGAGGTACACGCCGAAGAAACCGGTATCCTCAAGAGTGTCGGCAAAGGAATAGACGTTGTATGTGAAGCCGAATTTCTCACGGATATTCTGGAACAGCCGGGAGCTCATTCCGCCTCCCAGCACAGTGTTCAGAATCATGAAGGGGAATTTTTCCGGGCTGTGATATGCCAGTGCTTGAGTGCCGCAGCAGATGTGCGACTGAATAATGCCGTTGCGGGAAAAATCTTTCCTGTCGGGTCGATGAGGGGACGGTGGAGGGGGGAAATCCAGGGTAGATGACGAATTGATCTGGAAGAACTCTCCGGCATAGCCGCACAGCTCGTCGTGGTCAAGGTTGCCGGCGGCGGCAATCACCATCTTGTCAGAGGCGCGGTGAGAAGCGAAGGCGTCGAACAGATTCTGTCTGGAGAACGAATTCACCGTGTCGCGGTTCCCGAGAATCGGCAAACCGTAAGGATGATTCTGGAAGAGCTCCGAGACAAAGTATTCGTGGACCAGTTCTTCCGGACTATCCTCGAAATCGCTGATTTCCTCCAGGATCACGGTTTTCTCGTGCTGGATCATATCGTCGGCGAACAGGGGATTGCACAGAATATCCGCCAGGACTTCTATCGCTTTTTTTAGATGCTGATCCAGCACATGGACGTAGAAACAGGCGATTTCTTTGCCGGTGAAGGCATTCACATAGCCTCCACCCGACTCGATTTCGCGGGCGATTTCCAACGAAGACCGTGTCGGGGTACCTTTGAAAGCCATGTGTTCGATGAAGTGGGAAATCCCGTTGATTTCTTTGGTTTCGTACCGGGGACCGAGAGGCATCCACACGCCCAATGCCACCGATCTGACGTGCGGGATTCTCTCACTAACCAGCCTGATTCCATTGGGAAGGACCGAGCGTTGGAAACCGTTCGGACCTTTCAGTTTGGTCATCTTTGCTTCCCGTCGGATTCCATGAGTACTTTGTGGGATAGGTCAAGCCGCCCCTGGGCATCGATTTTCAGCAGCTTGACATCTATTTCGTCGCCCACTTTCAGGTGGTCGGAGACTTTGTTGACGCGGGCTCGGTCGATTTGGGAAATATGGAGCAGTCCTTCCTTTCCCGGCATGATTTCCACAAAGGCGCCGAAATCGGTGATTTTTTTGACAATGCCTTTATACACTTTTCCGACCTCAGGAGAGCTGACCAACGACAGCACGATTTCTTTGGCGGTTTCGCCTGACACACCGTCGATGGAGGCGATGCAGACGGTGCCGTCGTCATCGATGTCGATGGTGGCGCCGGTTCTGTCAATGATGTCGCGGATCATCTTGCCGCCGGGACCGATGATGGCGCCGATTTTGTCCACATCAACCTTGAGGTAGATGATTCTGGGGGCGTAAGCCGACAATTCAGGACGAGGCTTCGACATCGTTTCGTCCATAATGTCCAGAATGTGCATCCGTCCGGTATGCGCCTGCATCAAAGCCCGCCCCATGACTTCCGGCGAGATCCCCTTGATCTTGATGTCCATCTGACAGGAAGTGAGCCCGTCGCGGGTTCCGGCGACTTTGAAGTCCATGTCGCCCAGATGATCCTCTTCGCCGATGATGTCCGACATGATGACGGTTTTGTCACCCTCGGACACCAAGCCCATGGCGATGCCAGCCACGTTTTTCTTTACGGGCACACCGGCATCCATCAACGCCAGGGAACCGGCGCACACCGATGCCATGGATGAGGAACCGTTCGATTCCAGGACATCGGAGACCACGCGGATGGTATAGGGGAATTCCTGCCACGGGGGCAAGATCCCTTTGATGGCGCGACCGGCGAGGTTTCCATGTCCAACTTCGCGGCGTGACGTCCCGAGGAACCGCTTGATTTCGCCAACGGAAAACGGAGGGAAGTTGTAATGGAGCATGAAGGGTTCAGTGTAGTCGCCAGCCAGGTTGTCCACGCGTTGTTCGTCGATTTTAGTACCCAGCGTTACGGACGCCAATGCCTGGGTTTGACCTCTGGTGAACATGGCGGACCCGTGGACTCTGGGGAGCAACGATACTTCGCAAGCGATCGGGCGGATTTCGTCCAATTTGCGCCCGTCCGGTCGGTGGTGATCTTTGAGAATCCGATGGCGGACCTGGGTCCGGAACAGATTATTGACCGCCTCTAACGCATAGGGAGCAAATGCCTCGTACTCTTCGCCCAGATTCGAAACGACGCTCTCCAGTATCTTGTTCAGACCTTCCCGGCGCTCGGCCTTTCCGGTGACGTCTACAAGTTTTCTGATGTCGGCTTCCACATGCTTCGTGACCAGCGCTTCCAGAGCCGATGGGATCTCAACCGCTGCCAGGGGTCGTTTGGGCTTGCCGCACTCCGCAACCAGTTCTTTCTGCATCTTGATAATAGGCTTCACGGCTTCGTGCGCATAGTATATGGCATCAGTCATCTCCTTTTCGCTGATTTCCTTGCCTTCGCCCTCGACCATGATGATGGAGTCTTCGGTACCGGACACCACCAGTTCCAGCCGATACTTCTCGGCGTCCTTCGTGGAAGGATTCAACTCGTACTTGCCATCGACCAAGCACACCCGAGTGCTGGCGACGGGACCATCGAAAGGAACGTCGGAGACGCACAACGCGGTCGAAGCCGCGATGGCAGCAAGGAAGTCCACATTCGTGATACCATCGGCAGACAATACCGAAGCCATGACCTGTGTTTCGTAGAAGAAGTCCTTAGGAAACAAGGGACGAATGGGGCGGTCAACCATTCGAGCTGCCAGGATTTCTTTCTCGGACGGGCGCCCTTCGCGTTTGAAGAATCCACCGGGAATCTTGCCGGCGGCGTACATCTTTTCGCGATAGTCCACTGACAGTGGGAAGAAATCGGCATTCTCGCCCGCTTCTCGGGATGCGACCACGGTCGCCATGATGACATTCTCACCGTACCTGACCCAGGCGGCGCCATCCGCCTGAGCCGCAATCCTGCCGATTTCGATGGATAGCGGTTTGCCGGCAAATTCCAACTCTCTCTTTACAATCATTTTTCCTCCAGATGGAAGCGCGTTCCATCTTCTCAGTCTCTTAGCGGCGGATACTCAATTCCTTGATGATTTTGCGATAGCGATCAACGTCTGTTCGCGACAGGTAGTCCAATAGACGCCTGCGCTGTCCGACCATCTTCAGCAATCCTCTGCGGGAATGATGATCCTTGACGTGTTCTTTCAAATGCCCGGTCAATTCCTGTATCCTGGCGGTCAACAAAGCGACCTGGACTTCGGTTTTGCCGGTGTCTTCCGGGTTATTCCCGTGCCTGGCGATAATTTCCTGAGTGACTTGTTTCGTAAGCGGCATTCTTTCCTCCACTACACTGTTTGCCTCTGCACTATGTTCATTTTTCTAACAACTTCAATGTCGGAGTTCATCTGACTGACAAGTTCTTCGCTTGTCTTGAAAGCGATCTGGTCGCGGATTTTGGAGTCGAATTCCAATGTGATGGGCTTGTCATACAGGTCGCCGTCGAAGCCAATCAAGTGGGCTTCCAGCACGCGATTGCCGGATTCGAACGTCGGGCGGGTGCCGATACTGATGGCTGCCTGATAGGTATCGGCGCCGGTGCGGGCAATGCCGGAATACACCGCATCGCCAGGAACCAATTTCTTGGAATGCGATGGCGCTACATTCGCAGTGGGCATGTTCAGCAAGCGACCTCGCCTATCCCCCTGGACAACCGTCCCCGATATGGCATACCGTCTGCCCAGATACGCATTTCCCTTCTCTATCTCGGTTCGATACAACGCCTGGCGGATTTTGGTACTGCTGATGACGACTCCATTATATTCGACGGGCTCGATCGTCGTGACCTGGTAGCCGAAGTCACTCGCCAGAGTCCTTAAATTGTCCTGAGTTCCGGCTCGGTTTTTTCCGAACGCATGATCATAGCCGATCACCACGTGACTGGCTTTCAGACGTTTCACAATGACTTCCTCGACGAATTCCCGCGGCGACAATTCCGCCAGTTCGCGAGTGAAGTCGATGATAGCGAGCAGCTCTATGCCCAGGTCCTTCATAATCGCGGTTTTTTCGGCGATGTCGGTCAAGATTCTGATATCCGGTTTCTTATCGCGGAACACTTCCTGGGGATGCGGATCGAAAGTGACTACCGCCGATATCAGGCTGCGGGCTGACGCAATCGACTTCAGCCGGTCGAGGATCTTCCTATGACCGAGGTGGACTCCGTCGAAGGTCCCTATAGTCACCGCCGAAGGAACCAGTTGAGAAATGCCGGTCCACGGACCTTTGTATATTTCCATTTTCCGATATGCTCGTTATGCGGATCGCGACAATAGTCTCGGTTCCAGCTCAGTCGCGAATCTCTGAAAGGCAGCAATTGTCCAGGCATCTTTACGAGTATAGGGTCCTATCCGAGTCCTAATCAACGCTGCCAGAGTTCCTTTGGTTCCAAGCTGGACGGCGATATCGCGTGCCAGTGATCGGACATACGTTCCTTTGGAACATCGCACCCGGATTCGAAATCTGTCCGCCTGGCAAGCCAGGAGCTCAATACCGTTAATCCTGATCAGACGCGGCTCCAGTGGGATTTGCAGCCCCTTCCGCGCCAATTTGTACAGCGGCTTTCCGTCGTGTTTCAATGCGGAAACCATCGGCGGAATCTGCATGATCTCGCCTACGAATTTCTGAAGGACTTCGGGCAAACGCAGATCCCAGCGTTCCGGCACTCTGGAGGTCGCGATTATGGAACCGCTCAGATCAAGCGAGTCGGTCTCGAATCCGAGCTGGACTTCCGCCTCGTATTCCTTTTCCAGTTCTTGTAGCTCGGCGACCCGTTTAGTGGCTTTGCCGGTGCAGATCAGCAGCACTCCGACCGCCATGGGGTCCAAGGTTCCGCTGTGTCCCACTCTCCTGGCTCTTGTCAAGGATCGGATGGTACGTACCACATCGAACGATGTCCATCCCGGGGGCTTATCAAAATTCAGGATGATCCCGCGCTGGAAATCCATGCCATTTTTCCGGGACTACCGGGCGCCGCTATCCATGGCTTCCACCAAGATCGGGATCAGCTTTTCCTGCATCTCATCCGGGTGGATTCGGAATCGGAATCCGGCTGCTTTGGTGTGACCGCCTCCGCCGAAGCTTTCCGCAATTTCTCGCACATCCACGTGGTTCTTGGAGCGCAGGGACACTTTGCTCTTGCCTCCCGGTATGGGGGCGATGAGCACGGCGATCTGGACCCTGCGGATCGACAACGCCTGGTCGAGCACAAGGTCCGTATCTTCCACTTCGTTGATCCGCTGGAGTCTGATGGCGCCGATCCTGCCGTTATGGAAAAGCTGCATATTGGCAATCAAGGCGCCGGCACGTTTGATATCGTCGTAGCTATTATCAAAATATACGTGGTCGGCGATGAGGTCCGGTTTCGCGCCCAGGCGAATCAGCTCCGAGCATATCGTCAGCGACCGGGCTGTGGTGTTGGAAAACTGGAATCGTCCGGTGTCTGTTACGATGCCGGTGTACAGATTCGTGGCGATGGTATCCGTGATCCGAATCTCGAGTTCGCCGGCGACGTCCCACAGGATTTCCGCAGTGGCGCAGCACTCAGGTCTCAAGATATTGACGTGCCCGAATCCGGGATTGCTCAAGTGGTGATCGATATTGGCGATTCTGGCGTCGGGGGCAATCAGGTCCCGAACGTTTCCGATACGTTCCTGAGTGCCCACGTCCAGGACGATAATCCGGTCAAAAGGCTTTCGAGTACGGTGCAATTTGGGCGTGACGATCCTGTCGCGCCCGGGAAGAAATGAGAATCGGCGCGGGATATCGCTGTCAATAATCGGATGGGCTGGAATCTCGCGTTGGTCCAGTAATTCACAAAGGGCTAACACCGATCCGAGGGCATCGCCGTCCGGACTGATATGCGTGGTAACCAGAGTTCGGTCTGTCCCCGTGAGGAATTGCTCTAATTCAATCAAAGGTTACTGGTCTCACTCGACGAATGGTTGTTCTGCTGCCCTTGATGGGTCTGTTCAATCAGGTCTTCGATTCGTTGCGCGTAATCCAACGTCTCATCCAAGCGGAATTCCAGACTGGGATGGAACCGCATAGTGATTCGGGATGCAAGGAGCGATCGCATCCTGCCGGAAGTCCTCTGCAAGAAGTCACCGACTCGGGTCTTGTCGTCACCCGATCCCAGGACGCTGTAGTATACCCGCGCCACTCTCAAATCCGGCGTCATGCGAACCTCGGTGATCGTGGTCATTGCCGGCACCCTGGCACGGAATTCAGTCTGGAGGATTCTCGACAGCTCGCGCTTGATCTCGACTCCCAGTCGTTTTGATCTCAGAGGTTTCATGATCAGTATATGGTTTTCTCTTGACCCATTACTTCCAGCCGCGCATCGCGATAGAAGAATTCCATGATTTTGCTGAAGGTCTGCTCAATATGCTGCGAATCCGTGCTGACGGTGCTGATTCCCAATTGGGATCGCTGCCATTTGTCGTGATAGTCAATTTCGGAAATGGCAATGTTGAATGTCTGACGCAGGCGGGTTTTGAGACTGTTCAGGATTTTGCGCTTGTCTTTGAGCGATCCCCCTTCGAGGAAATATAGATCCACGGTCAAGACCCCCACCATCATCGGAAAGCTCCCGTGGGTGCGGAATCAGCGTGCATCAGCGAGTTTTCTCGCAATTTCGGTTGTTTCCAGGATTTCGAGCGTATCTCCCGGCTGGATATCATCGAACCCGTCCAGTCGGATACCGCATTCAAAGCCGGATTTTACTTCCTTGGCATCGTCTTTGAAGCGCTTGAGCGAAGCGATGTGACCTTTGAATAATTCGGCGCCTTCTCGCAGGAGCCGGACCTGTTTGGTCCGGTCGATGGTTCCGTTGACGACATAGCATCCCGCCACGGATCCAACCTTCGGGATTTGGAAGACCTCGCGAATTTCGACCAAACCGACGACATCTTCGCGAGTGTCGGGCATCAACATGCCTTCCAGGGTTTCGGAAATGTCATTGACCACATCGTAGATGACTTTGTACAGCCGGATTTCCACCGCTTCGTGGATAGCAGTTTGCCTGGCTTTGATGTTGGGATGGACGTGGAAACCGATAATCACAGCCTGCGATGCCGATGCCAACAGGACGTCGCTTTCGGAAATTGCTCCCACGCCACGATGGATGATATTCACCTTGACTTCGGACTTCGACAATTTCATTAGAGAGTCGCACACAGCTTGCACAGAGCCATCCACATCGCCCTTGATGATTAGATGCAACTCGCTCAGCGCTCCGACGCTAATCTCGCTTGACATTCGATCCAGGGTCATACGATGGATGCGCTGCATGCTCTGCTCGCGTTGCAGTTGCTGCCGTCTCATAGCAATCGCCTTGGCTTCCTTCTCTGACGCGACCACCACAAAGGCATCGCCGGCTTGCGGAGGACCGGAGAAGCCGACCACTTGCACCGGAGTGGCAGGTATAGCGGTTGACCGGCGCTTGCTTTTTTCGTCAAACATCGCACGGACGCGACCGTAATGCTGCCCGCAATGGAAGAAGTCTCCGATGTTCAACGTGCCGTTCTGGATCAAGACGGTAGCGACGATTCCTCTGCCTTTGTCGAGCATCGACTCCACAACGACACCCTTGGCGTTGCGGTTCGGATTAGCTTTGAGTTCCAGCACGTCGGCGGCAAACAGTACTTCCTCTAGCAGTTTTTCAATCCCATCGCCTTTCTTCGCCGAGATGTTGGCGGACTGGTACCGTCCACCCCACTCTTCCACCAGGATATTATGATCCGCGAGTTCTTTCTTGATCAGGTCGGGATCGGCGTTTGGTTTGTCGATCTTATTGACCGCAATTACGATTGGAACGCTGGCGGATCGGGCATGGTCAATGGCTTCCAACGTCTGAGGCATCACGTGGTCATCGGCAGCGACCACCAGAATCACGATATCCGTGACTTGAGCGCCTCTCGCACGCATAGCAGTGAAGGCTTCATGTCCCGGCGTGTCCAGGAAGGTGATTCCGCGACCGTTGTATTGCAACTCGTAGGCTCCGATGTGCTGGGTGATTCCCCCGGATTCGGTCGAGATAATGCTGCTTCTTCTCAGGTAATCAAGCAGCGAGGTCTTGCCATGGTCCACATGTCCCATGACGGTGACTACCGGATTTCGAGGCGAGAGATTCGCCTCATCTTCGATCTCGGCTTCTTCAATCTCTTCTTCTGCGCCGGTCACGAATTCGACCTGGTATTCGTACTCGGAGGCGATGAGTTCGATGGTGTCATGGTCCAACCGCTGGTTGATGGAGATTAACTGACCCATATCCATCAGCTTTCGAATAATCTCGCTGACCTCGACCTCCATCAAATTCGCCAGCTCCTGGGTAGTTATGAATTCTGTCAGCCGAAGGACGTTTTGATCGACAGCGACCCCTTCCTCGACTGCTGTTTTTCTGTAGCGGCGCCGCGTCTTGGTGGACTCCATCGCAGCGACAGTCTGGCGGATGCTCTGCTCCACCTCGCGCACATCTACTCGTTTCCGTTTCCGACGGCGGCGTTTGGGCTCCCTTACCTCCTCTTTGCCACGCACAGGCTTTTTCCCTTTGCGGATCTCTTCGACCGCCAGGATCTCGGGCTCTACCGTTCTCCTCATTCCCCGGCGTCGACGGCGGACACGTTTCTCCGGACGCTTCTCCTCTTTGACCAACTTATCGGCAACAACCGGCGCTTCTTCGATTTCCGGTTCAAGTTCGGTTCGTTTCTTCGGCTTCGCCTTCTTTGGCTCGGGAACGATAATCTTCTTTTCTACTTGCTTCGGTTTCCGCGCGGGCTGCTCGATGGTTGCTCTAGCCGGAGCCGCCCCCGCCTCAACTATACGCGCAGGCTTGACGGGTCTCGGCATCTTGCCAATTTCGTGAGCTGCGGCTTCGACCTCGGACTCTTCGAGTTCTTCCATCTCCGCCACTTCCACCGGAGGCGCCTTGACCACAGGGGGCTTGTATTTGGGGAGCTCGATCTTTTCCGGGGTTTTCTCCTTTGTCTCGAGGATTTTCCGCAGCTCGTCCCGACGAAGCTGTTCGGCGTGTGTTCGCTTCTGTTCGTCTTTCTCGGTTTGAATTTCGGTCTGGTATTGATTCCAGCGATTCTTGTCGAACTTCTTGATGATTTGCTCGTACATCTCCTGGTTCACAGGGCTCATGTGCTGCTTGGCGATGGAGTAGCCCTGCGATTCAAGAAATTCCAGGATAGTCGGGCTGGCAATCTTCAGCTCCTTGGCGACCTGGAACACTTTTCGTGTTTTGGTTTCTATCAAGACGCTAATCACTCCTCGAAGTAGGACCCGACAGTCTCCAGTATCTTGTCGGCAGTTCTTTCACCGATCCCCTTGATCTCCATAAGCTTGTCTTTGCCGGCATCAAGCACATCTTCAGCGGATTGAAGCCCCGCTTCTTTCAACTTCCCTATGACGGCAGGCGACAGCCCTTCCACCTCTGCCAGATCCAACTCGTCAACGAAGAATTCCGATTCCTTGACCGGCTCGATGTCGTAACCGGTAATAGTTGACGCCAGGCGGATATTCTGCCCATGCCTTCCGATCGCCATCGACATCTGGTCATCGGGGATGACCACCGTGGCGTGTTTGGTGCCTTCGTCGAAGGTGACCGATGTGGGCGAGACCGGAGACAAGGCACGTTTGACGAAGGTTTCCGGATCCTGGCTCCAGTGGATGATATCTATCTTTTCATTATTTAACTCGCGCACAATGGCTTGGATCCGAATTCCCTTCATTCCCACGCAGGCGCCCACCGGATCGATGCGCTTGTCGTTGGACAAAACGGCGATCTTGGTGCGGTCGCCCGGTTCACGGGCGATTTTCTTTATCTCGATGATTCCGTCATATATCTCAGGGACTTCCAGCTCGAACAAGCGCTTAACAAACGCGGGATCAGCGCGGGATACGATGATTTCGGGATCTTTCGACGTGCGTTCGACACTTTTCACGATGGCGCGCACACTGTCCCCACGCCGATAGCGCTCGCTGTAGATCTGTTCCTGGCGCGGCATGATGACTTCCACGCGATCCTGGTACAATCTGATTTCTTTGCGATTGATTTGATGCACTTCGCCTATGATAATCTCGCCGACACGTTCGGAATACTCGCTGAAGATGTTCTCTTTCTCGATCTCTTTGATTTTCTGCGCCAGATTTTGCTTGGCGGAGGTGATCAGCCGTCGTCCAAACTGCCGGTAGTCGATGATCTCGACGAAGACTTCGCCTGCTCCCATGTCTGGATCGAATTCCTGAGCCCGGCTCAGTTCGATCTGCAATACAGGATCGGTCAGTTCGCCGTCCGGAACGACGGTTTTCTCGCAGTATATCTCGATGTCCCCTTTATCGAGGTTGAAGATAACGTCGAAATTCTCGGTGGAGCCGTATTTCTTCTTGATGATGGCGAGGAACACGGATTCGATGATCTCTTGAAAGACCTCGCGCTCGATGTTCCTGTCACGAATCAGTTGTTGGATGGCTTCCACGATGGCGTAATTCATCGCCATTCTCCTTAACAAGACCTAGAAGGCTGCCAATTACCGTGCCCGATACGCAGGCGGGCGGTGCCAGTCAATAATCGACTTCGCTTGTACCAGCGCCTCAAAAGAAATTGTGATGTCAGCGGTCCCGTCGTTAACGACCAATGCATCTGCCTCGATCTCGACCAGATATCCTTCGATGTCTTTGACCTGGTCGTGATCACGGTACGAGATTCGCAATTTCCGATCCAGATGCTTTCGAAACTCCCACGGCTCATGCAACTCGCGGGATATGCCGGGCGACGACACCTCCAATCGGTATCCCTGGGGAAAGCAGTCGGTTCGATCCAGGAGCTCCGTCACTCGTCGGCTGATGCTGGTGCAATCGTCGACAGTCACGAAACGGTCTTCCCGATCCACCAGAAGCTTGATCAGCGGAAACCTGCTGCCAGTGCCGACTTTCGCGTCCACCAGGTGCAAATTCTCGCTCTCGATGAGCTCGTCCAGCTCCCTGGAAACCGACGTCAGACTCCCCGGATATTCCATTTCCGATTGCCAAAAAAAGTCAAACAAAAAAGTGGGTGATTAGCCCACTTTTCCTAAATATAAGCAAGAATTTCCCTAAAATCAAGGAAATTTTATTGAAAAAGATGGGCTTACCATCGGTTCAATTCATCTTCGGCTTGTGTTTTCAGTTCAGATTTCGGGTAACGATCGATGATCGACTGGAACATTTCCCTGGCACGGGCGGTATCGCCAGCCAAGCCAAAACATCTTCCGGCATCCAGCAGATACTGCGGAGCATTATACATCTGCGGATATCGGTCCGCCGCCTGTAAGTACTGTTGTGCCGCTTCCTGGAATTCCTTTTCCTGCTCGTCAGCCAGACCTATCCCGGCAGTTGCGGCTGGCGCAAGTTGGCGATCCCTGCCATAGTCACTCAGATATCTTTGGAAGGTCGCTCGAGCCTGCTCCCAATTTCCCTGAGACAGATAGACGTTTCCGAGAAAGAACAACGCGTCAGCCGCCGAGCGCGTTCCGCTGTAGTTCTCGATGATTTTCGTCAGCTTCTCGGCAGCCGTATCATAATTCTGCTGACCAATTTCAATTTTTGCCAGCGTCAAATCGAAGGTCGCAGTCTTCTCAGCTTGCGCACGACTATTGATAAAGAACCCCACCGCGACGGCTAATACTACAAGAACGCCGGCGACCGCCATGATGGTACGAGAATTTTCGGTATAGAAAGACGATGCTTTTGCAGTGAAGGTAACTAATTTATCTTCTTTAATCTGCTGCTTGGTAATACGCTTTCGTGGTTTTAACATGATCCCATTTGGCTTGAGATAGAGTCTTTAATCAGACAATATACAAAAAATCTTTCCCCTTGTCAACCAAAATCTCCAGAAACGATACTTCTGTACCTCCTGATCACTCCGCGCTCTGGGAAGTGTTGCACTGACGGTTCGACAATGGAGAAGATTCTTGAGTATAGGCGGTAACCCTCATATAGCTGACAGCGTAAGGGAAAACCGCGCCGAAACTGAAGGAATTATTGGCAGTTGCTGCAATCCGCTGTCCGACCTCACGACCGCTGAAAGGGGCGGTTTGCGCATAGATTCGGTATCCGGTCACCGTCGTAGGTCTGCCGAAAATGTCCTGGGTCACGGGATCCCATTGCAGACAGAGTCCATCTTCGTCCACATAGCCAACGAGATGCTGGGGCGCTTGAGGCGGCGCCCAGTCTGTCAGTCGCTGCAATGCCAGATCCGCAAACATGTCCTGGACAGCTACCATCGCAACCGGATTCGGCAAGCTGGTCCTCCAGGACGCCATCGAGTCGTCGGCGATCGTGAAGATACAATCCTCTGACGGATGCAGCCATTCGAACAGCCCCCCTCCACGAGGATCGACAAAGGACCACAAGTCCAGAATATCATCCGCGGACGAGGAAGTATCATACGTGGTATTTCGGATTTCCAGGACCCGATCGCAAATGGCGGAAGTCGAATCGCCGTCCAGTTCCTCCGGCACGTTCCCGGAATGCACCCAGAGTGGGACTGCGATGCAATGGGACGGCTCGCCAGCCATCACCCAAAATGTTGACAGAAGGGGATTCTCGCCGGGATGCACACCTTGTACCACGAACGCGGAGGTGGTGATATCGCGGCAGATGGCGTCATGGATTTCGACCCAGCCGGTTTCCATGCCGCCCTGGTTCCCCATCCAGGGCAACGGATACGGATCGACCTCAGGAGTGAGGAGATCTCTTGCCACGTTGCGAATTATATACCGTTCAGTGATTCCGCCAGAATCGATGGCAGCTTCCATCAAATCGATGGCACGATCGTGCCGGTTTTGACCCACGTGATTGCTGGTGCCGTTGTAGGAAAAATTGGATCGTACCGAGTAGCCTGCCGGGACTTGAACGCTGTCCGAGACGTCGATACGATCATAATAGTAGTCCGCTGCTTCGAATACCGACAATCCGCCAGAGGCGTCCATCACTTCATAGATGGCAGGTCTGGTTCGACCCGGACCGTTGGTGGAATCCATAATCTGTTCGAAATCATCGACGGTGGCGCAGGTCTGCAACGCCAGTTTGATAATAATGCCATCGTCGTCGGCGCCGGGCTCTCGGTCCGGCAGATTCCAGGCGTTGGCGTTGCCGATGGCGAACCCGACTTCATTGACGCCGCCCCAATTCTGGTCGGTCACTCCCGCATAGGTCATGCCCGTGAACGCATAGATCCCGGAATCGTCATATACGAATTCCTGGTCGGGACCATGCACGTCACGGTTTTTCCACAGCAAGGGACGTCCGTCCGGCGTAACTCTGCCGGAAATCAGAGCGGTAGTGCAGCCGTCCGATTGTGCGGGATTTTCCAAATCGGCGGAACGAATGCCCGTCAAGAAAAACAGGAATTGAGGCATGACGTCCAGCCGCACCGGACGCGAGAGAGCCAATCCAGCGAAGAGCAAACACAGCGCCGAAATCATCACCCAGCGATTCATGAATCATCCTTTGCGAAAGCCATGCGTCACAAATTATATTAATTTACGAAATTTAAGGGGTCAAAGTCAAGTACAAATTTCATTTGCGAAATTTCGCACATTAGGCACCGCTGAATCCGGCTGAAGATGTTGCGGTTTACAGCCGCGTTCGCGCAATAGCAGCATCGGTTTTGGACACCGAAGCTCAGGGTGCACTGTCAGTGGCAGTCACGACGTAGAAGTATCTCGCCGTTGCGTTGACCGCATCCGGGTCGGTCCATGTAGTGCCGGCGACGGATGCATGCGGAATTCCGCCCGGCGACGGATTCGGGGCAACGCTCCGATAGAGGTTGTATATCTGCACGTAAGGGACAGGGCTCCACTGCAGGACGATGTCCGTTGTGTCACGGGTAACGGTCAAATCCGTAACCGGCAAAAGGGGTATTTCTTGCATGGTCACATCGATACCGGTGGGCCAATTGGTGGCGGTAACGATCACCGGTGCAGGGTCCGCGGGCTCACCATAATAGCCGAACGGTTCTCCCACATTGGGCTCCAGGTCGCCGTTCTGATCCATGTGCGCCTGGAAAAAATAAGTGCCAGGGCTGATTCGAAATTCGTATGGTCCGGTGCCGGCGCCTGTGGTATCGCGGACAATGTCGATTTTGACCGGATTGCCGGCGAAAGACGGGTTATCGAAAGCCCGCAGGATGGTGGCGCCTGTTAAGGTGCCCTCATAATATATCGTGCCGTAGAAGCGTTCGTCAGGTTGGAGGTTCAAATGGATGTCAATGCCGGTCTGGCTTGGCGGGAGGTTGACAATCGTCACCTGGTCTCCGTCGTAGTACCCGAAAGGATCGCCCGGGTCAGGGAAGAAATTCCAATTCACATCTTGAAACGCCGCCACGATATAGCCGCCGGCGGCGAGATCGCCAATGGTGTAGGATGCGAAAAACGTCACTGCGTAGGTATAGTTGCCGCCCTGGACTGGAAATGCGATAGCGGCTTTGGGATACAATCCCGCCTGACCACCACTCAGCGACCCCGAAATACTGTACTGCGCGAAAGCAGGTGCAGAAATGACGAGGACGACAAGAATCAAGATTACACAAGGTCTCATCGCGCGCTCCTTTGTTTCAACAGACGTGCGGTTGCCGGTATGTAATATAACCTATTCTATGGACTCTTTCAAGTCCAAAATCGCGAAACGCTCATTTTCTCAAAGATGTGATTGACAATGTTGCTTTTTGTTATTAGATTTGCGTGCGAGAATCGGTCAGGAAACAGGCACAGGATAAAGAATGAGGCGTTACCATGGACGAATTGTCAGACGAGTCCAGCAGGAAAAACAACCTGATTTCGACCCTGGCAATCATTGGGGGACCAGTGTTGAGCATTCTTTTCTTGCAGTTTATCGATCTGGATCCGGGGCATCCGGCAGTGACTCGAACTGCAGCCGTCGCCTTGCTCATGGCGATCTGGTGGATCACGGAAGCGGTTCCCTTGGCGGTCACTTCCTTACTTCCTGTGATCTTGTTTCCGACACTGGGCATAATGAGCGGGGGCGTGGTGGCGCCCTTGTATTTCAATAACATCATCTTCCTGTTCATTGGTGGATTTTTGGTGGCGCTGGCGATGCAACGGTGGAATCTGCACAAGCGGATTGCTCTACGAGTGCTCTTGTGGTTTGGCGTGCGCCCTCGTGGGATCCTGCTGGGGATCATGGTTGCGACCGCATTCATTTCCATGTGGATTTCGAACACGGCTACTGCGATGATGATGATCCCCATCGTACTCGCGATTATCCTGAACCTGGAAGAAGCGGTGGGCAAGGCAGCGGTCAAGAAATACGCTATCGCCGTGCTTCTGGCTATCGCTTACGCGTCCTCGATCGGAGGCATCGCCACGCTGGTCGGGACCCCGCCCAATTTGTCGTTCGTGCGGATATTTGACATCACATTCCCTGATGCTCCCGACATCAGCTTCACGAAATGGATGTTAGTGGCGTTCCCGTGCACGGTGGCGCTTCTCGTCTTCGTATGGTGGCTGCTGGGCGTGTTCTATTGCCCGCGAAAATGGAAGCTGGAGGGCATCGATTCCAGTCTGTTTCGAAAGCAATATGAGGAATTGGGTCCGCTCACCTTTGAGGAAAAGATTGTGTTGGCGGATTTTGTGGTCCTGGCTTTGCTCTGGCTTTCCCGTGAACCATTGAATCTGGGGAGTATCACCATTCCCGGCTGGAGTCAGTTGTTTGCCAGACCTGAGCTCCTTGATGATGGTACGGTGGCGATCACGTTATCCTTCCTCCTGTTCTTGATCCCCGCCAGGAAGCCGGGATTTTCCAGAATCATGGATTGGAATGCGGTGGCTCAACTGCCATGGGGGATCGTATTGCTGTTCGGAGGCGGATTTGCGTTGGCGAGCGGTTTCAAGGAGTCGGGACTGACGCTATGGTTCTGCAATCAACTTCAGGGTGCGGCCTTCTTGCACCCCATCATCCTCATAGCTTTAGTCTGCACCGTAGCGACCTTCTTGACCGAAATGACCTCAAATACTGCGACCGCGCAGATGCTGCTGCCCATTCTGGGATCGCTGGCAGTGGCGGTAAAGATGAATCCCTTGTTGCTCATGATTCCGGGAACGATTTCTTGTTCGTGCGCATTTATGCTGCCGGTCGCTACGCCGCCTAACGCGATCGTTTTTGGCACGGAGCGGCTGAGAGTATCCGATATGGCTAAGACTGGATTCCTCATCAATTGGTTTGGGGTGGTGATTGTCACCGCCGTGATGTACCTGTTGGGGAAACCGGTCTTTGGGATTGATTTTTCTCAGTTTCCGGACTGGGCGATAGCCAAGTAGCATTCGGTAGGGGCTTAGCATGCTAAGCTTCTACATGATAGTGATATTAAGAAGCCCCGTCCCGAAAAACCGGGATGGGGCTTCCTTTATCGCATTTTAGGGCTCTGAGCCTGTGCGATTGACCCCCCTTATGTTCCCCCCTACTCTGTAGGGGGGAAGAATGGTCAAGTTCATGAAGAACCCGACATACTCACTTTTTGTTCCACCGCTGTGAGAGTATTCTGGAAAAAGAAGTGTCAGGTGAGGACACCTGACACCACTTTAAAACTGGATTCCTGCTTGCGCAGGAATGACAAGGAACTGGTAAATATTATCGCATAGTCGTGTCATCAGAGGCAGTGACTATATAGAAATAGCTACTGGTGGAATCTATTACTAACGGGTCAGTCCAGGTAGTGTCAGATACAATAGCGTATGGAGTCCCTGAGGGTGCAAAATCAGGTTCGGTTCCGCGGTAAATACGGTATTGTGGAACTAAAGGAGTGTTTTCCCATCTAAGAACGATATCAGAACCTTGAACTTCAGCGGTTACATGAACGACAGGTAAGGGACCGGAGCTGGCGAACTCAATCGCTAAGCTATCGTGGAAACAATAAATACTGTCAAACCAGCACAGGTATGGAACACCCAGCTGACCAGTTCGATTCTCAATACCAATCGTAGATTGGTGGGTCAAGAAATTCGGAGTAATGGTGTCATATTGGTATTTGATGTTACCGTTTTCCTTCAAAATGACTTGAGCGGTAATAGTTTCGGTAGGTTCGTAATGGTTAGGAATATTATTAAAAGTTACTACCATGGCATAAAGCCCATCTACGTAATCATTCCCCCAGTATACCAGAGTATAATTATACCCTGGGTCCAAATCATCAAGGAGCCAAGCCAACATGTTGTTGGGCGGATAGTTGTTTCCAATGCACTCAGTAATCTCTTGGACGCTGCCGGTGTTCCCCAGCATTAAGTATCCATTGGAACAGACGATAAATTGAGTGTATGGTTCATTGTAATAGTTGAAAGTGAATCCAATAGGGAAGGGACCTTCCCAGTCATCATTACCCAAGTACCCGTCCTGCGGGTCAATACTGGGGGCGCCCTGAATTACATAGGTGTTTACATCTTCCCAGTGGAAGCTTGGAACCGGTAAAATAGGGTTACCTTCACCACAGCTATTTCTCATATAATAGTTAAATGAAGGTACATATGAAATATTTAGATTATATGGTTTATAAGCACCACCGGTAGGAGAATTATAGCCACATTCGAGATATACGATTTGACCGGCGGTTAAATTATAGTCAATCGAAGGGTCATCGCCAGAGCATTCGTCATAGCCTTCCAAAGAGACATAAGAACAGCAGCCTTGATCAATGTAAGCCCTCATATAAGTGTCACCATAACTGCCGCACATATTGAAGTTAAATAATCCATTTTCCGGGGCGGTTATATTGAAAAATACATCGAAGGCTGGACCCTCGGGACAGTCATCGGTAAGACCAAGATTTCCACTATAAGAATAGGGAAAAGTTCTGGGATTTATAGTACCTATGCAGATATCATTTTGTGGGGGTTGTGGTGTAATATTCAAGGTAAATGGCGCATAGAAGCCGGACGAAAAATACCAATAGCCACATTCGACTATTACAGATTGACCGGCTGTCAGATCAAGATAAATTGACGGGTCATCACCACCGCATTCGTCATCACCTTCTACATAGTTATTAGAACAGCAGACACCATCAGTGTAAATCCTCATATAAGTATCGCCGTTGCTGTTGCACATATTAAAGTTGTATAATACACTGTAAGGAACGGTCACATTGAAAAATACTTCGAAGTATGGTCGCCCTGGACAGTCATTGATATAGCCAAGATTTCCATTATAGGTATAGGGAATAGTATTGACTTGAATGGCACCGGCACAGGTTTCATTAGGTGGGAGAGGATTGGGAGTAGTAATACTCAAATTGAACGACGGAATACAACTTGGAGGAGGATAAGTATCGATCATAAGATAGTAGGTTCCAGGGTACAAGGTAAGATTGGATAATGTCCAGGGTCCATTTTCACCTGTAACAGTGGCAAGGCAATTATACTCGTCCGGAGGGCAAGCATCATCGAGAGTCATTCCCATCCAGTGAGAGCTGGACGTTAAGCTGTAAGTAAGAGGTATATAGTCAGTGACATTCAACTGATAAATGATGTCTTCGCCACCATCATAATCGTTGAGACAAGTGAAGAAATAATTATTTTGCTTACCGCAGGTAGTTTGATTACTGTTATAGGGGATGGCAGCTGGAATATTGACCACAATTGGATTTGAGCAGGTTTCTCCAATTGACCAACAGTTGCCAAAGAACGCCAGCAACATCAGGCTCAACAAACCGACGGTTGGCTCGCGCATTATCCCTCCTCTTAGAATTCAATATTCCTCATGCGCTTCTACATCCTAGTTGTCAATAAGCGCATCGGGGCGACAAGATATTCTACTTAGTACGGGTATTCTACTTCGCACTAATATACGACTTAATTTCGAAATTGTCAAGGAAATAATTCAACACAGACAAGATTTCCGGAGGGTGAGGCAAATTCGCATTTGTGGAGGAGTAGGGTTGCAGCATGCTGAACCCTACACTACGAAAAAGCCCCACCCCGAAATGACGTGATGGGCTTCCTCATAGGGGAAGATCAATACTACCCCCCTTCAATTCGTCCCCGCATCCCGAAAAATCGGGATAACCAACTAAGACCTACAGGGTCACATCCCGACCAGTCGGGATAAGACCCTGCAGAACATTAAGGCGCAGGCAAGCCTGCGCACTCCAAATTTTACTCCCCTACTCGGTAAGGGAGAAGGCAAATGGCAAAAACATTATCGCATTGTCGTTTCATCAGAGGCAGTGACAATATAGAAATACCTGCTGGCGGAATCTATGACTAGAGGGTCCGTCCAAGTAGTGTCTGATACAATGGCGTGTGGAGTCCCTGTGGGCGTAGGATCAGGGTCAGTTCCGCGATAAATGTGGTATTGTTGGGCAAAAGGAATCTGTTCCCAGCTGAGAACGATATCAGAACCTTGACGTTCGGCGGTCACATGAACGGCAGGCAAGGGACCAGGGGTAGTACCGAACTCAATCGCTAAACTATCTTGGAGACAATAACCCTCTTCACCCCAGCACAGGTATCGAACACCCGCCATACCAACTCTATTCTCAATACCCATCGTGGCTTCATCGGTCACGAAGTTCGGTGTAATGGTATGGTATTGGTATTTGATGTTACCGTTGTCCTTCAGAATAGCTTGAGCAGTAATAAATTCGGTATATTCGCCATAGCGAGGAACGCAATTAAAGGTTACAACCAGGGCATACACCCCATCTACGTAAGCATTACCCCAGTACACGGTAGTAGGTTGTGAAGATGCGACGTTCAGATCATCAAAGAACCAACCCAATATGTTATTGGGTTGATCGGTGCTGGGAAAGCATTCATTCATATACTGGATGTCGCCGGTGCTCCCCAGCATCAAAAATCCATTGGAACAAATGGTGAATTCGGTGTAGGGTTCGTTGTAATAGTCGAAAGTGAATCCAATGGGGAAAGGACCTTCCCAGTCGTCATCGCCCAAAGATCCGTCTTGTGGAGTATTACTTGGATCACATGGAACCTGATTGGTGGTTACATCTTCCCAGTGGAAGCCTGGAACCGGTAGATTCGCGGTACCTTCACCACAGCTGTTTCTCCAATAATAGTCAGGCGATGGTATGTAGGAAACATTAAAATTGTAAGGTGACCAGGCACCGCCGGAAGGTAAGTAATAACCACATTGGAGATATACGATTTGACCGGTGGTCAAATTAAGGTCAACCGAAGGGTCATCACCCGAACATCCACTATGAACAATCATCAAATTTTCTGAACAGCAGAGTCCATCAGTGTGAACCAACATATAAGCATCGCCACTACTGTTGCACATATTGAAGTTAAATAGTCCATTTTCAGGGGCGGTTACGTTGAAGAATACATCGAAGGCTGGACCCCCGTAACAGTCATCGGTGATGCCAAGATTTCCGCTGTAGGAATAGGGAAAGGTTCTGGGGCTTATGGAACCGGCACAGGTTTCATTTTGCGGCGGAGGAGGTGTGATATTCAAAGTATATGGTGAATATTCACCGCCGGTAGAATAGGAATAGCCACATTCGACGAGTACGGTTTGACCGGCGGTGAGATCAATATTGATTGATGGATCATTGCCACCGCATCCTTCATCATCATATACATAGTTGAAGGAACAGCAGATTCCATCAGTGTAAACCTTCATGTAAGTATCGCCGTTGCTATTGCACATATTGAAGTTGCATAACCCATTTTCAGGGATGGTCACATTGAAGAATACATCAAAGTATGGACCCCCTGAGCAGTCATCAAAGTAGCCAAGGTTTCCAGTGTAGGTATAGGGAACGGGAGTGTTGACATGTATGGCGCCGGCGCAGGTCTCATTTGGCGGAGGGGGATTGGGAGTGGAGATACTCAGATTGAACGACGGAATACAATTTGGTGTGGGCCAATTATCGATCATTAGCCAGTAGGTTCCCTGGTATAAGGTAATATTGGATATTGCCCAGGGACTATAATGACCGGAAGCAGTTGCCATGCAAGGTATTGCCGGAGGACAAGCATCATCGAGAGCCATTCCCATCCAGCTATAGCTGGACGTTAAATTGAAATTAAGGACTATCGTGGCGGTGACATTCAACTGATAAATAATATCTTCGCCGCTATCAAAATCGCCAAGGCATGTGACGCTATAATCCTGGACCTTGCCGCAGGTGGTTTGATAATTATCGTAGTAGGGAAGGGCAGATGGAATTGTGACCACGATCGGACTTGAGCAGTTCTCTCCGATTGCCCAACAGGTGCCGACGAACGCCAGCAACATCAGGCTTAACAAACCGACTAACTTACGCATTGTTCCTCCTCCTCCTTAATAGGGACAATGTTCGAGCATTCTTAGCTATTATTCGAGCAAATCTCCCGAATTGTGGGTCAGTAGTATTCTCCTCATCAGAGCGGCAAGTCCCGGTTCTTGACGAACTCACGCAATGAAAGCCACATCTGGACGATTTCGCAGGGGCTTAGCATGGTAAGCCCCACATCATGCGAAAGCCCCATCCCGGAGTCGGGATGGGGCTTTCAGTTCCGGAAGTGACTGCTTACTTCAAGATTACCATCTTAGCAACTTCACTGAAATCATTGACATTCAGACGATAGAAATACACGCCTGCAGCCAATCCAGACGCATCAAAAGTCACTTGATAGCGGTTGTTGTCCTTCACCTCATCCACCAGGGTCGCGACCTCTTGACCGATGGTGTTGTACACCACCAACGTCACGTGACCGGTCTCTTTGACGTCATAGACGATGGTCGTGGTCGGGTTGAAGGGGTTAGGGTAGTTCTGATGCAGGTCGTAGCTGCTAACGACTACACCCAAGGCTCCGGCTGACGGGGTGGCATGCACGGTGATGTCGTGATTGGTCACGTTCCCGTTGATGTCCACGTCTGCCAGGCGATAATAGTAGGTGGCGCCGTTGATCAGGTTCCGATCTACGTAGCTGTAATTGGATTCATTGGCGGACTCGCCCACGCCGGAAACCGTGGCGATCTGGGTGTATTGACCGCCTTCAGAAGTCGAGCGGGACAATACGAAGTGATCGTTGTCGGTTTCGGAGGCTGTCGTCCAGGTCAGACGGACGGCTTCGTTCATGGCGACACCCTCAAAAGAGGTCAGCTCAACAGGCAGACGCTCCTCGAGGGTACCAAACTCCACTGCCAATCCAGCAGGCATAGGATGCTGGGCATCGTTGTAGAGATATGCGGTGCCGCAAGCACCGCCAGGACCTTCGATTCCGACGGTGGAACTGGTCGTGACAAAACCGCCATCGAAAGCCTGGTACTGGAATTTGACATTCCCATTTGCCATCAAAATCGCCTGCGCAGTAAGCGTGCCGGGACCGGAATAACTGTGGACGCCGTAGAAGGTTACAACGAGTGCGGAACCACCGTAGTAGGTGGTATTTCCGTAATAGATCGGGTCCATCATGCCCGGATTCAGGTCATCCCAGAACAATGCGACGATATTATTGGGACTCGAGCTGGAAGGGATAGGTCCATTGGTATATGGAGAGCCGCTCAATCCGTCAAGGCTGATGAAGCCGTTCGAGCACACCCAGAAATTGGTATAGGTTATGCCGTAGAACGTGAACGGGAATCCAATCGGATACGGACCAGATAGCTGATCGTCACCCAGAAGCAACGTGTTGTCCGTGTTGACGACCCAGTTGTAGAATGGCTGAGACAGGCACTCATTCAATGGATCAGGCAGGTTGTTCGCCCAGTAGTATCCACCGCAATCGGGTCCACCACACGGAGGCGGGGGGGGCGGCGGGATATACTGAGTGATGCTGAGATCAAACGTGGGAATACAATCGGGTGAGGGCCAGGTGTCGATCATGAGCCAATACATGCCTGGCTCCAGATGAATCTGACTCAACCGGTACGGGCTGGTATAGTTCTGGGACATGTACAAGCACGTGAGTCCCGGAGGGCAAGTGGCGCTCACAGCCATTCCGATGTACATGTACGAAGCTGCGAATGCTTCAATGTTCAGATCAATGGCTGTGGTGACAGTCAGTTCATAGAGGATGTCTTCGCCTTCGTCGTAGGAACCAAGGCAGGTGTTGTAGTAATCGTCGAGCTTGCCACAGGTGGTCTGCCCAACGTCACTATAGGGTAAATCTGCCGGAATAGTTACGCCGATCGCCGTGGCGCAAGTTTCGCCTCCCGGAGGCGGTGGGACGTATTCAGTCACGTGCAGTTCGTAGTCTCCGCAGTCTCCACCGTAGCCGTCAATCACGATGTAGTAGGTGTTGCCGCCGGTCAGCGACAACCCGTTGAGTTGAGAGACATATCCCGGGCACCAATCGTCGTTGCAGGCGAAGTAAAATCCGGGCGTATAGGCGTTCTCATAGAGGTACAACTTGGTGTCGTACAAGGTGCCGGGCCAGCACAGATCAACATTGACGACCATGTTGGCAGCGGGAGTGAAGCTGTACACCAGGTCGGGGGACGTAGAGCCGGTGTAAGGGCACGCTTCATCATAGTCGTTGACGGCGACGCAGGTGTTCCCGAAGTCCACATAGGGCAGAGCGCCGATCACAGTAGCCGTGCCGATGGTTTCACCGCCTGTCAGAGGATTGTCAACCGGCGCTTCGCCAACGCCGTAGAACTCGTCCCAGAGCTGTGCATCATACAAGCCCTGCGCCTTCATTTCACGGATCTTCACCGCGGCTTCGTCTTTGGCGGAAGCTGCGAAGGATACCGAGACCACCATTGCCGCAACTAACAAACCAATCAAAATTCTGCGCATCGTTCCTCCTACTCCTTCAGTTTGTTGGAATTACTTTTCGCGCGTTTCTTTTCTCTTCTATTATTGTCGCAATTGCCCGAAAATGGCGGGGGTCAGTAGTATTATCTATGGTAAATAGGGTTACACGAGTTCGCATAAAGATAATACTTAATTTTGACATTGTCAAGAGCCAATCACGATTATTGTGAAAATTGTTGATAATTGTTCACAATCGTTATTCATTATTTAACAAAATCATACAGAGTCCTGCCCATCTTACGTCCAAGAAAACTCGCCCACCCCAGTATTTTTCATCGTGTCGCTGCCGTGGTTTCTCCCACTCCGAACGCACGCTGACAGTGAGACGATGATGCCGATTCGGGCAAAAAAAATCCCCTGGAGGGGATTTCTCGATAGGCACGCTTATCTCTATTTAGGCAATCTGGGGATTAGCGCAACAAGACCAGCTTTATGGTGTGAGAAAACTCAGGTGAGCTCAGGCGCAGGAAATACACACCACTGCCGACAGCATTGCGGTTTGAATCAGTGCCAGACCAGACGACCGTGTGTTTCCCGGGTGCGGTGCCCTGCCACAAGGTGGCGACATTCCGCCCCAGGATATTGAACAACTCAAACCTGGCATCGGCGGTCAGACCAGGCGGGATCGCGAATTCCAGTCTTGTCGAAGCATTGAAGGGATTGGGATAAGCGGGTAAGAGCAGGAAGTAATCGGGAACGGCGGCTCCCGGAAGTTCCCGGCTTACATCAACGACCGGGGAAAAGAACGTCACATCATCCAGATACCAGCCCAGTCCTTCGACGCCGCCGTCCGACCCGAATCGGAACCGAATTTTGGCAAAGCCAATGACAACCGGCAACTGGAACGCAGCCTGCGACCAATCGGATTGTCCGGAAAAGCAAGGTGAGTAGGCTGGGAAAGAGCCGTTATTTCCGGCGGAATATGGGTAACCAGTGGTAGGGTGCAACAGGGTCCACCCTTCTCCGGTATCGATCTCTATGATGCCGCCGTCATAGCCGATTTCCGCATCGATCTTGTGGAATATCGTCAAGGTGGCGTTGCCCCCAATCGGAAATAATGGGAATTCGACGGCGCCGTCCGCCATAGGTGGATAATTTGCGGGACCGGGATCGCCGAATTTCTCACTGCCAATGCCATTATAAGCGTACTGAGTGCTCCAGTGCCAGGCGTTCTGGTAAGCGTCATTGACGGCATAGCTGCGCAACGACGGATCAGCAGTCTCGAACTCGAAAGTGGCTTCGTAGCCGGAACTCATCGGTACTGCGATCATACCCTCGGAAATCTGCACTTCCTCGATCGAATACTTGATCTTCAGTTGTACGGCTTGTTGGGCGGGATGGCTGCTCTCGACGATGAGCGAGAACGGAACCTGCGAAAACGCTTCGCTTCCCGGATCGATGCTGCCGAAATCGACGTGGTGCACAATCAACGTGACCTCGCCGGAAAGCAACATGGCGTCGGCGACCAGGTTCCTGATGGTTTCGCTTCCGCTATTGTAAGTGAGCAGATTGAGGGCAATTGTCTCCCCGGGGTCCACCCATCCATTGCCGTTGCCCTCGATTTCAGTGATTTGATAGGCGGAACACACGGGATATGGCGCTGCGATTTCCAAGTCGAAGGAATCGTACCAAGTGTGCCCCTGGTTATCGGACAATACCATGGAGATCAAGGCGGTGTGTCCGTCGGGCGTCAATTGATGGGATTGGATGACGAATCCGCCGAATGCAGCATTGCCTTCTGAAGGAATCGATGATACGTAAGAGCTGTCGTCGGTCAAAGATAACAGGGTGTCTTCGGTCGAAATGACCAAGGAGACGTTGCTGCAGGGGGTTGACATAGGATTCTCGACCAACACCGACAATTCGATGATCTCACCTGCATCAAATACGGCATCGTCGTCGCCGCGAGACACGCCGGTGCTGTCGTCGTCGATCGCCATACCGGCAAATCTGAGGTTGAGCGGAATTCGCAAGGTCGGGTCACCCAGATGTGTCATGCCGTAGAACCAAGATCTCGACCACATCTGATGCCCGGGGATATTGCCATGCAGATTGAACCAGTGCGACAGAGCCTCGCCGAAGGTACCCATGTCAGCCAGCACCGGATAGTAGTCCTCGAAGAACAGCATGGCGCCGGTCTTGGTGGAGCCTATAGCGCCCAAGCCGTAAGTCTGGGCGAATATGTACCAGCCGCCCATGTAGTCGGTTTCCACGTAGCGGCAATTGGAACATGCGAACAGATTATAGAAGTAACCCTGGGGGTCATTATTGCGGATTTCCCAATTCTGAATGTAGCCCCAACTGGATCCGTTATTCTCCTTGAAAGAATGGACGAAAGGCGACGAGTGAGTCGCCACCTGGACGCAGGAATAGCCCTGGTGAAGCTCCGTAAGATACCCGTCGGCAGTGGTCTCGTTGATGTCGTTGAAAGTGACGACAGCGCCGAAAGCGGTTCGGAGTGCGTCTCCCCATGTCAAGGCGCCACCCGCCCAGTCGTCGTCGATATAGTTCAATGCCAGGGACGGCAGAACAAGGTTTCCCTGACGATAGGCGTGGTCTTTGGCGAAGTAGTTGTTGATCCGCTCGGCTTCCGACCAGGTCAAGGTCGATGCGCGAAGCTGTCCGATCCAGATTTCGGCGTCGGTATTGCCTTCGTGGACGTCGTACATGCCATCGTTGTCCTGGTCGTCAAAGAGGCCGTCCAGATCCATATAGTACAAATCACAAGGGAAATTGACCATAGTGGGACTGTCCGGGATACCGTCATCGTTGAAGTCCTCGTACAGTTCGAACCAAGCAATCGGCAAGCCTCCGATAATCACGGCGCCGTCACACAGGTCATTGTTGTGCCAGGCGATCAGGCTGTCTCTGACTTGCTCCGGAGTGCCTCCGCCCCACTGCACCAGCATGACGCTGAAGTCATCGCCGGCAAGATCGGACATGTAAGTGGCAATCGATGCGGAAATCTGGGGGTACAATACCGGATCGACCAAGATCACAAACGGGGTCTGGTCAGTTGGGGATAGCGGACTGACCAGCCGCTGTACCTGGATTGGACGCGGCGGGTACTGGAGAATGTACTGCTGGTAGGAAAGCGGAGTCCGTCCCAGGGGATCGACCCAGCGGGTGACCTGGATGTCGCCGAACTCAGAAGGTGCAGAAATGGCGATGTTGGCGCCAAGGATCGCCGCGACGAAGCACAGCCCGATTTTTCTCATCTTGTACTCTGATTTCGTTGAAGATTCTGTACAATAATATACTGAACGCAGACTCAAAAATCAAGAGGATCTATCAAAACAACGGAAATCGTCGGGGCAACAAAAACGGCGCATGATATTATGCGCCATCTCACGTTGATATTCTATCCGCCATTGTCCATCACGCGATTTGATCAAGGATATTGTTCAAGGCTTCCATCGCCAGCTCGATGCTGTGCTGTTTTTGTTCGGGAACGCCATCGAGCTCACGGGCAATGTCGTCCTTCGATAATTGCTTAATATCATCGATTGATTTTCCCTTGACAAGGGAACTTAAGGCTGAGCAGGCAGCAATAGTGCCAGAGCAGCCGCGTATTTGATAGCGGATGTCTTCGACCAAATGATCAGTAACCTTCACGGTCATATTGATTCGATCGAAGCATCCTTTGCCCTTGTATTCGACGTAGGCAGTTGCGCTCGGATTCTCGATGCTCCCGAGGTTTTGGGGTTTCTGGAAATGCGAAAGGTATTTGGCGGAATACATTTGAGGATACCCGAATTGTTGACACACTTCCGGCAGAGCGAGACACCCTACAACACAACGAACGCCCACAAGGGGCTATGCCACGATCCTGTCAAGCGAGTCGCTTGACAGCACATTGAAGTGCCCCCCTTTGTGTTTTCCCCCCGGGTACCGGGGGGGAAAGAATAAGGCTGTCGGGTGAGTCGTTTAACAGCACTCTCTGACGCATTCACCCGTGACCCTGAACGAAGTGAAGGGTCTCAGGCAGACAACGATGTCAGGATCACAGGGATCCTGACCTACGCACTTCCTGCAGAGTAGGACACACCGCAACACAACAAACACCCACAAGGGGCTATACTACGATCCTGTCAAGCGAGTCGTTTGACAGCACATTGAAGTGCCCCCCTTTGTGTTTTCCCCCCGGGTACCGGGGGGGAAAGAATAAGGCTGTCAAACGGGTCGTTTGACAGCACCTCAGATCAACAATCCTGTTTGAATTCTGTGATGACGGACCGCTTTGATTCCATGAAGCGGATCATCACCTGCTTCACGCACTTCATTTCCCCCAACGCTTCGGTGATCTCGTTCATGATGTTGGTCGCGAAAGCATCATCGGTGCCGGCAAGCGTCAGCTCCAGGTACACTTTGCCATCGTCCACCTGGACGTCTTTCAACATGGTGCTGACGATGGGAGCACCGGTCTGAGGATTGATCACTCTCTCCAATTGGTGACGGATGGTTCTGGGCGACAATTCCACCGTTTCCTGCACCACCAATCCTTGCTTGAGTTCCCATTCGTGGATGGCGGCTTTGAGGCCATTGACCGCCAGGATCGCGCAGTGCATTTTGATGGCAGGCAGTCCGCCCAATTCGTCCACGATTTGCTTGGGATTCATCGACTTGATCTGTTCGATGGTTCTGCCCTTCGAGAGCACGGTGGCGATCGATGCCGTGGCTATGTTGGAGGCACAACCATAGGACTTGAATCGGATGTCTTCGATCACGTGGGTGTCAGGGTCGATCTTCAACGAAAAAGTGATCATATCGCCGCAAGCCGGACTGCCTTCGGTGGCGATAGCATCCGCCTTGTCAAGCTCACCGACGTTTTGTGGGTTCTTGAAGTGTTCCAGTACTTTCTGAGTGTATTGCAGTGCCATGCTAACTACCTGAGTTTTCGATTTTCAACCAGCGGTTCGAGTGCCTGTCACGTCTCGTCTCGTTCCGGGACGAAGGCTGACATGGCGCGCAGGGTGTCAACCACTTGTCCTGTCTGCTCTATAGTGTAGTCGATTTCCTGTTCGGTGGTGAAGCGGGAAAGGCTGAATCGGATCGAGCCGTGCGATTCCTCGTGTTTCAGACCGATGGCGGTCAGGATCGGACTTGGCTCCAACGTCTTGGACGAGCAGGCGGACCCTGACGACACCGCGATTCCTCGGATATTGAGATGCATCAAGATTGCCTCGCCCTCGATGTATCGGAACAGGATGTCCACATTGTTGCAGAGCCGCCGGTCGCCGGTCGGACCATTCAATTTCGTTTTCGGGATCGCAAGCAATCCGTCGATCAGTCTGTCTCGCAAAGCGCTCATTCTGCTTCGTTGCACGTCCATGTCTTGCGACACCAGCTCGACTGCCTTCGCGAAGCCTATGATGCCCGGGACATTCTCGGTGCCAGGACGCAGGTTCTTTTCCTGGAAGGCGCCTTCCATGATACGCTTGATTCGCACGCCTTTTCGGATATACAGAGCGCCTATGCCTTTGGGACCGTGCAACTTATGCGCATTTAACGACACCAGATCCACCGGCAGATTGCTCAGGTCAAGGGGCTCTTTGCAGAAGCTCTGGGCAGCGTCGGTGTGGAACCAGACATCGCGTTGGCGGCAAGTCTTGCCGATCGCTTCGATATCCTGGATCGTGCCGATTTCGTGGTTAGCATGGACAATGCTGACCAGGATCGTGTCAGGGCGGATGCGGGCTTTCACATCGTCGGGATCAACAAAGCCCTCGGGATCCACTGGCAGGATTTCCAATTGGAATCCGTTGTCACCCAGATACTTCATGACGTTGATGACGGAGGAATGCTCGATACCGGACGTCATTATGTGGGCTCCGCGCTTGGAACGAGCCCGTGCTGCGCCGATTAGAGCCAGATTATTGGCTTCGGTGGCGCCGCTGGTAAAGATCAATTCGTCGGCTCGGACGCCCAACGCGTTGGCGACAGTCTCGCGACTGGCGTTGACGGCGTTTTCTGCCTCCAGTCCCAAATCATGCAACGACGCCGGATTGCCGTATTTCTCGCCGAAGTACGGAAGCATGGCTTCCAATACTTGCGGCAGCATTCTGGTAGTGTCGTTATTGTCTAAGTAAGCGATTTCTGGCATTCGATAGGCTCTGTGGATTTCCGATTGCCGATTAAGGAATTGATTGCCGCCGGGTGGGTGCACTCAGCGGTAGGTCAGACTCTGGATTCCTGCTTCCGCAGGAATGACACAAGTCAAATATCGCGCTTATCGCCAGCTATAACGGCATCCGCAGTATCTCTGGCGGTACAATCCAAGCTGCTTCGATAATTCCACGCTGCGTTTGAAGCCGTCTTGCTTCTTCAAATCTGTGTCCAGATAATCAACGCCCATTTGCCTGGAAAGTTCCTGTCCCATTTGATTGATAATCAGCGCATTCTTGTGGGGACTGACGGTCAACACGGTGGCAAATGCATCGAAGCCTTCTCGTTTCGCCAGCCCCGCGGTATTCTCCAGGCGAAACCGATAGCAGACGTCGCACCGTTTGCCGCGCTCTGGTTCGCTTTCCAGCCCCTTGATCGCATCAAGCCACGCTTGCTCCAGGTACTCACCGGTTCGGATTTCCACACTCATCGAGCAGCCCAACCGCAGGAAGTCCGACAGGCGCTTGGAGTATTCGTCAATCGGCTGGATATTTGGATTGAAGAAGTAGCCGACGACATGCCAGTCCCGCATCAGCCGTTCGAAACCAACGGTAGCATCCGGTGCGCAACAGGCGTGCAGCAGCAATCGAGCACTCATGGAACGTCACTCATCGGTGATCTCAATGTATGATCCATTCCGCCACTTCCTCTGGAGGCATGGGCTTCACCGCCAATACTCCCTCGCGATCCGGCAGGCGGTATTTGACTTCGAGCACCGGCTGATCGTGCCCGTCGCTGTACCTGGCAGTGATGGCGGCTGCTTTGGTCAGGTTGCCCTGGCTGCATTCACCTTCCGCCAGCACCACCGGACCGACCACCCCGACTGCTTCCAAGCGAATCCGGTCGCCGCACACGGAATCGATGTACCGATTCTCATGCTCATCGCGCCCGACTATCAGTTTCAAATCGGGCGAGATACGCAGATGCCGTCCCACACCCAACAGCATCAGGTCGTCGCGGTCGCATTCCTCCGGACTGCGATGAGCGAATAAGTCTTTCAATTTTCTTGCGAAGGCAGGGTCGGTCAAGAAGCAACACCCGCCCGCCGGCTGCGGGAAATTGCTCAAGCCGTACTGTTTCGCCAACGCCATTTGCGGTTTTCGGGTGCGCCCAGAGAAGTCATGCAGGCGGCTGCGGTCGATAATCCCCTTGCGCTCTGGTTCCGTCTCCGGCAGCAATTTCGCCGAAAGCGGACGCAGCAGACGCCCTTCCAAGCCGGATTGCTTTTCAATCAGCCTGAGGGTCGGTTTCTGCTGCGACATAGGTCGCTGCCCGACCACCTCGCCTGTATATACGAATTCGGCGTCGAGCTCGATCATCATCTCCCTGGCTTTTCGCGTCATCATGATGCGGCAATCGATGCAAGGATTCATGTTCTTGCCGTACCCGTATTTCGGGTGCCGCAGCACATCAAGATATTCCCGGCTGATATCGATACTGTCAACAGGAATGTCGAAAAGCGCACCCACAGCCGATACCGGATTCCTCAGGCGCTCCGGAGGCTCATCAGTTCGTGCAATCTGCCGGCGGTAGTGGACGAAGCAGAATCCGGTATTGAAGTGCACGCCTCTGACCTGGATCCCCTGGTCGAGCACTACTCTGGTCGCCAGAGTGGAGTCCAGTCCTCCCGATATCATGCCAATGGCTAATACTTTTCCCATAATTTGACGGCACCGGGCTCTTTGCCCATCTTCCTTTGACCTTCGAGCGACATCATTCTCGGATTCCACGGAGGATCCCAGACCAGGTTGACCCGCACCGAGGCAACGCCCGGCAGTTTCGACAGAGCTTTCTCGACGCTTCTTGTCAGGGTCTGAGACATAGGGCAGCCCTTAGTAGTCAACGTCATAGTGACGGAAACCTCGCCTGCGTCGGCGACGGACACGTCGTACACCAGCCCGAGATCGACCACATTCAGGTCGATTTCGGGATCCATCACTGATTCCAACGCTTTCCAGACTTGCTTGTCGGTGACCATTAATAGCTCCGAAAGCCTGCGTTACTTGCCCTGATGCATCGAGTGCGATATCCCCAGGTGTTTGGCGACCTGGTCGAAAATGGCGCCAAATGCTTGATTGACAGAATTCTCCGATTCCAGGATTGTCTGCATCTTAGCCGAATCGACCGCTTCCCGCAATTTCGGATCCAAGGGGATTTCGCCCAGGAAGGGCACATGCAAGCGAGCTGCCTCCGCCCTGCCGCCGCCATAGCCGAAAAGGTGGGACTTGTGTCCGCAATTAGGGCAGACGAAGACGCTCATGTTTTCGATGATGCCAAGAATGCGCACACCGACGCGCAGGAACATCAGCACGCCCTTCCTGGCATCAAGCAACGCCAGATCTTGAGGGGTGGTGACGATGACGGCGCCGTCCAATTGGACTTTTTGGGCGAGAGTCAATTGAGCGTCACCGGTGCCGGGAGGAAGATCGATGACCAGCAGATCCAAATTGTCCCAGGCGACTTCGGTGAGCAATTGGGTAGCGGCTTGAGCTACCATCGGACCCCGCCAGATCAACGGCGTGTCGCCCTCAATGAAGAATCCGATCGACATGAGCGACAAGCCGTTTTGTTTCAGCGGGATGATGCGCTTGTCTTCGAATCGGGGTCGGTCATTGATCCCCATCATCAAGGGCAGACTGGGTCCATAGATGTCCAGGTCAAGCAGACCGGCTTTCAGTCCCTGCTGGGAGGCTTTCAACGCCAGCATGGCTGCCACGGAGGATTTTCCTACTCCACCCTTGCCCGAAGCGACCGCGATGGTTTTCTCCACTCCAGGGATTGACACTGGTTTGGGGACTTCGTTCGCCGCCGCGGTTTTGGCGGGTGCGGCTACGTGCATCGACACGTGTGCTTCCCGGACAGCGGATTCCGAGGCTAATCGTGCCTTGATGTTCTTCTCGATCTCCGCGGACACGTCCGTCTTTTCCGCAGTGACTTGCACGAATACAGTGACGGCACCATCGGTAATTTCGATGGCATCGATCAAGCCAAAGGAAACGATGTCCCGGCTGTACCCAGGGTATTTGACGTCCCGCAACCATTCTAAGACCTGAGATTCGGTCAAGGAAGTACTAATGGCACGACCACGTTCGGCAGGTTGCTGATCAGATGCTGTCATCAGAATGCTCGCTTATAAGGGGGATTGCCTACCAACCATTCCATGTTATCGGCGCGCTGCAAGGCATCGTCCACCAGGTCCTGGAAAGTCACTTTTTCCAGGACTTCGAACATCCTGGCGTGGGCGGCTTGGAACGTCTCCCGAATTTTGCACTCAGCGCCTGCCTTACAACCCCGGCGCTCACCCATCGAATGGAACATCGCCACACTCCCCTCCATCGCCTCAACGACCTCACGCATGGTGATCTGGTCGGGAGACTTGTTCAGGGAATACCCGCCTTTCGAGCCTCGAAAGGACTGGACCACGCCGGTCTTGGCGAGGATGCGAAACACTTTTGCCAGGTAACTGACCGGGATATGCTGCGCCTGTCCGATTTCGCTCACCAAGACGATGCGGTGATCCTTGTGCATCGCCATATAGAGCACGGAATGTACGGCATACTCAGTTGATACAGAGACTTGCATAATGCAATCCAGTTCGGACAAATTGGGGAATATTTATCACAATAATATAGACAAAATCACGGCTAAAGTCAAGAAAAATTACCCTTTTTGGAGTCTAATTGGCTGAGTATATTCAGCGAGCGACCACAATGACCGCAATTCCCCTGGCTCAATTCTGCGACGGCGACGTCATATCCATCGCGACGGATGTTAACAGTGCCGCAATCGGGGCAGGTCGTGTCAGAAGTACCGCGGACGGAAATATTGCCCATGTACACGAAATTCAGGGACCGGCGGGCTATTTCAAACGCATTCTGCAGGAACGCTGCGCTGGTCGGCGGCGCAAGATAATGATGGTGCGGGAAGTACCGAGACAGGTGCAGCGGAATATCGGGATCCACGGACGCCACCCATTTTGCCAGGCGGTCGATCAAATCTTCCTTATCGTTGTGACCTGTTACCACAAGATGAGTGATTTCAACGTGGCAGTCCGCTTCGTGTGCGATTTTGATGTTTTGTAGGACCTCGTCAATGGTTCCGCCGCACATCTTCTTGTAGAAATCGGGGTCAATGGACTTCAGGTCAATATTCATGGCATCGACCACCGGAAGAATGTCCCGAAAGGGTCGCTCGTTCAGATAGCCGTTGGTGACCAGAACGACCAGCATCCCCTTGTCTTTCAGAAGCTTGGCGGAATCCCGGACATACTCGTACCACATCAGCGGTTCGCTGTAGGTGTAAGCCACGCCGATGGAACCGTTGGTTGCGGCAATACGAGCAAGGTCGTCCACGCTGATGTAACGGGTCGGAACTCGATCCTGGGAAATTTGCCAGTTCTGGCAAAAGTCGCAGTTCAAATTGCAGGCATTCGGTCCCAGAGAGAAGATCCGGGAACCCGGAAATACGTGGTACAAGGGCTTCTTTTCGATGGGATCGATGGCGATCGATGCCGCTTCACCGTAATTGGTCGCAATCAAGACGCCGTCTCGGACTTCCCGCCCCTGACAGAATCCCACCTGTCCTTCCCCCAACTTGCATTCTCGGGGGCAGATTTCGCAAACGATGCGCTTGCCTTCTTTGCGGAAGTAAGGCACTTCAATCGTGAGCATATTATTCCCTGAGTCTTGTGATCTCGAATCCTGCTGCAATCACTTGATTAGAGTCATCGGCTTAGTCAGAATTGTCGAGCCTGAGCGGAGTTGGTACCAGTATAGTCCGGAGCTCACAGCACTGCCTGTATAAGTCTTACCGTCCCACGAAACGAGATGCGGACCTGCAGTCTGATCTGCCTCAACCAAGGTC
>Ga0299915_10000061_pt1 | contig 72711 bp, 59 predicted proteins | sample RVTome_13_FD_200263 | JGI IMG/M metagenome (GOLD analysis project Ga0299915, IMG submission 200263) | Soil microbial communities from uranium-contaminated site in the Upper Colorado River Basin, Wyoming, United States - RVT92D227 (version 2) ...
GACCTGCAACGCCGATCAGCCGAACCGGCTCGACATCCGCATCGAGTACATGATCGCCGGCAAACACGACAAACGAAACCTCGTCTACCCCTTCTATCTGCGCGCGGAAGACGACGACGCTCCGCCAACGAACGGCACGAGCGTCTGACGACGCAGGCGAAGCAAGCGAGTACCGAACACCCATGATCCCACCGCCGAAGCTGGACGACCGCTCCTTCAACGACATCGTCGAGGAAGCCATCTCGATGATCCCGCGCTACGCGCCGGAGTGGACGAATCACAATCCCTCCGACCCGGGCATCACGCTGATCGAGCTCGCCGCTTGGATGACGGACCTGTTGATCTACCGGCTCAATCAAGTCCCCGACAAGAACTACGTCGCGTTCCTCAATCTGCTCGGGATCAAGCTCCGGGCGCCGCGTGCGGCCAAGGTGATCACGCGGTTCACGCTCGTCGAAGGTGCCCAGAAGCAACGCGTGCCGCGTGGCTCTCAGGTGTCGACGCCGCAGGCGACCGAGGAGCACACGGTCACGTTCGAGACCGCGCGAGACGCGGTGGTCTGTCAGGCCAGACCCGATCGCTGCTTCTCGTACTACGACGAGGCCTATTCGGAGAACAGCCGCTACATCGATCCGACTCCCGGCGCCGCCGACGGTTCGTTCGAGGTGTTCGCCGGCGCCCAGCGGATCGAACGCTACTTGTATCTCTCCGACCCGCGGTTCCTGAACACGGGTGAATCATCGTTGCTCCGCATCTATCTCGGCACACCGGAGCGCGGTGGCCGCGACCTCGCGCGCCTGCTCGAGTGGGAGTACTGGGAAGGCACGCGCTGGAAGGACCTCGAGGCCGCGCAGATCGAGGTCGATCGCGGCGAGGTCGCGTTCCTCGGCCCGCTCAGGTTCGAGCCGACGACCGTGAACCACATCGAAGGGTTGTGGCTGAGGGGAAGGCTCGCCGAGGTCCCGGAGTCTCCCGAGGACACCGAGATCGATACGATCCGTGCGCGCGTGGAGATCGTCGGCGAGGGACTGTTGCCGACGCAGGCCTACGCGAACCTCGACTCGAACGCATTCCTGACGCTCGACCTCGGCAAGAACATCTATCCGTTCGGCAAGGAGCCGACGGTCGATTGCATCCTGTACCTCGCCTGCGAGGAGCTGTTGCAGACGCCCGACGCGTACATCGCGATCGAGATGTTGCTCGCCGACTCGAGCGTGATTCCGCGCCCCAATCCATCGGACCAGCTCGTGCTCGCGTTCGAGTACTGGGACGGCAAGCGCTGGCGGCACCTCGGTCGCTCGGCGCCACGCGGAGCACTGCCGGGTGCCGGCGACGAGATCGGATTCCACGACGACACCAAGGCGCTCTCGCAGTCGGGCACGATCAGCTTCCGTCGTCCGAAGGACATGGAGGCGACCGAGCTCAACGGCGTCGTGAAGCGCTGGATCCGCGTTCGCATCGAGAAGGGCGACTACGGCGAGCAGGGCACATACACGCTCGAGAACGAGAAGTGGATCTTCAAGGATGACCGCGCGCTCCGCCCGCCGGCGCTGCGCTCGATCGCGTTCCGCTATCGCGAGGACTATCGCGACGTGCGGCACGTGCTCGCGTTCAACGACTTCCAGTTCACGGACGTCACCGAGGTCGCGCGCACCGAGTTCACGATCTTCCAGCCGTTCCACGCCAAACCCGACGAATCCCCGGCGCTCTATCTGGGCTTCGTCGGCAAGCCGCCGAACGATCCGATCGGGCTCTACTTCAACCTCGACGAGGAGCTCGGGCTCGGCTCGTTGCCGACCGACGAGGCCGAGGTCGCGACGGCCGAGCTCGGCAAGTACGAGACGATGCGCCGCCTCTCGTGGGAGAGCGGTCAGCGGGTCGTGTGGGAGTACTGGGATGGGCGCGAGTGGGAGCCGCTCGCGGTCGACGACGAGACGCAGGGGTTCACCAGCTCGGGCTTCACGTTCTTCGTCGCCCCCGACGACTGGAACGTGTCGAGCAAGTTCACCGAGGAGCGCCACTGGCTGCGCGCACGGCTCGAGCAGGGTGGGTACGTCAAGCCACCGCGCGTGCGCATGGTCGTCACCAACGCGATCGACGCGTTCAACCAGGAGACCATCCGCGGCGAGACGCTCGGCAGCTCGGACGCATCGCCGATGCAGCACTTCAAGTTCCTGCGCAATCCGCTGCTCGACGACGAGGTGATCGAGGTTCGCGAGCGCCAGAAGCCCAACCCCGAAGAAGTCACCGATCTCGGCACCGATCCTTGGAGAGCGGTGGAGCCCGAGAACCCGCAGAACAACGAGGCGTGGGTGCGGTGGCGCCGGGTCGACAGCTTCTTCGCCTCGGGACCGCGCAGCCGCCACTACACGCTCGACTACGTGACCGGGATCATCGGGTTCGGCGATGGCCGGCGAGGGCTCGTGCCGCAAGAGGGCAAGAACAACATCGTCGCAGCGTCGTATCGCGTCGGCGGCGGCAACCTCGGCAACGTCAACTCGAACACCCTGACGTCGCTGGGCCGTGCGCTCGCGTACATCGAGACCGTCACGAATCCGCTGGCCGCCACCGGTGGCGCGGACCGCGAGACGATCGACGAAGCGAAGAGCCGGGCGCCGTACACGATCAAGAGCCGCGATCGCGCGGTGACCTCCGAGGACTACGAGATGCTCGCCCTGCGCGCATCGACCACGCTCGCTCGGGCGCGTTGCGTGCCCGATCGCAGCAACCGCGGGCACGTCACGCTCGCGCTCGTGCCGAAGGGCGAGCTACGGGGTGAGGAGCTCACGCGGCGGCTCGTGCCCTCGAACGAGGTGTTGCGGTTCGTGAAGCGGTACCTCGACGACCGCAAGCTCGTCGGCACGGTGCTCAACGTCGTACGACCACGCTACAAGGACATGTCGTTGCGGGTCGTGCTCATCCGCCGAAGCATCGGGACCTCGGATCGGCTGCGCAAGGACATCGAGCTCAAGCTCCGGCGTTACCTCCATGCACTCGTCGGCGACCGGACCGGCAAGGGCTGGGAGTTCGGTCGGCCGGTCCTCAAGGCGGAGCTGATCCACCTGGTCGAGGAAGTGCCGGGCGTCGAGGGGGTCGACGCGCTCGAGATCCGCGACGAGCTTCGCAACGTCGGTGTCGAGCACCTCCGCCTCGATGACGACGAGCTGCCGTTCCTGGTGCACGTACACGTCGCGGAGAAGGTCCGCGACGACATCAGGTAAAAATGGCGAACGAGCGAGTACAGGAGCGCGGAGCGCGCCTCGGCGAGAGAGCCGTGGCGAACGAGCGAGTACAGGAGCGCGGAGCGCGCCTCGGCGAGAGAGCCGTGGCGAACGAGCGAGTACAGGAGCGCGGAGCGCGCCTCGGCGAGAGAGCCGTATAGGAACATGGCAGCAGAGCTCCTCAACCGCCGCGTCGTACGCGTCCCCGATGTCCTCGGGCGGCCGCTGAACAAGGCGCAGATCGTGCTCGAGGACGCCGGCCTCGCGCGGGTCATCACGCTGTATCGCGAGAGCTACGAGGATCGCGACACGGTGCTCGAGCAACGTCCGGCGCGCGGACAGATGGTCTACGAAGGCACCGAGGTGACGATCTGGGTCGCGCGCCGTGGTTACCTCGAGAACCTGCCGGCGATCTACCGCCGCTCCGACGCGGTCGGCCGGAACCTCGTACGGGAGGTGTGCTTTCTGTTCGAGCACATGTTCGATTCGGTCGAGATCAACATGAACGACGGCTGGCGGTTCTACGATCCGCACGTCGCGCCGGTCGATTTCCTCGACTGGCTCGCAGGTTGGACGGCCTTCACGCTCGATCTCGACTGGCCCGAGCCGGAGAAGCGCGCGCTGATCAAGCGGGCGGTCGACCTCTATCGGATTCGCGGGACCAAGCGTGGGCTCTCGCTGTTCCTGACGCTGTTCACCGGCCACGAGCCCGACATCGACGAGAATACCTGGCCGTTCAAGGGGTTCCGCGTCGAAGCCGAAGACTCCGATATCGGTGCACGCGTCGGGATCGACTCGGTCATCTTGCCGCCGGTGGATCTGGCGCACTGCTTCGTCGTGACGATGCCGATCAAGTTCGAGACCGTCTCGCCGGAGATGGTGATCCGCATCCACCAGATCATCCAGATGGAAAAACCCGCCCACACGCACTACTACCTGCGCTTTGCCGAGGAAAAGGGAGATGTCGAGCTTCGCGAGTTCTTCGCGATCGGCCTTCGCTCCGGAATCGGTATTGGTGCCGAGGTCGTCACGCCTGTCGAGGGCGAAGAGGACAAGCCATGAGCGAGACGCAGCAGGGATTCAAGCGCATCAACTTCTTCAAGGGGTTCCTCACCACCGAGAAGGACTGGAACGACGCCGAGCGCTATCACATCGACAAGCGACGGCTGCACAACAAGATGTTGCACTCGTCGGGCATCGTCTACGGCTACGCGATGGACCTCAAGGTCAACGCGCGTGCCCGCGGCGATCTCTCCGTCGAGGTGCAGCCCGGCTATGCGATCGACGGCATGGGGAACGACCTCATGATCCACGACGCGACGATCCGCAACATCAACCTCGAGGAGTTCCGGCTCCCGCAGACGATCTACATCGTGCTGCGATACTTCGAGGAGCTGACGGACTTCATCGCCTACAAGGAGAACCTCGAGTACAAGGGCCACCGCCGGGTCCTCGAGTCGTGCCGGGTCGAGATCACGCAGACCGAACCCGATCTGACGCGCGAGGTCGAGCTCGCCCGGATCTACCTCGAGAAAGGCGTGCAGCGGGTCCGCGACGCGCGCGACCCAGCCGATCCGAAGGGGAACGAGATCGACATGCGGTACACGCCGAAGGGCGGCCTGTCGGGCTCGACGCTGCCGCCGCACCTGCGGCTGCGCCTCGAGATGTTGCTCTGGCAGGTTCGCCGTGGCGCGCTCGAGTACACCCGGCGCGGCGTGATCGCGGCGCACGATGTCGTGCAGGCCTGCAACACGGCGCTGATGCTGCTCTACGCCAACCTGCTCGACCTGCGGAACATCTTCGACATCTTCAAGCTGGTGATCGACAGCGAGGGCGAGATGGCCCTCGACGTCGACGTGCACCACCCGAACATCGCGCAGAAGAAGGAGTTCAGCGAGTACCGGCGTCAGGTCGAGATCCTTCGCGGCCTGCTCGCCGAGGGCAAGAACAACATGGACGCGTACATGAACTTGCTCGCGTACCAGGCGAAGTGCGCCGAGATCGCGCTGTCGGCCGTCGCCGGCGAGAAGGCGCAGATCGAGGCGCCGGTCGAGAAGAAGGAGACCAAGGCGATCGACATCAGGGACTGGGAGGGCGTCAAGTCGATGCCGCAGCCCAAGCCGTCGATGGAGCTCGAGGGCGTCACGTGGGTGCTCGTCGACGAGATCGAGATCCTCAACAAGGAATCCGAGGACAAGCACATCTTCACGATCAAGGAGGCCAAGGACTCCTATCGCTCGCGGCAGAAGCTCAAGTACCCCGACGGCACCACCGTCGAGGACACCGGTCGTGCGCACGTCGACGGCTACAGCGAGTTCAAGCTGCTCAACATCACCCCGGGGCGTCCGGTGGTCGTGCTGCGCCGCATGGACTACGTCTACGGCGACTACGAGCTCGAGCTGGCGGTGAACGGCAAGAAGGCCAGCATCGTGTCGTGCGTCGGCACCGACCGCGTCCACCGGTGGCGGAACTGGCCGGCGATGATCCCGGCCGAGGCCGTCGTCGACGGGACGCTGCTGGTCCGCCAGCAGTCGATCACCGCCGGCCGCGACATCAACATGTTCCACATCTGGGTCTATCAGCCGAAGTAGCCTGCCGGCGAACAGTCCCTCGCGCGAGTCGTGAGGATCGCGTGCTAAGCTACTGGCCGCACCGGGGACGCGTGCCCCGAGGGTGAATCCGTGTTCCTCAAGTACTTCGACTTCATCTTTGCCCCGTTCCGAGCGATCAACAACAAGATCATCGGAGTCAAGAACATCAAGGGCAACATCAAGGTCGACATCAATCGAGCCAAGTCGCTCGGCAATCGCGGCAAGCAGTTCGCCGGCCAGGCCCAGAACTTCAACCAGAAGATGCAAGGTCAGCCCGGCCAGCAGCCAGGGCAGCCAGGTCAACAGGCCCAGCAACAGCAGCAGCCGCAGCAGGGGGTTCAGTACATGCAGCAACCAGGACAACCGGGGATGCCTGGAGCTCCCGGCATGCCAGGCGCGCCGGGTCTGCCGATGGCCAATCCGCCGATCCGGACCAAGGGGTTCTGGATCTTCGCGAAGAAGTTCTGCACGCAGTGCGAGCAACAGCTCGACAAGAGCTGGGACCAGTGCCCGTTCTGCGCGCAGATCGCGCAGCAAGCCGCGATGCCCGCATCCCAGCGCCAGGCGCTGAAGACCCAGGCCTTCGTGATCGACGCGGCCGGAGGGCCGGGCAGCATGCAGCTGCTGGGCTGGATCGTCCCGCTCCAAGGCGCGCAGCGCGGCGAGCTCTTCACGCTGTCGCCGGTGACCACGATCGGCACCGATCCGAAATGCACGGTGATCCTCAACGACAAGTTCATGTCGTCGAAGCACGCCGAGATCAAGGCCGAGAATGGGGTCTGGGTGCTCAAGGACTCCGGATCCACGAACGGCACCTACGTCAACAACCGTCGGGTCGAGCGCCACGAGCTGGTCGACAACGACTTCATCAAGTTCGGCAGCGCGATGCTGAAGTTCAAGAGCCTATGAGGACGCACTCACGCAGCGCGCGATTCGTCGTCGCGTGTCTCCTGGGCTCGCTCGTGACGCCTGCCTACGCAGCGCCCGAAGCCGGTGGCGGCACCATCGAGGTCCTCTATCAGGTCAAGCCGCCCGACAAGAACAACCCGAAGACCAAGGACGACGCGCCGCAGATCGAGGCGACCGTGATCGGCGCGCCCAACATCGGAGTCGAGAAGTTCGTCCTGATCGACAAGTCGTCGAAGACGCCGGTCGAGCTGAAGGCGACCAAGATGGTCGATTTCAAGAAGGGCACCGAGACGCTCGCGATCGCGATCGTGATGAACGGCTGGGAGATGTGGATCGGCAACGACAAGGAAGTGCCGACGATCCGCGAGGACGATCCGTCGCGCTATCCGGGCGTGCTGATCGAGCTGCGCTCGGCGCTCGACAAGCTCAACTTCAAGGACGCCGGTCCGCCGGGCAGCCTCGGCATGGTGATCACGTACGCCGACAAGCCGGTGATCCGCGTGCCGATGGGCCCGCTCTCGAACATCACGGGCAGCGCGCTCGGCACGCAGCAGGACTACTTCGGGACCACCGGTGTCGAGCTGGTGCAGGGAATCACGCTCGCGCTCGCCGAGCTGCACAAGGTCCAGGCGTCGCGGAAGGTGTTGATCGTCGTCTGCGACGGCAATGACACGAACAACGATGCGGCGGCGGGCCAGCTGTCGAACAACCTCAAGAAGCAAGCCGCGCAGGATCAGATCCAGACGTTCGCGATCGTCTACAAGGCGAAGCTCTCGGGGGAGGGCAACGTGATCGCCAAGATGATCCCGCAGACCTCGCAGGTGACCACCGCCGATAACATCGCGTCGACGATCGCGAACATCCTCGCGCGCATGGACGACCGCAAGTACCTCACGTTTCCCGGCTACGACGCGGTGAAGAAGCTCGGCCCGCTGTGGGACAACAAGCCTCACGACCTCGTCATCAAGGTCGACAAGGAAGAGTCCGAGCCGGTCCCCGTGGTCCTCGGGCCACCGTGGAGCGCGACCAGCCCGAGTGGGTTCCCGTGGCTGGTGCTGGTCATCATCCTCGTCAGCCTCCTGCTCCTGATCATCATCGGCGTGAAGGTGTTCTCGAAGAAGGAGGAGCCGGCACCGGCTCCGTTGCCGATGATGGCGGCGATGCCGGTCGAGGCGCCGAAGCCCGCGGGCCCGATGAAGACGGTCATGATCGGGGCCGGTGGCGATCAGGACGGCTTCCCGATCGTGGGCTGGCTCGTACCGCTCAACGGCCAGCACGCCTACCAGACGTTCCGCCTTCGATCCCACCTGACGAAGATCGGGACCTCGTCACCCGCCGATATCGTCGTCAACGATGGCTTCATGAGCACCGAGCACTGCTCGATCAACTGCTCGCCGCAGGGCTTCACGCTGATCGACGGTGGGTCGACGAACGGGTGCTACGTCAACGATCGCAAGATCACCGCGAAACACGACCTCGTCGACAACGACATGCTCACGTTCGGGAAGACGAACTTCAAGTTCAAGTCGATCAGCTGAGGAGGTGTGTCCACCGGTGCGCTGATCGCGGTGATCATCGGGACGGCGCTCTTCCTCTTGATCGTGCTCGGAATGGTTGCGAAGAAGAGCGACAACAACGTGGCCAAGAAACAGAAGATCTGCGGTGGCTGCCGGCGCGTGATGCTGCCGGTCTGGACGAAGTGCCTGTTCTGCGGCTGGGCGCCGGTCGCTCGGCTCGAGTTCATCCTCGGTCCGCTGGCGAACCAGGTCCTGCAACTCACCGAAGAGGTCACCACCCTCGGCTCGGTCGCGGGGAACACGGTGGTGCTCGCCGACCCGGCGGTGTCGCGCAAGCACGCCGGGATCCGAAAGGTCGACGGGACGTACGAGCTCGCCGATCTGGGGTCGACGAACGGCATCTACGTGAACGGCCGCAAGGTGCCGAAAAAGACCCTCGAGCCCGGGGACATCATCCGCATCGGGAACACCGAGGCAGTGTTCAAACGCGAATGACCGGGTCCGGCCGAGACCGCAAGAATCCGTACAGGAGCGTGTTGTCGTCGGTGCCCTCGATGGTCGGACACTAGCGCCCGGCTCCACGGCCCGGTACCATCCGGAAGCTCAATGGCGCGCCTTCTCTTTCGGGACAGCCAGGGCCGCGAGGGTACGGTGGAGTTGTCCCCGGCCGAGACCTGTTACGTCGGTCGCGGGCTCGAGTGTGCGATTCGCACCGACGACGGCATGGTGTCGCGCCGCCACTCGCAGATCCACATGGAAGGCGGCCGCTACGTGGTCGAGGATCTGGGGAGCGCGAACGGCGTGTACCTCAACAACACGCGCGTCCAGAAGCAGGCGCTCGGCCACGCCGACGTGATCCAGTGCGGCTCGCTGATGATCCGATTCATCGACGAGAACGCGGTCAACGTCGTGCAGCAGCCGCTGCCGCAAGCGGGACCACCGCCCGCGAAGAAGGGCGGCACGATGGTGCTCGAGCGCAACGACGCCCCGCCTCTCGCTGGTGGGGCCGGGTTCGCACCGGCGGGCGGGTCGTCGGGGCAACCCGGCATTCCGCAGGGGATGTTCTCGAACGGTCCCGGGTACGGCACCGTACCGGCATCGAACCCCGGCACGGCACCGACCGGCTACGGCGGCGCGCCACCGAACCTCGGCACCGCACCGACCGGCTATGGGGGGCCACCGCCGTCGCAGCAGGGCTACGGCCAGCCGTCCGGGCCGCAGCCGGGGGGCCAGCCATCGGGGATGGGGCCGGCGCCCGGACAGCCAGGTCAGGGCGGGGCAGCTGGTGGCCTGCCGTACGGTGGTCCGCCGGCGATGCCGGGGGGCGGCGGCACGATGCCCGGCGGCGGCAAGGGGCAGCAGTCGCCCGTCGTCAACAGCATGTTCGGTGGCGGCGCGCGTGGCGGGTTCGGCGGCTCGGCCGGAGGCGCGTCGGCGAGTGGCGCACCGATCCCGGGAAGCCCCGCAGGCGCGTCGTACGGTGGTCCACCCGCGATGCCGGGAGGTCCGCAGCAGGGCGGAGCGTACGGTGGTCCACCCGGCATCCCGGGGACCCCAGGTGCTGCATCACCGAACCTGCCGTACGGCGGACCGCCGCAGATGCCGGGCGGTGGACCGCAGGCCGCGGGGCCTGGGGGCGGAAACCTTCCGTACGGTGGACCTCCGGCGATGCCCAACCGCGGCGCCGATCCGAGCATGTTCGGACGCGGCGGGCCGATGAGCGCCGGGGCCCAGGCTTCGCAAGGCCGCGATGCCGCCGAGAACAAGGTCCTCGTCGACCTCGGCCTCGAGTTCGATCCACAGAAGGCCGAAGCCGAGATCAAGGTGCTGCGCGTCGAGCTCGAGAAGGCGCTCGCGGCGTACGAGCGCGAGGTCGCGGATGGCAAGCGCGTGCGCGCCGAGGCCGCCACGCTGCGCGAGCGCGTCGAGGAGCTGCGCGCGCAGATCAAGGATCGCGAGGAGCAGGTCACCGCGCACGACCGGGTCGCCGACGAGCTCCGCGACGAGCTGCAGCAGACCCGCCAGGACCTGTCGAAGCAGCGCAGCGAGATGGGCGAGCTCGCGGAGAACATGGCGGCGCGCGAGCGCCAGGCCGCCCGCGCCGTCGAGGACACCGCCAAGGTCCGCGAGGACATGGACGATCTGAACCGCCAGCTCATGGAGCTGTCGCGGACCAAGGACGAGGGCTGGAAGAAGCTCAACGATCAGCTCACCGAGATCGAGCACCTGCGCGAGGTGATCAACGAGCAGGAGCGCATGCTCGAGGAGCGGCGCGTCGGCTTGATCTCGCAAGAAGAGGTGATCAAGGAGCTGCGCATCGACAAGGAGCGCAGCCTCAAGTCGATCGCTCAGCTCCGTGCGGAGCGCGACGAGGCGGTGACCACCTCGTCGCGGACCGCCGCGCAGATCGTCGCGCTCGAGGAAGAGAACCGCCGCATGGGCCGGCTGCTCGTCGAGGCGCAGACCGATTCGAGTCGCGGCGGCGGTGGCAACGTGGACCACATGATGCGGCTCACGACCGAGCTCAAGGAGAGCCGGGTCGATGCGAAGACGGTCGAGGCCGATCGCGAGCGACTCAGCGAGCAGTACGAGCGGGCCGATCGCGATCGCCAGAAGCTCGAGGGACGGCTCGCGCAGCTCGAGGTCGAGCTCCAGGAGACGCAGCACGCCAAGTTCGCCGCCGAGAGTGCGCGCAATGTCGCCCAGGATGCGCTCGCGAAGGCCGAGGTCGCGCGGCACAAGGCCGCCGAGGAGGCGCTCGCCGCCTCGAAGGCGCGCGATCAGGCATCGACCGGCGGCGACGATGCACGGCGCGAGCTCGATCGCCTGCGCCGGCGAGTCGCCGAGCTCGACAAGGCAGCACCGGCCGCCACGGCGTCGGATCCGAAGGAGCTGCAGCTCGAGCGCGAGGCGAGCGAGCGCAAGCTCAAGGACGCGACCGAGCGCGCGGCCGCCGCGGAGCGGTCGACCAAGGCGCTGCAGGCCGAGGTCGACGCGGCCAAGACCGACGCCGCGAAGGCCCGCGCCGAGGCCGCGCGGGCGCGAGCCGCCGCGGACTCCCAGTCGGTGTCGGTGCTCGACAACTCGCCGAGCAGCGAGATCACGAAGGCCGCGCGCGAGGTCTACGAGGCGATCAACGACATCCTGTCGGAGATGCGCAACAACATGGTGCTGGTGAAGGACGAGCTCCCGAACCTGCAGGGGAACGGCGACACGATGCGCGCGGTGTCCGATGCCGTCGAGGCGCTCGTGGACAGCGCCGAGACCGCGAAGGGTGCGCTGCGTGGGTTGCGCGATCTATCCGAGGCGAAATGACCGGAGGTGGTCGATCGTCGTTTCGGGGCCGTCCGGCCGAGCGAGCGCGAGAGGTTAAACAATGACCATCGAACACAAACGAAGCAGCAAGGCCGAGATCGAGGATCTGATCAGGGCGCGATACTCGCTGATCTGGATCACCTCCCCCGAGGAGACGCGCGTCGAGGAGTCGCTGCGGAAGCTGTGTGTCGAGCGCGAGATGCGACTCGAGGTGTGGTCGATCACCGAGGGGTTCAAGACGATCGCGAACGGGCAGGGCACGCGCGACGTCAAGGATCCGATGAAGGCGATCGATCACGTGATGCGCGGCGAGGGCCGCTCGCTCTACGTGCTGCGCGACTTCCACCCGTTCCTCAAGGAGCCGGCCGTCGTGCGCCGGTTGCGCGACGCGGCGACCGAGCTGCGCAAGACGAAGAAGAGCCTGCTCATCCTGTCGCCGATCACGAAGATCCCGCCGGAGCTCGAGAAGAGCATCTCGGCGGTGGTCGACTGGGAGCTGCCGAACCGGATGGAGATCGAGACGGCGGCGCGCAAGGTGCTGCCGAGCCTGCCGGCCGCGACGCAGCAGGTGATCGAGAGCGACCCGACGTTCATCGAGCGGGTCGTCGAGGGCGCGCTCGGCCTGACGTTGATCGAGGCCGAGAACGTGTTCGCCAAGAGCGCGGTCCGCACGCACACGTTCGATCTCGAGACGATCCTCGAGGAGAAGAAGCAGATCATCCGCAAGAGCGGGCTGCTCGAGTACTACGAGCACCGCGAGGAGTTCTCCGACGTCGGAGGGATGGAGATCCTCAAGGACTGGCTGGTCAAGCGCCGCAACGCGTTCAGCTCGCGCGCACGCGACTTCGGCCTGCCGCTGCCCAAGGGCATCTTGCTCATCGGCGTGCCCGGCACCGGCAAGTCGCTCACCGCGAAGGCCGTCGGCGCGCTGTGGCAGATGCCGCTGCTCAGGCTCGACGTCGGCAAGATCTTCGGCGGGCTCGTCGGGAGCTCCGAGGAGAACATCCGCAACGTCATCAAGACCTCCGAGGCGATCGCGCCCGCGGTGCTGTGGATCGACGAGCTCGAGAAGGGGTTCTCGGGCACGGCGTCGTCGGGGCAGACCGATGGCGGCACCACGTCGCGCGTGTTCGCGTCGTTCATCACCTGGCTCCAGGAGAAGACGACCCCGGTGTTCGTGATCGCGACGGCGAACAACGTGACCGCGCTGCCGCCAGAGCTGCTGCGCAAGGGTCGGTTCGACGAGATCTTCTTCTGTGATCTGCCGGATCGCGAGGATCGCCGCCAGATCATCGACATCCACATCCGCAAGAAGAAGCGGGACCCGGGTCAGTTCGACATGGACAAGCTCGTCGACGCGACCGTCGACTTCTCGGGTGCCGAGCTCGAGCAGATCGTGGTCGCGTCGCTCTACGACGCGTTCGACACCGGCAACGACCTCACGACCGAGGGCCTGCTCCACACGCTCAAGGAGATCGTGCCGCTCGCGATCACGATGCGCGAGCAGATCGAGGCGATGCGCGAGTGGGCACGGACTCGCGCTCGGATGGCCTCGACGCGCGCACGGGCGCCGGGCAAGAAGGAGGGCTGGATGGCACGCTACGGCGCCCCGACGGCCAACCTCGGCGACAAGGGCACCGAGCCCGACGACGGCGACCGCAAGCTCGAGCTCTAAGCGGGAAGCTACGCGGCGCCAGTGCGGTAGACTGTTTGCTCATGTCGCATTTCACGAAGTGCGCGCTGAAGATGACGAATCTTGCGGCGATCAAGAAGGCGCTCGCCGACATGGACGTCAAGTACGTCGAGGCGGAGGAGGGCCAGTCGGTGACCGTGCGTGGCTATCGCGGTGATTCGCTCAAGGCCGCGATCTCGATCGACATGGGCCGCTACGACATCGGCGTCATCGACAACCTCGACGGCACGTACGGCGTCACGGCCGACTGGTGGGGGGTCGAGACGACGAAGGGGATCTCCGAGGAGGAGTTCCAGAACAAGCTCGGCCAGAAGTACCAGTATCACAACGTCAAGCAGGCCTGCGAAGACAAGGGCTACGCGGTCGAGGAAGAGGTCAACGAGGAAGACGGCTCGATCCGCCTGGTCGTTCGCAAGTGGGTCTCGGAGTAGCGATGCACAAGCAAGACATCGAGATCATCATCAACGCCAAGGGCGAGGTCACGTTCCAGGTGAAAGGCGTCAAGGGCGGCAGCTGTCTCGAGGAGACGAAGTTCCTCGAGCAGGCGCTCGGCGGTGCTGCCGCGATCGTCGACCAGCAGAAGACCGGCGAATTCTACGAGCAATCCGAGGGTTACGTGCAGGGCTGGGCCGGGGAAGCCAAGGACGAGTAAGCTCGTAGAAGGCCTGGCTTGTCGAACGACGAAACATCTACCGAGCCGCGCGCCGAGGACATCTCGGATGAGGTCGCGAAGAAGTACGACCCCGAGCGGCTGCTGAGGATCATCTCGCGCCGCGCGGGTCGTGGTGAGGCGCTCGATCACTCGATTCGCAGCAAGTACGAGAAGCGGTTCGGCGTCGATCTCGGTCACGTGCGGCTCTACAGCGGCGAGTTCGCCGAGGAGTTCAACCGCAAGCACAACGCGTACGCCGTGACGATCGGGTCCACGGGCATGATCATGATGGGCGGCTCGCCCGAGAAGTCGATGGGCAGCACGTCGGGGCAGGCCCTGCTCGCCCACGAGTTGACGCACGTCGCACAGGCGCAGCGTGGGTTGCACCGCAAGGGATACGGCGGCGACATGCCGTTCGGCGCCGAGCACGACGAGATCGAGGCTGAAGCCGAGCAGGAAGAGGCCGCGGAGGCCGCCGGTGGGTCGACCGCACAGGCCGCGGACGAGGGCGTGACGCAGATGGCGAACGACGAGCAGCGGAAGCAGGAGATCGAGAAGATCAAAGACCGCGTGCTGGAGATGGCCGCCGATGCCGCCCGCACGCAGCGCTCGCGCAACGGTTCATCGCGTCGCGCATAGTCCTCCGCGAAGTGCGGTATCCTCGTCGAGATGTCCGATACGAGCGCCGATGCCGGCGTGATCCAATCGCGTGTCCAGCTCGAACGGCTGGTGGCGGTGGACGAGCTCGCCGGGCGCACGATCGCCGGCTTCGCGGCGCCTTCGGTGGGGCTGCGAGGCGTGGATCTCGACGGCGTCACGCTCGAGCGGCTCGATCTGCGCGGTGCCGATGGCGACGAGAGTCGGCTCGAGCGCGCCGAGCTCACGCTCTCCGATCTCCGGACCTCGCAGTGGCGCGGTGCCTTGTGGCATCGCGTGCGTGCCAAGGACTGCGATCTGACGGAGCTCGATCTCACCGGCGCGCACCTCCTGCGGTGCGAGCTCGGTCCGGTGCGGATGGCACGCATCCGCCTGCATCGCGCGCGCATCCAGGACTCGACGTTCAAGGACTCCGAGCTGTACAGCGCCGACTTCTCCGGTGCGGTGTTGCTCAAGGTGGTGTTCGATGGCTACTCGCACGCGACGGTGAGTCTCTCGCGGACGGACTGGACCGGGGCGACGCTGTTCGACGTCGACTTCAAGCGCGCGAACCTCTACGGTGCCGTGTTGCGCGACGCGACGTTCGTGCGTTGTGACCTGCGCGGCGTGAACCTGTGTAGCGCCGACCTGACCGGCGCGAAGCTCGTCGGATGCGAGACCACCGGCGCCGAGCTCGATGGAGCCACGCTCTAGAGGAGATCGATCATGCCGTCCCGCCCCGACCTGCGCGACATCGTTACCAACGTACGCGACGCGTTCGCCGATGCCGACCGCGAGACGCTGCTCGACGTCTTGACGTTCGTGATCAAGGAGTATGTCGTCGAGGGCCCCCCGCCGATGTTGATCCACCAGGCGGAGACGCTCTCGGATCTACAGGGCACGACGTTCGCCCAGCTGATCGCCGCGCTGCAGACCCGCTTCGATCATCCCGAGCTCGCGATGTTCGTCGTCGACGGCGAGCAGGTCGGCGTTCGGGTCGGCGGAGTCGTGCAGCCGCTCGTGGGGCAACGCACGCCGCTCGGCCAACCGATGGCCGCATCGGAGCTACCTCGGCCCTCCGCGGGCGTGCGGGTCGTCGAGACCACGCTCGTGCAGCGGCCTCCACCGGCGGCGGCTCCGGCGCAGGCTCCACCGCCGGTGCGCGGCGTGTCGCTGCGTGGACGACCGACGGCAGAGGCCCCCGAAGCACCAGCGACCCCACCGCCAGCGGCCGCGAGTCCGCCGGCAGCGCCGGGAGCGCCGGCAGCGCCGGCGGCACCGGACAAGCCCGAGGGGCCCGCGGGCGATGATGCGTCCGCGAGATTCAGTCTGCTGGAGCTCGACTGATGTCGTCGGTCGCGCGTCGCTACTACGAGCGCGGCCGAGCGGCGCTCGACGTGAACGACCTCGAATCGGCGCAGGAAGCCCTGCGCGCGGCGCTCGATCTCGCGCCCGCGTTCGGGAACGCACGCGTCGCCTATGCGGTTGCCCTCGCGAAGGCCGGCGATTGCCCACGAGGGGCGCAGGTCCTGCGCGCCGGGCTCGGTCGAGCCTCGTCGCCGATCTCCGCGGCCGCGATGCACGCGACGCTCGGTGACGTGCTCACGCTCGGCGGTGACTTCTTCGGTGCCGAGCAGGCGTTCCAGCAGGCAGCGAGCACACCGGGGTTCGAGGCGCGCGCCGCCTCGGGGCTCGCACGGGTCTATGCGCGGCTCGGTCGGTTCGGCGACATGGCCGCGCAGCTCAGGCGCGCCGCCACGATCAGTCGTTGAGCACGATCGGACCCGGTCCTGGGCCGGGCTGCAGCGAGTGGCAGCCTTCCACGTTGCAGTTGCCGTAGCTGGGATCGAAGGCGCCCTCGAGCATGCGGTCGACATTCGGGCACGCCGTGACCTCGGGGATCGCCGGGAACGGGTTCGTCGTGCCCGCCAGGATGAAGAAGTTGCCGGAGGCATCGGTCACCGCGACGGCCGGCGCACCGTTGTTCAGCGGCACGAGCCGCATGGTTGCACCCGCCTGCGGCGTGACCCCATCGGCCTTGAAGATCGTGCCGGCGGCGAGGTAAGCCGGTGAATCGGCCCCGACCGCCCCACTCAGGTGGCATCCGCTCTCGAGACAGCTCGCGCCGGCATACGTGCCCATCCCATCGAGGTGCGCATGCTCGGGCTCGAAGCCGGACGTGCGAGGCAAGCAATCGCTGTCGCCCCCCGGATCGTCGGATCCACACGCGAACACCGCGAACAACAACATCCACGTATGGCGCATCGTCGACGAGGATACCACCGATCCACGACCGCTCGTCGGCGCCGACCTCCGCGGGCGTCAGTAGCCGTGCATCTGCTGCTGGTACGAGTGCGCGGGGACCCACAGCGGATCCACGAACGTCTGCGCGAGCACGACCGTGATGTTGTCGGTGCCGCCGTTGTTGTTCGCGGCGCGGATCAGGTTCTCGGCGACGATCTCGAGCGCGTCACCCGACGTCATGATCTCGCGGATCATCCAGTCATCGACGAGGTCGTTGAGGCCATCGCAGCACAGCAGGTAGACGTCGTTGTGCTCGGGCGTCATCGCGTTGTGCTCGATGTCGACGTTCGCGTCGAGCCCGATCGCGCGGATGATGACGTTGGAGGTCGCCGGCCCGAGCGTGCCGATCAGATCGGGGCGATCCTGGTAGAGGTTGCGCAGCGAGTGATCGCGGGTGAGCTGCTGGAGCTGGCCGTGGCGCAAGAGGTAGCCACGCGAATCGCCGCAGTGACAGATGTGGACGAGGTTCTCCTCGAACCGCAAGCCGACCACGGTGGTGCCCATGCCGTGGCAGGTCGGATCCATCTGTGACCGCTGGTAGACCCCGGCGTTCGCGGCACGCATCGCAGCGACGAGCGGATCGGAGCCAGGCGCGGCCGGCGGATCGCCCGTCTTGAGCGAATGGACGATCGTGCGGATCGCGATGTCGGATGCGACCTGACCCGACGCGTGACCACCCATGCCATCGCACACGATGTACACGCCGAGGAAGTCGTCGTAGTACATCGCGTCTTCGTTCTGCGTGCGCTGAGCCCCGACATCGGTCCGGCCGACAGCGCGCAACAGGAAGCGCTCGACGGGAATCGGGCGTCCGATCATCGTGATCCCCCTGGCGAGCAGACGACCATCGTCGGATCTACGGAGGGCTCGTGCTGTAGCTTCCTCGCGATCATTTGTCCTTCACCCAGCGGCGGTTCGGCAGCGGCTTGGCCGCGAGCAGCTCCGGCCACGGACGCCGGCGTTCGGCCTTGAGATCCGCCATGAGCTCGCGGGCCTCGCGAAACGACGAACCTTCGAGCGGCGGCAGCTTCCAGTTGGTCGCCATCGCGTCGGCGACCGCGGCGACGATGTCGAGCCGCTGTGCGGCGGCGATATCGATGACCTCGAACGTCTTCTGGAACTCGAGCTCGGGGCGGTGCAGGTCGCGCAGGAGCGCTTGCGGCGTGCAGTCGCGCAGGTCGTCCTTGAGCTCCTCGGAGATCTCGACCTCGCGCGGCTCGGCGATCGTGTGCCGGCGTTCGATCATCGCGAGATCGAGCAGGGCGACCGAAGGATCGATGCGCAGCTCGATCACGGCGTGGAATTGCAGCAGGTCGTCGCATCGATCGGTCCGCTTGCGGTGCGCCTCGACCATCGCGGGATCGACGGCTGCGATCGCCTGCTCGCGGCGCTCGCGCACGCGGGCGACCTCGGGATCCTCTTCGAGGACGGGCGTGCCCCTGTCCGCGAGCTCCTGGAAGGACGGCAGGCCGAACCACTTCTCGAGCTCGGCCGCCGTCGCGGCGTCGATCAGCTCCTTGACCTTCGGGTCGATGTTCGCCGGCGCCATGTCGCCTCTAGAGCTGGAGAACCACCACATAGGCAAGCGCGCCGATCGCGATGCCGATGATGAGCGAGACGATCCAGAACAGCGTCGAGGCGCCCTTGTGGATCATGCCTGTGCCGGCTGGCTGAACTGCCTGGCCGGTGCGCGCGACCGAGACGACCCCTTCGCTCGACTGCAGCGCCATCGTCTTGAGCGGACCCGATGCCATGCCCGGCTGCATCTGGGGCTGCTGCATCTGGGGCGGTTGCATGCCGGGCTGCATGCCGGGCTGCATCATCTGACCACCGACCATCGGCGGCGCCATGCCGGCGACGATCGTCTTCTGCATCGGATTTGCCTGGACGAAGCCGCCAGGCGCGGGTTGCTGCTGTGGCTGCTGCTGCTGGGGTGGCGCGAGCCCGCTCTGTTGTTGCGGCATCTGGCCGCCGGCGAACGGGCTCATCTGCGCGATCATCGTCTTCTGCTGCGGCGAGGCTTGCTGGTAGTTGCCGCCTTGCGGCTGCTGTGGCTGCGGCTGCTGCATGTGTTGCGGCTGGCCCATGTGCTGCGGCTGCTGCATGTGCTGCGGCTGCTGCATGTGCTGCGGCTGCTGCATGTGCTGCGGCTGCTGCATGTGCTGCGGTTGCTGCATGTGCTGCGGCGGCCCGCCCATCTGCTGCGGCTGCATCATGTGCGGCGCGTTGCCGGCTGCGACGACCGTCCGCGGCATTCCACCCGCGCCGATCGACATGCCGCTCGAGCTGATCTCGGCGAACACCTGCTGGCAGTGCTGCATCATCTCGCCGGATGACTGGTAGCGACGACTGGCATCCTTCTCGAGCGCGCGCCGCACGATCTGCTGCACCGCGTACGGAATCTGCTCCGGCATCGGTGGCACGCCGGCGTGCAGGTGCATCTGGATGATGGTCATCGGATTGTCGTCGTGGAACGGCACGTTGCCGGTCAGCATCTCGAACGCGAGGATGCCGAGCGCGTAGAGATCGCTGCGCGCGTCGAGCGGCAAGCCGCGGCCTTGCTCGGGTGACATATACTGCGGCGTTCCGAACACGACGCCGGCTTGCGTCTTCATGCGGTCGCCCTCGAGCAGCTTCGCGACCGAGAAGTCGAGGAGCTTCACGAAGTCGGGCGAGCCGGCCATGTTCAAGAGGAAGACGTTGTCGGGCTTGATGTCGCGATGGATGATGCCGATCGAGTGCGCTTCGGCGAGCGAGGCGCAGCACTGGATCAGGACCTTCACGACGCGCTGGGGCGCGAGCGGGCCGTTCGCGAGCGCGGCGCGCAGCGACATCCCGTCGAGGAACTCCATGGTCATGAACAGGCGACCGTCGGAGGTCTGACCGAAGTCGAACATCCGGATCGTGTTCGGGTGCTGGAGGCGCGAGCACGCCTTCGCCTCGTTGTAGAAGCGCTGCACCCACGTGGGGTCGCCGGCCATCTGCGCGTTGAGCATCTTCAGCGCGATGATCCGATCGATCGAGATCTGACGGGCCTTGTAGACCACGCCCATGCCGCCCTCACCGACACGGATCTGGATCTCGTATCGGCCGTCGATCACTTTCCCGACGAACGGATCGATGCTCACGGAGGCGACAACCTCACCCAAGGAGTGGCGCCGATCTGGTCCGGCGTCAGCTTGAGCTTCACGACGGTCACGGCCTTGTCGATCCGCACGATCACGACGTCACCACCCGACACCGGATTCGCGCCGATGTCGCCGCCCTTGATCACGGTCCCGGTCCAGCCCTTCTTGACGCCCTGATCGCTGCCGACGCCGACGCGCACGATGAGGTCGCCGCCCTGGACTTCCTTGCCGATGATGCGACCGACCACGGGCGCTGCCTTCACCCGGCAGTTCGGGTTCGACTCGTCGGGGTTGTTCTTGTCCGGGCACGGAGGCCAGTCTTTCGGCTTGCACGCCCGGATGCGCTCGTCGGGTGCGCCCTTCGGACACGGCATCGACGCCCAGCATGCCGGCTCGTCGACGGTGGGCGGCGTCGGACACTTGCCCTTGCATGCCGGCCAGCCCGGTGGGGCGCCGGTCGACGGGCAGATCATCTTGCACGCGGGGACTTTCGGATCGAACGTGAACTCGTCGCAGCCGACCTCGATCTCGGGGACCGCGGCGAGCTTCGGTGGATCGGCGATCTCGAGCTTCAGCGGATCGAACGTCAAGCCGGCGACCGCTTCCTTGAACTCGACGGTCAGCTTGTACTTGCCCGCATCACCGCGGCCGACCGCGTAGACGCGGATGAAGTACTTGCCCTTCGCGCTCTTGACGCTGTCGGTCTTCGTCTTGCCCTTCGCGCGCTTCTTGCTCGTCTTCTTGGAACCGCCGACCTGGTTGTTCCACTCGTCGAACACGTCGAACGCGAGCTGCAGCCCCGGACGCGGCGGACTCCAGGTCAGCTTGACGTCGAGCGTGCCTCGTCGCTTCTCGGGCAGCTCGATGACCTTCCAGTCGACGCGATCGCCACCCGGATACGTGACGATGCCGGAGGTCCTGGCCTCGCCGTTCTCGAGCGTCATCGCCTTCGCGCCCTTGACCTTACCGTCGGTCGCGGTCGCCCGGTCCTGCGCGATGTTGCGGGCGCACGACGACAACAGAATCCCGAACAGACATGCGAGCACTACGAGAAGCCCTCGGGGCTCCACCGATTTCCCGAGCATGATTGAAGTGTTACTGAAGCGTCTCGACGATTCAAGACCCTAGGACGCTCCGTTTATTGGCAGCTAGGGCGCGGGCTTCGGCGCCGAAAGTCGTACCCACGGGTTCGCCGTCAGTTGATCGGGCGTCAGGGTCGTCCGACCGACGGTGACATCCCCGTCGACCCGGATGCTCGTGAGCGTGCCGCCCGACATGGGGTTGTCCGCCGCAGGTCGCAGCGTCGGCGTGCCCCCCTGCAGTACCTCGCCCTTCCAGTCCTTTCCCACCCCGGACTTGGCGCCGACGCCGATCGTCACGATGACCTCCTTACCCTGGATCTGCTTGCCGAGGATGCGGCCATAGGCCGGAGGGATCGTCACGTCGTCGCAGTTCGGGTTGTCGCGGTCGGGGTTTCTCGGATCGGGGCACTTCACGAAATCGATCTTCCTGCACGCCATCACCCGGCGGTCGGCCTTGGGTTTCGGGCACGCCATGGTCTGGGCGCAGATCGGGATCGCCGGGTCCGGCGGATTGGCCGTGCACGTGTTCTTGCAGCCGGACCAGTTCGCCGGCGCGCCGGCGAAACAGATCTTCTTGCACTCGGGGTTGTTGAGATCCGGCTGGAACTCGTCGCACGGGATCACGATGCCCGGGAGATCGGCGAGCCTCGGCGGATCGTTGATCGGGATCTTGAGCCAGTCGATCGGGCCCTGTGCGAGCGTCTGCTTGAACTCGAGGCCGAGCTTGTAGCGGCCGGCGTCCCCTCGGCCCACGGCATATACGCGGACGAAGTACTTGCCCTTCGCCGCCTTCACGGTCGCGAGGCGGTTGCGACCCTTGCCCTGCTTCCGGGTCGTCTTGGCGGAGCTCGTGACCAGCGTGTTCCACTCGTCGAACACGTCGAATGCGAGCTGGAGCCCCGGGCGAGGGGTCGTCCACGACAGCTTGACGTCGAGCGTTCCGCGCTGCTTCTCGGGGAGCTCGATCACCTTCCAGTCGATTCGATCACCGCCGGGGTACGTGACGATGCCGGTATCCGTGGCCTCGCCGTTCTCGAGTGTCAGCTGCTTGGCACCCTTGATCCGACCGTCGGTGGCGGTGGCCTTGTCTTGCGGCACGTTGTGCGCGCAGGCCAGCGCCAGGAATCCAGACACCGCAACGGGGAGGCCACGAATCATGACCTCGTAGTCTCACCGAGAGGACCTCGGATTCAAGCCCGATCGCGCGGGCTCACGGCAGGAGCGTGACCGAACCGCCGGCTCCTCGGATCTGATCCGGCGTCGCGGAGATCGTGGCCGAGCAGGTGTTCTCGTTGCAGTCGATCGAGTACGTGCCCGAGATGCCGGCGAGCTTGGCCTTCATGCCGCTCATCGCGCCGGTGTTCGTGCCTCGCCCGACGGTGATCTTCGTGCCACCGGTGACGACACTGACGCCGACGATCCGGGCCGACAGCACCGTGGCCACTGGCTTCGGCGTGCCCGGAGGCGGCTTCGGGGGCCGGCTGACGCGTACGATCGCGTTCGTCGGCGGGCGGTACTTCGCCGGCGTGTCGTCGGTCAGCGGCACCATCGGCAACGCCGGCACGAAGCTGACCAGCGCCGGGAAGTCGGTCTTGAGCTCGGCGGCCTTGGTGCCCTTGAACGTCGCCCGCAGGACGTAATCGGCGCTGTCCATGCGGCCCTGCAGGTAGACGTGGATGAGGTACTTGCCCGGCTCGAGATCGAACAAGGTCTTGTTCTTGGTCAGCTCGCCGGCGTCCTCGTCCTCGAGGTCGGACTTGCTGATCACGCGGAACCCGGGATCGAGGATCTCGAGCGCGAGGTCGAAGTCCTCGTTGGCCTCGTCACCCGGCGGCGTGATCTCGAGCTTGAGCGACAGCTCGCCGTGGCTCGGGAGCTGGATCGCGTACCACCTGGCGCGTCGCAGGTCGCGGTACGACAGCTCGCCCTCGGACTTCGCCTCGAGCTTCTCGTCGAGGGTGAGGTTCTTCGGCTTCTTCCACGGCTTGGCCTTGTCGCTCTTGTAGCCCGAGTGCACCGGGATCTTCGTGCCGCCACACGCGCCGAGACCGACGAGCGCCGCGAGTACCAGGACAATCCACCGCATGGCGCGAACGATAGCACGGGGTTGTCAGGGCTCGCGGGCAGTGGCATTCCCCCAAGGTGAAGCCATGGATCGCGGTCTTGCTGGTGGTCGCCGCGTGCGAGCGCAGCGAGCCGACCACCTCGACCGACGGACCGGCGGTGTTCGCCGCGTACTGCGCGGGCTGTCACGGACCGAACGGCAAGCCGCCCGCCTCGATGGCCGTCCAGCTCGGCGTGCGCGATCTGACCTCGGGTGAGTTTCGTGCTCGCGCGAACCCGGCGCTGGTCGAGGCGCAGATCCGCAACGGCTCCCAGAACAAGCTGATGCCCTCGTTCGAGGGCCGGATCTCCGACGCGCAGATCAAGGCGGTCGCGGCGTGGGTGACGAGCTCGGCGTTCCTAGCGCCGCCGTGAGCTCTTCGACGACGAACGGCTCGGTCTCGGTCGCGCGCGCTGCAACGAGCGCGGCCGTGGCGCCGAGCCGGCCGAGCGCCCACGCGGCGTGACCGCGGACGATCGGAGCGCGATTTGCGAGCAACGCCACGAGCGCGGGGATCGCCTCGGCAACACCGGTGTTGCCGAGCGCGACGGCGACGTTGCGCAGCAGCACGTCGCGTGGGACTCGTCGCATCGCCGTGCGCCGCACGAGGCGGCGCAGCTGGTTGGCGCCGCGCGCCGCGAGCGCGACGAGATCCGGCAGCGCGTGTTCGAGCGAGCGAGCCTGCAGCAGCGGATCGGGAGGTGCGCCGGCCCCGGCGTTGAACGGGCAGACCTCCTGGCAGATGTCGCAACCGAACACCCACGTCCCGATCGAGGCGCGGAGCTCGTGCGGGATCACGCCGTGGTGCTCGATCGTGAGGTACGAGATGCAGCGCCGCGCGTCGAGCACGTAGGCGTCGACGAACGCGCCGGTCGGGCACGCGTCGAGGCACGACCGGCAACTGCCGCAGCGCGGCTTCGGCAACTCCTCGGGTGCGGTCGCGGCGAGCTCGGCGTCGACGAGCAGCTCGCCGAGCACGACGTAGCTGCCGAGCCCCGGCGCGATCAGCATCGTGTTCTTCGCGATGAAGCCCAGGCCGCCACGCTCGGCCCACTCGCGCTCGAGGATCGGCGCCGAGTCGACGCACGGCCTGGTCGCGATCGGCCGCCCGAGCTCGGCGGCGAGTCGATCGCCGAGGAGGACGAGCTTGTCGCGCATCACGAGGTGATAGTCCTCGCCGCGCGCGTAGCGAGCGATCCGGCCGCGCAACAGGCGATCGGGCGGCACGGGATCGACGCGGTCGTAGACGAGCGCGACCACGACGAGCGAGCGCGCCGTCTCGAGCAAGGCCCGAAGGCCGGAGCGCGCCTCCAGGTGTGCCGGGCTCGCGAGGTAGTGCATCTCGCCGGCGTGCCCCGCGGCGAGCCAGCTCGCGAACAGCTCGTGCCGGCGCGGCGGCTCGACGGGGACGATCGCGACGCGGGCGAAGCCGAGCGCGCGCGCGATCGCGATCAGGCGGTCCGCGGCCACCCGCAAGGGGGACCCTCGCCGTAGGGTGATCGATCGATGCGACTCGGGTCCGACCTCACGACGAGCCTTCGCGATCATCGTCGGGTGGCTCGCCGGCGAAGTAGATCTCGTCGTAAGCAACGCTGCAGTCACGTTCGCGAGGCTGCGGATACTCGATGCGCTGGCCGCGATACGTCCGCACGACGACGGTCTCGGCATCGAGGTGCTCGAGGTAGCTGGGCACGATCGGGACCTTGCCGCCGCCGCCCGGCGCGTCGAGCACGAGGTGCGGAACGGCCATCCCGTTGATCCAGCCGCGCAGCCCTTCGTAGAGCTGCATCGCGGTCTCGACCGGGGTGCGCAGGTGATCGGTGCCGATCACGGTGTCGCCCTGGAACAGGTAGTACGGGCGCACGCGCGCGCGGAGCAGGGCACGCATCAGCGCGCGAAGCGACCGCACCGACGAGTTGACGCCGCGGAGCAAGACCGTCTGGTTCCCGACGGGGATGCCGGCATCGGCGAGTCGCTCGCAGCCGGCGACCGCCTCGGGCGTCAGCTCGGCGGCGTGGTTGAAGTGCGTGTTCACGAACAACGGATGGTGCCGGCGCAGCGAGCTGGTCAGCTCGTCGTCGATCCGCATCGGACACACGACGGGCAGCCGCGTCCCGATCCGGATCGTCTCGACATGGCGGATCGCGCGCAGCCGGCCGAGCAGGTGATCGAGGCGGCGGGTCGAGAGCAGGAGTGGATCGCCGCCAGAGAGCAACACGTCGCGGATCCGCGGGGTGCGGGCGATGTAGTCGAGGCCGGCCTCGAGCTCGGCCGTCGTGGGCGGTTCGTCTCCGCCGACGAGTCGGCGCCGGTTGCAGTGACGGCAGTAGATGCCGCAGCGATCGACGACGAGGAACAGCACGCGATCGGGATACTTGTGGACGATCGACGGCACGGGGTTGTGCGTGTCCTCGCCGAGCGGATCGCGCAGCTCCTCGGGACGGATGTTCGCCTCGGCCACGCTCGGGATCGCCTGCATGCGGATCGGGCAGCTCGCGTGCCGCGGATCCATGAGGCTCGCGTAGTACGGCGTGATGCCGACGCGGAACAGCTGCGCCGACGCGGCGAGCCCGGTGCGCTCCGCATCGGACAGCGCGATGATTGTGGCCAGCTCGTCGGCATCGGTCAGCATGTGACCGAGCTGCCAGCGCCAGTCGTTCCACTGCGCCGCCGGGACGTCCGGACGCCGCACGGACGGCTTCGCGGGACGTTCGACCGCTAGCGGGAGGTGAACCACGCGCCGTGTGTAGCACGGGCACGTGCGAGTACGTCGAGTAGCCCGTCGGTGAGCGGCAGCGCGGCGAGCTCGCCTTCGTCGACGAACTTCGCGGCGCGCACATCGCTTCCGGGGGCGAGCTCGCCGCCGATCACGCGGGCGACGTAGTCGAGGATCACGTAGTGATGGTCGTCGGTGATCCGCTCCACGACGCACGCGAGCGGCCCGATCTCGACGACGAGCCCGGTCTCCTCGCGAACCTCGCGCGCGAGTGCCTGGGCGAGCGTCTCGGCGGACTCGACCTTGCCGCCGGGGACGCTCCACGAGCCGGCGCCGGGCGGCCGGCCACGCTCGATCAGGAGCACCCGGCCCGAGCGGTCATAGACGATCGCCCCGACGGCGACGATCGGAGTCATCGCTTCGTCCTCGCGCGGGCCTTCGAGTTGACCTTTGCCTTGACGGACTTCGCGGCCTTCGCGACCGCCTTGGTCACCTTCATGACCGCTTTCGGCCTGGCCTTGGGTACCGGCTCGCTCACGGCGCCCAGCCCGGCGCTGGGGCAGATCGGAGCGAGGGCGCATTCGTTGCACTTCGGCTGCTTCGCGAGGCAGACGTAGCGGCCGTGGTGGATCATGCGATTGCCGAACGCGGTCCACTGATCCCGCGGCACGAGCTGCATCAGCTCCTGCTCGATCTTCACCGGATCGGTTTGCGCGGTCAGTCCGAGGCGCGCCGCGACGCGCGTCACGTGGGTGTCGACGACGATGCCTTCGTGCTTGCCGAGTGCGTTACCGAGGACGACGTTCGCGGTCTTGCGGGCGACGCCGGGGAGGGCACACAGCCCCTCCATCGTCTCGGGGACCGCGCCGCCGTGCTCGGTCACGATCGCCTGCGCCATCCCGATGAGGTGCTTGGCCTTCATCCGGTAGAAGCCGGTCTTGAAGATCATCGGCTCGAGCTCGGCCTGGTCGGCGCTCGCGAGCGAGGTCGGATCGGGGTACTTCGCGAACAGCGCGGGGGTGACCGTGTTGATCAGCTTGTCGGTCGATTGGGCCGCGAGGATGGTCGCGACCAGCAGCTGGTAAGCGTTCTGATGGTCCAGCTCGACCACCACCGCGGGCCAGCGTTCGGCAAGCTTCTCCGCGACCGCGACCGCCGTCTCGGGGCGACGCATGCCAGCCCCTGTGACGAACGAACGGGGACGCGAGCGTTGTGGTGTGCTATTTCGAGTGCGACCTCCCATGAGCTGCCGGCAACTTATCACCTTCTCGGCGGCCATCACGCTGGCCGTCGGCTTTGCGGGCTGTGGTGACAAGAAGTCCGTCGAGCGTGCGAAGCACTCGCTCTACGATACCGACTTCGCGATCGTCTACAGCGCGGTCCTCGATGCGACGCGCGAGCTGTATCCGAACCTCGACGACAATCCCGGCTCCGGCGCGATCAAGACCGCGTGGCACCAGGTGTCCTACGCGAACAACCAGGACGATCTGACGGCCGGGCGATCGCTGTCGACCGCCGGCGGCGGCAACCTCGCGACCTCACCGGCGGCCGCGCAGGCCGGCATGCCGACGCGGCTCGCCTACAAGCGGTTCTTCATCCGATTCGACGTCGTCGTCGCCGGTGGGCGACCGTGGCGGGTCAAGGTCGTCGGTCACGCGTCGGAGTGGGAGCCCGGTGCCGCGATGCCGTCCGAGCTGCGCGGCCCGGCGAAGCCGCCGTGGCTCGACGGTCGGATCGATGCGCTCACGCTCGCGATCTACAAGCGCATGAAGCCGTACGCGGTGGCGATGAAGGAAGAGATCCCCGAAGCCAAGCCGGAGGACCTGATCCCGAAGACCGATCCGAAGTTGTTCGTGGGGCTACCCGCCGAGGCGGCGAAGCGACTCGCGCTGGTAAAGGATTCGGTGGTTCGCCGCGAGTACGAGACGCTGCGTGCACAGCTGCATGATGATGTGGCGTGGAGCCTGGGTGGATCGCCGGGTGTCGATGCCGCGATGGCGATGTGGCAGGCCGATCCCGAGACGCTCGATGTGATGGCGCGGCTGATCGGAAGCGGATGCGCGGGGACCGAGAAGCGCATCACGTGCCCGGGTGGCGAGCCGGTCGTGGGCGGGTGGCAGCTGGTGATCGAGCTCCGTGGGGATGCGTGGAAAGTGGCTTCGTTCGTCAAGGCCGAGTGATCTGCGCGGCGGTGGCCGCGTTCGGATGCCGCGCGCGTTCACCCGACGCACCCGCTGCGCCGCCGGTCGAGGCGCGTCGCGAAGTGTTCGCGGCGTATCACCTGGGAGCGGAGCACGCGGTACCTCGGGCGGGTTGTCACTTCCTGCCGAGTACGCGACCCATCGATGCGTACTCGCCTCGCGCGGCCCGCTCGAGACGCTCCTGCGTGATCGCGGCGTCCTCGGCGGCGGCAAGGAAGGCCGCTGATAGTACGGCGTTGCGGATGTTCGCGCCGGTCATCTCGTCGAAGGTGCTCGCGAGCTTTGCGACATCGATGTCCCCGGCGACGGGCGCGCGTGCGACGAGCATGCGACGCCACAGGCGCTGGCGCTCACTCTCGTCGGGCGGCCAGAATGCCACGCTCGCCGCGAGCCGTCGGCGCAGCGCCGGATCGATGCTGGCCTCGAGGTTCGTCGTGAGGATCGAGACGCCCCCGAAGCTCTCGATGCGCTGCAGCAGGTAGTTGACCTCGAGGTTGGCGTAACGGTCGACCGCCGACTTCACGTCGGTACGCTTGGCGAACAGCGAATCGGCCTCGTCGAACAGGAGCAGCGCGTGGCCAGCCTCGGCCGCCTCGAAGATCTTCGCGAGCTGCTTCTCGGTCTCGCCCACCCACTTCGAAACCACCTTCGAGAGGTCGACCTGGTACAGCTCGAGGTCGAGCTCGCGCGCGATCAGACCGGCGACCATCGTCTTGCCGGTACCGGGTGGGCCGCTGAACAGGGCGGCAACGCCGGCTCCCTTCGGCAACTTCGATGAGAAACCCCAGTCCTCGAGGACGCGATGCGCGTGCTGCACGCGTGAGACGAGCATCGTCACCTGGTCGAGAATGTCGGGTGCGAGCACCACGTCGTCCCAGGTCTGGCGAACCTCCTGCCGGGTCGCGAGATCGCCGAGCCGCTCGGCGATGTTCGATCGCACACCTTCGATCACGTGACGCGACGCGAGCGGGGCGTCTCCGGCGACGAGCCGGGCCGACACGACAGCGCGCGAGACGCCACCCGCACCGAGGCCGTAGCGGATCGCGACATCGTCGAGCTCGGCGTCGAGCGCCGCCGCATCGACGCCGAGCGCGCGTACCCAGATCGAGCGCCGGGTGCTGATGTCGGGGATGTTCCAGCGCACGCGCATCATGGGCCGGATCACGGGAAGCTCGAGGCTGCGGTTCGCCGTCGCGGTGAACGCGCCCGGCATGTCGTCGATGACGCGCGCGAGCAAGCGCAGCGCCTCCGGTGGCCCGCTCCCATCGCCGAGCAACTCGTGGACATCGAGCACCAGCGGAATGGCATCGCGCAGGCGACACTCGCGTCGAAGCCCGACGAGCGCCGACTCCAGCGCCGCGAGACCGTGCGGCAACCTGCGTAGATCGAGGGCGATGACGGCGCGACCGAGCTTCGCCGCGATCGTCGCGATCGCCGTACGCCGCCCGGTGCCGCTCGCACCCTCGATGATCGCGAGTGGTGGTGGGCTCCCGAGCAGGACATCCGGCAGGCTCGCCACCGCCGCGTGCTGGCGAGCATCCAGTGTCAGCTCCGCCGGCACCGCGACGAGGCTGCCGGCACCGAGCATCGCGTCGTCGAGATCCTCGCCACCCGCAAGCCACGTGATCGTGCGCGCCGGTGCGACGAGCGGACGTGCGACGACGGCCTGCGTGTCGTTGCTCCACGAGAGCACGTGGTCGCGCACGAGTGGATGTGGCGCGATCATCCGGTGCGCGAGATTGCGCGCGCGGGCTCCGTCTAGGTTCGCGATCAGCGCGTGGGTCGCGAGCGAGAGCCCGCGTCGCGCGTCGCTGCCGCCAAGCACGAGCATGTGCGGCACGACGCGCGGATCGGCGGCGGCCGCGACGGCGGTCCACAGCAGATCGACATCGTCCTCGTCGAGCCCGAGCCGCCACGCGAGCGCACGCGCGCGTCCATCGAGGCGCGGCTCTGCCAGGACCGACTCGAGCGCTGTCAACTCGCGCACGATGCGCTGCATCACAGCCTCATCGGGATTTGCCGCGATCCGCTCGATCGCGAGCATCGTGCGAAGCCGTACGCGCTCCAGCTCCTGATGGAAGAGCTGGAGATCGTTCGCCATCGCGACGCGAAGGTGGAGGTCGTCGTGCGGCATCGCAAGCTACTCGTCTTCTGGCGCCGAGAGCGTGATGGTGACGGTCACGCCACGTGCGAGACCGAGCGTGAGCGTCGTCCCCGGACGTGCTGCGACAGCCGCCTGGAAGTTGGAGCTGTTCACCCCACTGACGTCGATCCCGTCAACGGTCGTGATCACGTCGCCGACCTCGAGCTTGGTCTTCGCGGCGGGACCGTCGGGCTCGATCCCACTGACCTTGTGCTCGTAGTTCTCGAATGGCACCCGACGCTGGCGCTCGAGCTCGAAGCCGAGCACTCCTGTCGCCTGATCGCCTGTGACTCGCGACTTCAGGATCGCGATGTCGCCGAGATCGAGGGTTCCAGTCGCGCGGTCCACATCGCGCACGGCCGATATCCCGTGGTCGTAGCTGTCGTTGTTCTTGGGGGATGCGTGAAGCTCCAGTCTTCCCGACGGCACGCGCTTGAACGTGAACCTGCCCGCACTGTTGGTAAGGTCTTCGTGATCTCCCGTATACGATCGAAACCCCGGTGCGCCGCGTGAAGGCGAGGCGGTCACCTCGATGCCGCTCACCGGCATACGCGTGTGGAGATCGACGACGCGTCCGGTCACGGTGATCAGCGAATCGAGCTCGAGATCGACCGTCTTGGGTTCGCCCTCGGCGAGCCCGATCTCGACACGCTTCCACCCGCCGCTGGTTTCACAGAGCAGGACGTACTCGCCCTTCGGGAGGTCTCGGACGGTGTAATGACCCTGCGTCTGGAAGTACCGTTCCTGCCTGCTCAGGCCCGTCCTTGCATTTTCGACCGTGATCGTGAGCTCGTCGGCAATCGCCCCGCCGCGATGGCGCACGGTTCCGGCGAGCGACCCGGTCGCGCGGATCTGGAGCGCGATCGTCGAGTCGACTGCCACGTGGTCGGCGATCACGTCGCCGCCACCCCTGCGATACACACGTACGACATGCTGGCCAGCAGACAGGTTGGTGAGCACGAACGTGCCGTCGGTCGCGGTGACCACCGGTCTCTGATCAGACACCAACCGGGTCGCGAGCTCACGCGATGCGCCGGCCGCTTTCGACTCGTGCACCGCAACGACGAACGCATCCGCGATCGGCTTTCCGTTGGCGTCGATGACCGAGCCTTTGATCGTTCCGCGCTTGGCGCCGGCCACGAGCCGAGTCACGGAGGTCTGATTCGCCCTGACGACGACCGTGGGTTTGCGATGCTGTACGATCTGGTCGGTCCCACGCGTGCGCAAGGAGTCGCTCCACGATTGGGCGGTCTCGACGTGATAGTCACCGGGCCTTACTGCACGGACGGTAAATGCTCCGGCTTCATCGGAGTTCGCGTGGAGAGATGGCAATGAGCCAGACGTGATCGCGATGTCCTCGTGTGCAATCGGCTTGCCCTCGGAATCGACGATCGTCCCCTTGATCGTGCCGCCATTGTCGACCACGAGATCGCGGTCGACGACTGCTCCCGAGCCAACCATCACATCGTAGCCATCGGGGGCCGCGATTCCCCTGTCACTCTTGACGGCGAGCACGTAGTAGCCCGCGCCGACACCGGCGAGCTCGTACGAACCATCGTGTTGCGAGCGCGCGTGGATGCCCGCGCGTCGCCCTTCGATCGACCAGATCAGCGCGTTCTCGACGGGCTCGCCGGTGTTCGTGATTACCTTGCCGCGGATGGTCGCGCCGGGAACGACCTCCCACTCGAGCCCGGTGAGATTCTTGTCTGCGACAACTACGGGCTCGTACGTGTCACGTGACTGAAAGCCGTTGCACCATACGGTTGGAGTGTACGTGCCGGGCAGGACACCGTCGGCAACCAAGGCATCGTCGGTGCGCCGCAGGCGAGCCCAGCGGTTGTTGTCCTGATCTCGCAGCGTGACGCCAGCCTTGGCGCAGGTTGCCCGGGTCGTCGCGATCACGACGGTGCCGGTGATCTGTCGTGCCGGAAACAGCTTGATGACCATGCCCTCGACGTGCTGTCCGAGACCGATGAGCAGCGAGCCGGAGCTTCGACCATGACCGTGCGCCGTACGCGCAACGACGACGACCCGGCCGGGCATGAGACGCGTGAAGCGAAATTCACCTTGCGCGCTGCTGATCGTCGACAGGTCATCGAGTTCATCATCCAATTCAAGTCCCATCTCGACGCGCGCGCCTTCGATGGGTTGCCCCGTCGCAGCGTCTACGACCTTGCCGGCGACCGTCGATTCGGGCGTCATCAGAATCTCGATCGTGCCTGGCGCGTCGGCGCCCGCGTGCCCTTCGGCGTAGCCGTCGGCGACGGCCCGCAGTGGTTGCCATCCAGGCGCAACCCACATCGCAAACCGGCCCTGGCCGTTCGTCTCCGCCGTCACCGCCGCAGTCCCGGATATCACTGATACGTGTGCGTGCGCGATCGTTCCACCCGTCAGATCCGCGACGACACCGCTTAGCTCCACGCCTCCGGCGCGTAGCACGATATCGATGTCCATCCGGTGCTCGCCCGCCTGGAGTCGAAGAGCCGAGTTGCCGGGATGGGGACGATGGAGTCCCGGTTGGTATGAAGTGGCGGAACCGGACACCGCGTACGTCGCCGGCACCAGCCCTTCGATCTTGTAGCCGCCGCGATCATCTGCGGCAACGCAGGTCGGCTCGCGAAGTAGCTCCGCCGAAGACTCGTCCGAGGATCCATCAGCGCACACGCGTGCGTTGGGTAGAGGCCGTTTCGTGTCGTCGGTGACGGTGCCTGCCAGCGAGCCGCGGGCGAGCTTCGCGGGATCTGGCCGAGCTCGTGATGCGATCACGGCCTGCGATCCAATGCGGTCCGAGCTGGTGCCCGGATCGTCATCGTGCGCACCACACCGCCACACCACAACGCCGACGATTCCGAGTACGCAGATGGCAGCGATGCGCTTCATGACCTAGGCGATGATTTGCGGCGCGCCGGGCATCTACTTCAACCCGACCTTGGGTTTGATCTTGGCGAGGATCTCGCTCGAGCTCTTCGCCTGCTGGGCGACCGCCGGCTTGTCCGCACTCTCCTTCACGAGAGCATGAACCTCCGTGGCCACCTTCTTGACGCTCGCTGCGTGTACCTTGAACTGCTTCAGGACCTTCGGATCGAAGAACGGGCGGAGCAGTGCTTCGACCTCGCCGAGATGTTTGCGCACCCTGTCGAGGTCCGTTTGAAGAACCGCGGCAGTCCCGGTCTTGAGCCCCATACGAACCGAACGCGCAGCCTCGGCCGCGGCGGTCAAGTTGTCGTCGATCGCCTCTGTCAGGATCTTGTCCTCCGGACGGCGAGCAGGACCAGGGTGATGCATCGCATCTGCTGATCCTCGCACGCAGGAGCGGCCAGCGACGATCAAATCGCGTCGGACTCGAGGCGTCATGTCCGCTCGAGGACGATCAAGCAGTTCGAGTCGGGCAGCTCGACGGGACGATCGTGCTCGTCGGTCAACTCGATCTTGCCGGCGAGGCGGTCGCGATAGCCGGGCTGCAGGTACGAGCGCAGCGGAGTCTCGACGATGCGCGCGCAGGACGCGCCGCCGCACCACGCGACGAGGCGCGCGAGGTAGTCGTCGTACGTGAGGATGCCGTAGAGCTCGCGGACCTCGTACGGAAAGCTCGCGGGCCCCCACGTGTACGTGTAGAGGAATTCCATCGCATCGGCGGTCGTGAGCTCGACGCGATCCGGAGCCAGCTCCGTGAACCGGATCGGCCGGCCCTCGAACTGCGCGACGAATAGATCGAACGTCGAGCGCGCGTCGGCGGCGAGCAGGCGGATGCGGCGGAGGCCCGGCGGCGGCATCACGCCGTCGCGGATCACGATCCGTCCACCCGCGCCGAGCGTCGCGAACGCGGCCTGCACCACGCGCTGCACGGACTCGAGCGCGAACTTTGGCTCGGCGTACGAGTAGACCTCGTGGAGCACCGAGCAGAACACGATGGTGTCGATCGGCGCTCCGACGAGCGCGGCGAGATCTTCCGCTGCGCCGTGCACGATGCGCCAGCGCCTGCCGCCCGCGCGCGCTTGCTGCTCGAGCGCGGTGACCACCTCGCGCGAGAGATCGACGCCGATCACCTCGGAGTCGGGATGTCGCTGCTCGAGCAGGTCGAGCACCACGCCACCCCCCGGTCCGATCTCGACGATCCGCCCGGGCCGCACGAAGTCGAGCATGCGGGCCTTGTCGGTGCGCGCGGCGTTCATCGCCTCGAGGTAGTTCGCCTCGTTCGCGACGCGGTCGAGCTCGTCCTTGCGCAGGCCGTAGAGGTCGCACAACGCCTTGAGCATCGTGTGGTACGCGACCTGCGAGCGCGTCTCGTAGAGCCCGAGCAGCGTGACGAGCGCGGCGCTCTCGTCGGTGTCGATGTAGTCGATCACGATCGCGTCAGGATCGGTCGGGTGCGCGAGCCGCGCGGACAGCGTCCCGAGTGGCCCCAGGCCCGCAGTCCCCGCGAGGAGGCGAGCGATCGGGGTCGCCGCGATCGCCGCCTCGACGAGCCGCAGCCGATACCGCACGCCCGCACCGTCGCCGTGCAGGCGCGCCACGAGCGGACGCAGCTGCGCGTGCCACGGTCGCGACACGTCGACCCCGATCACCCGTGCGGCACCGACGGCGGCGGCGAGCACGCCGAGCTGCGCCGCGGGTGACAGGCCACTCGTCGCGGACTCGCAGTACCAGAGCTGGCAGGCGGCGAGCGCGGGTGCGAGCGCCGCGAGCTCGGCGTCGTCGAGTGCGGCGACCGCGGCCTCGACCGCGGTGGCGGGTTCGCCGGCACGCTGGCGCCGTGCACGCAGCGCGCGCAGCCGATCGGCGAGCCACCCGCGATCCGGTAGCGGTGCGATCGCGGCGAGCGCGCGCTCGGGATCTGTCCAGGCGGGCGGCACGCATACGGAGGCCAGCCGATCGCGCACACCGGCAAGCTTCGCGAGGAGCTCGTCGTCCAGCAGCCCCTCGCGAACGGCCGACGTATCGCACGCGTCGATCACGTGCAGCGCGTCGATCGCGAGCTTGACCGCATCGCCCGGTGGCATGCCGAGCACGCGCGCGAGCGCCGGCGCGAGATCGCGTAGCGTCGCCACGAGCGGCGCGTACATCGCGAGCGGACCTTCGCCCCGCGCGTGCTGGCCGGCGAGCCCGTGCGCCTCGACCCACGCGACCGCGAGCTTGCCGAGCACGTCGGGCACCGGCCACGACCGCGCACGATCCGCGCGGCGGAGGATCGCGGCCGCCGCCTCGTTGTGGACGTCGAGTGCGATGCCTTGCGCGGCCCACGCGGTGCGATGCGCCGCGCTCTGTGTCTTCGCGATGTCGAGGTGGACGATCGCCGCGCGCATCGCCGGTCCGAGTCCGGCTGCCATCACGCGAGCACAGCGCGCGGCGAGCGCGTCGAACGCCGCCTCCGAGAGCCCGGCGCGGTCCTGGAAGCGCATCGCGTCACGCGTCTCGAGCCCGCGCAGCTTGCGCCCGAGGAGCCGCGTCGCGATGTGATCGAGCAGCGGTCGCTTGGTGCCCGGGTCGTGCTCGACCTGCGCCGGCATCGGCGCCGCGAGCGCCGCGACCTCGGGCAGTGCGGCGGTGACGGCCGCGCCCGCTGCTCCGCCATCGCGCAGCGACTCGAGCATCGCGGTCGCGAACGAGGTGTCCGCGAGGGTCGCCGCGATCAGCGCCGGCGGTGACAGCCAGGTCGACAACGTTGTCGGCCCCACACGCTCGACGAGCCGTCGCCAGGCCGCGAGATCATCGAGCGACGACGATGCGAGCGTGCGAAGCAGATCATCGGCGGCTCCCACAGCCGCAATGCTACGCCGGGGAACGCAGTAGATGTCCTCGGGGAGCGACTTGCGATTCCGGGGCTCGGGTTTCCCGGCGTTTCGATTCCCATGGCCGACGCGGACCGATATACGTACTGCCGTGGCAATCGCTCCCGGCATGCGCGTCGGCAAGTACGAGGTCAAGCGGCTCCTCGGGCAGGGCGGCTTCGGCATGGTGTTCGTGGTCCGCGACCTCCGACTCGACCGCGACTGCGCCTTGAAGTTCCTGTTGCCGGAGCACACGGCGCGTCCGGAGATCCTGCAGCGATTCCTCAAGGAGGCACGCTCGGCCGCCAAGATCGACCACGGCGGGATCGTCACGGTGTTCGAGTGCGGGGTCGTCGAGGGTGCCGGGCCCGACGTCGACGGGACGGCGTACATCGCGATGGAGCTGCTCCGGGGCGAGTCGCTCTCCGATCGCTTGCAGCGTGGCCCGTTGCTCATCGAGCACGCGATCGAGATCGCGCGGCAGGTCGCCTCCGCGCTCGCCGCGGCGCATGCGGTCGGCATCGTTCATCGCGACCTCAAGCCCGACAACATCTTCCTGGTACCCGACGCCGCAACCGCGCTCGGCGAACGCGTGAAGGTGCTCGACTTCGGCATCGCGAAGCTCGCCGACGACAGCGGCGGCTCGGCGCACAAGACCAGCACGCACATGATCTTCGGGACGCCGCGCTACATGTCGCCCGAGCAGTGCAAGTCCACCGCGAAGGTCGACGAGCGCAGCGACATCTACGCGCTCGGCTGCATGCTGTTCGAGATGGTGTGCGGGCGGCCGCCGTTCGAGGGCGACTCCGGCGAGCTGATCGCGATGCACCAGCTGATGCCCGCACCGACGGCGAGCTCATCGCGTGCGGACCTGCCCGCATCGCTCGATGCCGCGATCACCGCGATGCTCGCGAAGCAGCCCGCCGATCGTCCGTCGAAGATGAACGACGTGCTCGCGCTGCTCGGAGCGCGAGTCTCGGCGATCACGCCGGTGCCATCGAAGCCGGTCGAGGTCGCCCCGACGATCGCACCCGACGCCACCATGGATGCGCCGGCGGCGACCGCGGCGTCGACGCCTCCCACGCCGGCCGCGATGTCGCCGATCACGAAGCCACCGAGCGTACCCGTCGCGGTCGCGCCGACCCCGATCGCTCCGATCGCAGCCGGCAACTCGGAGTCGGCGCCGCCGGTGGGCCCGGTCGCCACCGTCGCGCCTGCGAAGCGCAACCTGTGGCCGTTCGCGGTGCTCGGCGGGGTTGTCCTCGTGGGTGGCGTGGTCGCGATCGTTGCGATGGGTGGTAAGCCGACCACGCATACCGCGAGTGATGCGGTCGTGGCGATCGACGATGCTCGAGTCCCCGGCGAGCGGACCGGGTCAGAGCTCCTCGAGCGCTACGCCGAGTACTGGCGCCGCGCGAAGCCGCTGATCGCCGATCGGAAATGCACCGAGCTCGAGCGCCTGGTGGGCGAAGCGCGTGCCGTGTCGCCGTTGATCGCGCGCGAGCTAGGGGCACTCGGCTGCGAGTACGCCAGCGCCCAGCGAGGTCAGCCCGACCCGGCGAAGATCTACGCGATGCCCGCGACCGGCGCGATCACGCTCGGCCCTGCGAACGCGAAGGTCACGCTCGTCGAGAGTGGCGACTACGCATGTCCCTGGTGCTTCAAGGTGCAAGCTGCTCTGGGCGAGCTGCGCAAGAAGTACGGAGCGGATCTGCGCATCGTCTCGCGTCCGTACGTCGTGCACCGGTTTGCCCTGGCGGGGTCGCTCGCGGCATGTGCAGCGGCGAAGCAAGGCGACCAGAGCTACGAACGCTTCGACGCCCTGTTGTGGGCCAGGACGTTTCCTCCGGGGGCCGGCCTGAAACCCGACAAGGCGCAACAAGCCTTCGACCCGGCGCCCTCGTGCTGGGAGACCACGACCGGCTGTCCCCTCCTCATGAAGTACGCGCAAGAGGCCGGCCTCGACCTCGTCAAGTTCAAGCGCGACCTGACAACCTGTGTCGAGGAGATCGAAGCCGCCGAGCGTGACTGGAAGATGTTCGGTCTATCTGGAGTACCGAGCTTCTTCATCAACGGTCACTTCGCGGGGAGTGCGAGGTCGGTCGAAGAATTCTCCTACCTGATCGACAAGGAGCTCGCGAAGGCGAACGAACGGATCGCCCAGGGCACCTTGCCCGAGCGCTACTACCAGGAGTGGGTGATCGAGCGCGGCCTCAAGCAGCTCGAGGATCAGCCACCACCGATCTCCCTCGACTCGCCGGATCCCCTCGAGTCGCAGGACATCCTGGCGCGACCGGCCGAGGCCGGACCGGTGTCCGTGAGGCACATCTTGATCGGGTGGAATGGAAGCTCTCGCGATCCTCGCGCCGTACACCGCCCGAAGGCCGACGCGGATGTGCTCGCCGGTGCGCTCGTCGACAGGCTGCGCTCCGGCGGTGACCTCGCTCGGCTGATGGAGGACTTCTCCGAGGATCCGGGGTCGCGAGGCAACGCGACGCCGCTCGAGGTCTCCGCCGATTCGTCGTTCGTGCCGCCGTTCAAGCAGCTCGCGCTTCGCCTCCGGGTCGGCGAAGTCGGGCTCGTGAGGTCGCTGTTCGGCTGGCACGTCATCAAGCGCCTCGCGCCGCCACCGCTCGATCCGCTCGAGTCGCGCGACATCCTCGCGCGTGCGCCGCGAACCCAGAAGGCGCAGGTCAAGCACATCCTCCTCGGGTGGACCGAGGCGAACACGGGATCCAACACGCCCGGCGCCACCCGTGATCGACTCGCGCTCGAGGTGCTGGTCGGCACGACGCTCGCGAAGCTCGCGAAGGGCGTCACGATCGAGCAGCTCATGAAGGAGGTCTCCGAGGATCCGGGGTCGAGCTCCGGGAAGGCCTACGAGGTCACGCCGACCGCCGGGCTCGTCGAGCCGTTCCTGCGGCTGTCGCTGCGGCTCGACGTGAACGAGGTCGGCGTCGTGAGGACTCAGTTCGGCATCCACATCATCAAGCGCGTCGAATAGGAATTCCACACCTGCTCGCCGCATGTGCGGCCGGCCGACCGCTACTACCAGGCCTGGATCCTCGATCTCGGCCCGACGACCCGGTAGTCGAGCTACTCGCTGCAGGTCGCTTTTCGCGCCGGGATCTTCTTGCCCGGGTTGAGCAAGTTCGACGGATCCCACATCAGCTTCCACTTGCGTTGCCACTCGAGCAGCGGCTCGCTCTGCTCCATGTGCATGTAGTCGCGCTTGGTGAGGCCGATGCCGTGCTCGCCGGAGAGCGTGCCGCCGAGCGCGATCGTGTGGACGAAGACCTGCTCGGCCGCGGCCCACATCTTCTTGCGCACCGCGGGATCGGCGGGGTCATCGTTCGACAGCAGATTGACGTGGAGGTTGCCGTCGCCGGCGTGCCCGAACACGGCCGTCGCGATGCCGGTCTCGGCGGACACCCGGTCGACGCGGGCGAGCATCTCGACGATGCGGCCGCGCGGCACGCAGACGTCCTCGTTGACCTTGATGCGGTACGCGGCCTTGAGCGACGGCGAGATCAGGCGGCGGGCCTCCCACAACGCACGGCGATCGGCGGGCTCGGTGGCGGCGAGGACGTCGAGCGCGCCGAGCTCGTCGCAGCGGAGGCCGATCTTCTCCATCATCATCGCCATCGAGTCGGGCTCGCCGTCGACCTCGAGGAGGACGATCGCGCCTGCGTTTTCGGGGAACCGATAGCGGCTCTTGGCGCGGACGTGATCGATCGAGTGGCGATCGGCGATCTCGAGCACGCGCGGGCGGAGGCCCTCGCGGAGCAGGCCCGTGATCGCGGCGCCGGCGGCGGCGGAGTCCTTGAAGATGCCGAGGATGGTGGCGGCAGCGGGAGGATTCGGCAGCAGCTTGATGATGAGCTCGGTGATCACACCGAACGTACCCTCGGTCCCGACGAAGCCGGCGACGACGTCGTAACCGGTGACGCCCTTCGCGGTGCGCCGGCCGCAACGCAAGATCTCGCCGCCCATCAGCGCGACCTCGAGCCCGAGGATGTACTCGCGCGTGACGCCGTACTTGAACGCGCGCGGGCCGCCGGCGTTGGTGGCCGCGTTGCCGCCGATCGAGCAGAACTCGAGCGATGCCGGGTCGGGCGGGTAGAACAGGCCCTGCGCCTCGGCGGCTTGTTGCAGCACGCCGGTGATCACGCCGGGCTCGACGACGGCGACGAGGTCTGCCGGATCGATCTCCTTGATCGCCTGCATGCGTTCGGTCGAGAGCACGACGCCGCCCGCGATCGGCAACGCCCCGCCGCACATGCCGCTGCCCGCGCCGCGCGGCGTGACCGGGACCTTGTGCTCGAGGCAGATCCGCAGGACCGCCGCGGCTTGCTCGGTCGACTCGACGAGCGCCGCACACGCCGGCGGATAGAACACCGGCAGCGGGCTCTCGTCCCGGCCGTAGTCATCGAGCCGCTCGTGCCCGGGGCCGATGATGGCCTCGGCTCCCAGCTCGCGCTCGAGCATGCCGGCGATGTCGATCACGACATCCTTATACCTAATACCTAATACCCGGCTATCGGTCGTTCAGACGGAGAACGACGAGCCACAGCCGCAGGTCGACTTCACGTTCGGATTGTTGAACTTGAAGCCGGCGCCCTGAAGCCCCTCGACGTAGTCGATCTCGACTCCGACGAGGTACATGAGGCTCATCTCGTCGACGACGACCTTGACGCCCTGGATGTCGAGAGTGCGATCGACCTCGGTCCCCTCGTCGAAGTAGAGGTCGTACGAGAACCCGGCGCACCCACCTCCGACCACCCGGAGGCGCAGCGCCATGTGGGGCTCGATCGCCTCTGCCACGCGGATTTCGTTGACCTTTGAGGCGGCCATCGGGGTGATGAGCACCATCGACTCGGGGCCACCCGCGTCATGGACAGGCTCGCTCGGTGCGGTAGCTAGTTCGGTCATTTACATCGCTCTCCTTAGCTCGAGCACCTTACCCTCACGTGAGGGTCATGGCAATCTCCGCACGTGCCGAGCTTTGACACGCTACTTCGCGAGCTTCGCGGCAGAACCCCCGAGATCGATTCCACCACGCTCGATGGCGAGCTTCGCAACGGCAAGGACCCAACCCTGATCGACGTCCGCGAGGCCGACGAACATGCGCAGGGCATGATCCCGAACACGGTGCACATTCCGCGCGGCTTTCTCGAGATCCGGATCGAGCGCGCGGTTCCCGATCGCGAGGCGGCCGTGGTGCTGTACTGCGCGAGCGGCACGCGATCGGTGCTCGCGGCCCGCAGCCTCGTCGAGCTCGGTTACTCGAACGTGCGCTCGCTCGCCGGTGGCTTCACCGGCTGGAAGCGTGCCGGCCTCGCGTGGGAGCAGCCGGTCACGCTGCGCGCCGATCAGGAGGCGCGCTACTCGCGGCACACGATGATTCCGGAGATCGGCATCGCGGGGCAGCTCAAGCTGCTCAAGGCGAAGGTGCTGTGCATCGGGGCGGGCGGGCTCGGCTCGCCGTCGAGCATGTACCTCGCGGCGGCAGGCATCGGTACGATCGGGATGATCGACGACGACGTGGTCGACGCGTCGAACCTGCAGCGTCAGATCCTGCACGGCACCGACCGGGTCGGCACGCCGAAGGTCGAGAGCGCCGAGCTGACGCTGCGCGGCCTCAACCCCGACGTGAAGGTCGACAAGCACCGCACTCGCATCACGACCGCGAACTCGCTCGAGCTGATGGCGCCCTACGACGTGGTCATCGACGGCGCCGACAACTTCGCGACGCGCTACCTCGTCAATGACTCGGCGCTCAGGCTCGGCAAGCCGGTCGTCCACGCCTCGATCTTCCGGTTCGAGGGCCAGATCACCGTGTTTCCGGGCGATGGATCACCCTGCTATCGCTGTCTCTACCCGTCGCCGCCGCCTGCCGAGGAGGCGCCGTCGTGCGCCGAGGCCGGGGTGCTCGGTGTGCTGCCGGGCATCATGGGCGTGCTGCAGGCAACCGAGGCGATCAAGCTCGTGCTCGGGCTCGGCAATACGCTCGCGGGGCGGCTGCTCGTGTACGACGCGCTCAAGACCCGGTTTCGCGAGCTCAAGCTACGCCGCGATCCGAAGTGCCCGACGTGTGGCGATGGCGTCGATCGCGCATCGATCCCGCTCATCGACTACGAGCAGTTCTGCGCCGGTCCGAAGCACTCCTGAAGCCTGCCTACATCGGAGGCAGGCGCAGGGACAGGGGTTCGTGCTGCTACACTCGTGCTCGGGTTGATCGTCGCCGGCCAATCGATCGGCAACTACCGCATCCTGTCGAAGATCGGCACGGGTGGGATGGGAGCGGTGTACCTGGCGGAGCATCCGCTGATCGGCAAGAAGGTCGCGCTCAAGGTGATCCACCACGAGCTCGCCGGAAACCGCGAGGTGGTGCAACGGTTCTTCCAGGAGGCCAAGGTGGTCAACACGATCGGCAACGAGCACATCGTCGAGATCCATGACTTCGGAGTGACCCCCGAGAACGATCACTTCTACATCATGGAGTACCTCGAGGGTCAGACGCTGGCTGCGGTGGTGTCGAAGGAGAAGACGCTCGACGTCATGCGTGCGCTCCATGTCGGCGCGCAGATCGCGAGCGCTCTCTCGGCGGCCCACGTCGCCGGCGTGATTCACCGCGATCTCAAGCCCGACAACATCATGCTGATGAAGCGGCTCGGCGATCCCGACTTCGTGAAGGTGCTCGACTTCGGGCTCGCGAAGATGTTCGCGGCGGGCTCCACGGTGAAGACCGCCGCGGGCGTGCTGCTCGGAACGCCGCAGTACATGTCACCGGAGGCATGCGAGAGCAAGCGCGACATCGACCACCGCACGGACGTCTACGCGCTCGGGATCTTGCTGTTTCAGATGATGACGGGCGTCTTGCCGTTCGACGGCGAGTCGATGGGCGAGGTGCTCGTCAAGCAGGTCACCGCGCTGCCGCCCGCACCACGCGCGCTCAATCCGAGGATCCCGCCGAGCGTCGAGCAGATCCTGCTGCGCTGCCTCGCGAAGCCCGTCGAGGCGCGCTTCCAGTCGATGCTCGCGTTGCGCGAGGCGCTGCTCGATCCGGAAGGGTACCTGCGCGGATCGCCGCCGATCGCACCGGCGCGCTCGGTGAGGCCGAGCGAGGCGGGGGTCGATGCCAAGACGGTGATGATGCAGGCGAACGCGATGCACGAGGAGAAAGCCAACGCGCAGCAGAAGACGCGGATCGCCAAGCTCGCGCCTCTCCCCGCACCAGGAGCCGAACCGTGGCAGGTCGCCCCGACGGTGATGGGCGACGCGGACTCCGTGAGGAACCTGGCGCTGCCACTCGCCAAGCGGGCGGAGGTGCCTGGCCTCGCGCAACCGTCGGAGCCGAACACCAACACGATGCGGATCGCGACCCCCATCGGGTACTCGTCGCGACCCCCACGCAAGATGTGGCCGATCGTGCTCGTGCTCGGCCTGTTGCTGGGCCTCGGCGGCGGCGCGTTCGCGGTTGCATGGGTCGGTCGCAGCGACGAGGCCGCGAGCGGCAGCGCACCGGGCAGCGCACCTGGCAGCGCGGTGACGGGGGACGGCGGCGCAGTCGCGATCGGATCCGGAGGCGGTCGAGCCGGCACCGACGCCGGCCGCGTGCCAATCGAGCCGGACAGCCACAGCCAGCATAGCGGCAGCGGCAGCCAGGCAACCGGCAGCGCTTCTATCGTGAAGCCGAGGCTCGCGAGGCTGACGATCGAGAGCAAGCCGGCGAACGCGAGCGTCTACGGACCCGACGGCAAGCTGCTCGGCGAGACGCCGCTCGAGATCGAGTGGCCGATCTCGCCGGACGTGATCGCGTTCGAGCTCCGGCTCGCCGGCTATCGCAAGAAGCCCAAGCCGATCGTCGTCGGAGGTAACACCACCGTCGGCGTCGAGCTCGAGAGGGCCCCGGTCCCGAACGTCGGTAAGGGGAGTGGCGCCGGCAAGGGCAGCGGTACCGGCAAGGGCAGCGGAGGTAAGGGCAAGGGCAGCTCGGATACCGGCCTGATTCGCCCGGGCGACTAGCGCGCTGGTCGCGGCTTGTTTCAAGCCCCGGCGCGCTATGCTGGCAGGATGCTCCTCGCCGTCGTCGCAGGCCTCGTCATCGCGGGGTTCACCGCGGTCCTCGCGACCCGCGCGGGGAAGGCCGAGGCGGCGCGCAAGGCGAACGAGGCGATCGACGTCGCGCGCGGTGAGGCAGCCGCTGCCGTCAAGGCGGCCGCGCTCGAGGCCGCGGCACGCACGAAGGCGCTCGAGACGGCCGCGCGCACCGAGGCGCTGGAGATCCGGACCGCCGGTGACGAGGCGCTCGCACGTGACGAGGCGAATGCGCAGCGACGTGCCGAGCAAGTCGCGCGTGCCGAAGCCGACCTCGCCGCACGCCAGGACGTCCTCGAGCAGCGCGAAGAACAGCTCGAGACCGACCAGCGCGAGGTCCAGTCACGCCGCGATCGCGCGACCGGGATCGAGCGCGACGCGCAGCAGAAGCTCGTGTCCGGACGCGGCGAGCTCGAAGGCCGCGCAGGCGTCCTCGGGGCCGAGCTGATCGCGCGGCTCGGCCAGGCGTGGATCGAGGATGCGAAGGGACGCGCGGCCGCGCAGGTTCGCGCGATCGATCAGACCGCTGCGGATCCCGCGCACGACCGCGAGGCGAAGCGCGTCATGGAGATCGCGGCCACGCGCTACCACCACCACTACTTGACCGAGCGCGCGATGAACAACCTGCGCATCGGTCCCGAGCTCGTCGCGATCCTCCTCGATAACAGCAACGCCTTGCACGGAGCGCTCGAGAGGGTCTCTGGCCTGCAACTCCTCGTCAACGACGACAAGACCGCGATCCGGCTCGATGGTCTCGACGGTGTCGGCAAGGAGATGGTCCGTCGCGCGATCGGCAAGATGATCAAGAAGCCGGAGTCGATCGACGACGCGCGCAAGGACCCCGATGCCTGGTCCACGCGTGCGCGCGAGCACCTCAACCAGGAGATCCGCGCACTCGGCAAGCGAGCGTTCCAGACGCTCGGGATCCAGCGAGCGCATCCGGAGATCGTGGAGCTGGTCGGGGCCCTCAACTTCCGTACGAGCTACACGCAGAACCAGTGGTGGCACGCGGTCGAGTCGTCGTACCTCGCCGGGATGATGGCCGCCGAGCTCGGGCTCGACGAGAAGCTCGCACGTCGCGCCACCCTGATGCACGACATCGGCAAGGCGCTCACGCACAAGATCGAGGGCTCGCACGCAGTGATCGGCGCCGACATCGCCCGCCGCCTCGGCGAGCCGGAGCTCATCGCGAATGCGATCGGCGCGCACCACGCCGACGAGCCGTGCAACTCGGTCTACGCCTATCTGGTCGCGGCGTCGGATGCGATGAGCGGCGCTCGACCCGGCGCGAGGCGCGAGCTTGCCGAGGGGTTCACCGCGAAGGTCGAGGACCTCGAGCGAATCGGGATGGCGCGTCGTGGCGTGGTGCACGCGCATGCCGTGCATGGAGGTCGCGAGCTGCGCGTCTACGTGCGCGAGCGCGACGTCGACGATCTCACCGTGGTCGAGATGTCGACCGCGATCGCCGCCCAGATCTCCGAGGAGATGACGTTCCCCGGTCAGATCAAGGTCACCGTGATCCGCGCGTTCGAAGCGACCTCGACGGCGAACTAGCGACGGCGATTTGACGAGCCCTTGATCCGCGCGCGAGCGTCACAGTGCGCGTCGCGGCTGCGCGGGTGAGCGCCAGTTGCGGTCGGGAGCGCGGTGGTCATCTACCGGATGGCTCGTGCGTGGGGGCACGGGTGATGCAGCCGTCGGGCGAGCAACCACGCGGACAAGGAGAGCCGAGATGGCCAACAATCAGAGTGGCAACGGGCGCAACGTCGCCCTTCCCGACGAGAACCGCCCGAGCTGGCGGCCTCAAGATCAGAACCTGCGTACGCGAGGGACCGACGAAGGCAGGTACCGCGATGATCGTGATGTCGATCGATACGCCGGCGATCGCCACGATCGAGGCCGCCCTCGCGAGTCGCGCATGGGTGGCCACTGGGAAGACGATCGCGACGAGAGCATGCGTGGTCGGAGCGACTGGTCGATGACGGATCGGTACGGCCAGGGTCAGAGCGGCTACGGTTTCGGCCGCTACGGAGAAGACCGCGCCATGGGCTATCAGCCGCGCAGCCAGCCGTATCCGAGCCAGTACGATCGCGAGGGCGGACTCGACGAGCGGTTCTCCGGGCGAGGCTACTGGCAGGATCGCGGCGAACGCATCGATCGCGGCTACAACCCCGAACGCTTGGGCGGTCGTGGTTTCGAGGACCGCATGGGCTCGCAGCAGCACACGGGCTATGGCTACTCGCAGCAACACACGGGCTATGGCAACCCGGGCGGCCAGGGTCAGATCGTTCATCCGCACCCCAGGTATGGACATCGTGGCAAGGGTCCGCAGGGTTACATCCGTTCCGATGAACGGATCCGCGAGCTGGTCTGCGAGGCGCTGACCGACGACGATCAGATCGACGCCACCCTGATCGAGGTCGCCGTCAAGAACAGCGAGGTGATCCTGAGTGGCACGGTCGACGATCGCCAGACCAAGCGCGCTGCCGAGGATGTCGCGGAGCGCATCCGAGGGGTCAGGGACGTCCACAACCAGATCCGCGTGCAGGGCGATCAACGGGAGTCACAGAATCGAGGCAACCCGGTCTCGAGCGGAACGGTCGGTAGAGAGACCGAGACAACCGACAAGAAGCACCGCGCGTAACCGCACAGTGTTGACATCGTGCCCTCCTGCCTGGTGAGCGCGGTGTGGCCAGGCAAGACGAGTGACGGCGTCTTGCCTGGTCTTTTTTTGGGTTCTCTGGTCGATGCGTGCGGCGTTTCGTCGGCACGGGGTTCGCACGGTCGGTGAAACGTCATGCGCGACCACGACGACGAAGACGACCCGAAGCAACCGCACCCCGTCCATACGCAGCAGAAACATACGAACGCGCCCGAGGCAGCCGAAGCAGTCCCGTGGGGCCACGTCCGCAAGGACGACGATCGCGATCGTCACCGCCACGTCCGCAAGGACGATCATCGCGATCGTCACCGCCACGTCTGCTGATCAGCCTTCGGCCGACTACGGCTTCAGGTTCGCGAGGGCTGCGCGGGTGGGCGCGAGCGACGCGGCGGGAACCTTCGCCTGCTCGCCGATCGCGATCGCACGCACGAGCAGGGGACGTGCCTCGGCGTGCCTGCCGAGCGCGATCTTCGCGAACGCGAGCCCGGTCAGCGGCTTCCACAGATCGGGCGCCTGCAGTCCGGCCGAGGCCTCGAAGCCGGAGATCGCCCGCTGGTCGAGGGCCGCCGCTTTTGCCCATTGCTTGTCGAGCCGCGCGATCTTCGCGCGGACCGTGAGCGAACCAGCGAGATATGGAGACCGCGTCTGCTCCGCGATCTTGATCGACTCGTCGATCGCGGCGCGCGCCTCGTCGGTCCGGTGCGCGACGAGCAGCATGTCGCTCAGCGTCGCCGTCACGACCACGTAGTACGGGTGCGCACGACCGACCGTGGCCTCGGTGATCCGCTTCGCGCGCTCGATCATCGGCAGCCCGTCCGCGTGGTTGCCCTCGTCGAGCAACAACTCGGCGGTGTTGTTCAGCGTGGCGATCAGCACCGGGCTGTTCACGCCGAACACGCGCTCGCGGATCGCGAGCGCGCGCTGGAACGCCTCGTGCGACTTCAGGACGTCGCCGGTGTTGTGGTAACAGGAGCCAAGGCCGCTGAGCAGCAGCGCGACATCGGGGTGATCGGGTCCGAGGTGCGCGGCGATCAGCGCGAGCGCGTGCTCGTAGTGAGGTCGTGCCCTGGCGTAGTCGCTGGCCCCGAGCAACGTGGCGCCGAGGAGCTGTTCGTCGCGCGCGACGCGCACTCCCTCCTGACCGTGGAGCTGGATCGCCAGCGCGAGCGCCTGCTCGTGGGCTGCGGTCGCGGTGAGGTAGTCGCCTCGTCTCCCGGCGACGATTCCCTCGAGCTCGAGCCGCTTGAGCTCGAGTGCTCGATCGGTGCCGCCGACCCGCGCAGCCGCAGCAGTCCCGAGTGCGAGCCAGATCCGGGCCTCGGCGTCCTTGCTGAGCCCGTCGGCGGTCGCGAGCGCGGCGTTGAGTGCAGCCTCCGCGGCGATGTCGTCGCGCCTGCCGCGCAGTCCGGCCCACGTCGCATCCGCGAGCGCGGTCAGCGCGTCGGGCGCGTTCCCGACGTTGATCAGCGCCGAGCCGAGCACGAACTTGGCCTCGGCCACGAGCGGGTCGAAGGGAATCTTCTTCGCGAGGGCCGCCGCCTCGTTCGCCGCATTGATCGCGCGACCGAGGTTGCCGGCGAGCAGGCCCGCCTTGGCGTCGGCAAGCCGCGCGCGTACTGCGTCGACCTGGGGCCGCATCTCCGGCAACGGTCGCGCCGGCGCCTTGAGCGCGGCCACGTTCGCGCACTTCTTGACCGACTCGAGCCCGAGCGCCGCGTTGCCCGCCTTGTCGACCAGCGCATCGTCGGCTTTCGCGAGCAGCTGGGTGAACGCCCGGAGCTCCTCGAGTCGCTGGTCGAGGCAGTCCTGGCGCAACGATTGGACGTCTTCGGTCTGCTCGCCGCGGAGCTTGGTCGCTTCGCAGTTTCCCGTCATCGCGGCGGTCCACTCGGCGGCGTAGCCGTCGAGCGAGCGCACGAGCCCGGCGAACGCGCGGTCCTTGAACGGGCGCGACGATTTGGCGAACACCGCACCGATCGCCTGCTTCGTCTCCGCATCCCAGACCTTCGCGAGGTGCCGGTCGGAGTCCTTGCACAGCAGGGCGCCCCGACCGTCACCGCCGGGGCTCACCAACCGGGCCGCAGCGCTCGTCAACAGGCCGCCGATCGCGAGCACACCGGCGGCGACCAGCAACCGCCGACGTCTGGCCGTGGGATCCGCCGAGAGCTCGGCGAGCAGCGCATCCATCGAGTCGAACCGCTCGCCGGGCGCGACGGCGATCGCGCGCATCACGAGGTGCTGGAGTCGTGCCGGAGTGCTCGAGCTCGGCGGGGCCTTCGGGTTCGGCGGCGGGGCGCGCGGTGGCATCAGCGCCTGCTTGTCGAATGGACGGGTCTGGAAGAGCGCCTCGTAGAACGTGACGCCGAACGCGAACTGATCGCTTCGCGCACTCGCGGGCAGCCCGTCGTAGATCTCGGGTGCGAGGTATGCCGGCGTGCCGACGACCGAGCCGGCGATCGTGAGGCTCTCCGACAGCGGGCTCCTCGCCTCGATGTTGCGGTCCGAGGCGCGCGAGGTGGGTGTGGTCTCGTCGGTCGAGAGCCGGGCCAGGCCGAAGTCCATCACGCGCACGCGACCATCGTTGCCGACGAGCACGTTCTCGGGCTTGAAGTCACGATGGATCAAGTTGGCGGCATGCGCAGCCGCGAGACCCGCGCCGGCCGCCAGCATCACGTCGCGCACCTCGCGCCAGCTCCGCGGTCTGGCCTTGAGCCACGCGCGCAACGTCGAGCCCTCGACGAGCTCGATCGCGACGAACACTCGGTCACCGGGCAGCGTGCCGACATCGTGCACCGCGATCACGTTCGGATGCGACAGCCGGGCAAGCGCCTGCGCCTCGCGAAGCAGCCACGCCTGGTCGCCGCCGGACGTCGAGCCGTTCGACGGCTTGGCCTGCAAGAGCTTGATCGCGAGCCGGCGGTCGAGCTCCGGATCGTACGCCGAATACACGACCCCCATGCCACCCCGGCCGATCACGTCGATCACGACATAGCGGCCGACGCTCGTACCGCGTGGCAACCGGCCCTCGTAGGGCGTTGGCTTCTTCGGTCGCTCGGAGTGACCCTCACGCTTGGTCGCGTTGGTGTCGTTCAGCTCGTCGAGCTCCGACGCGTCGAGCGCGCCGGCGTGCAACGCGCGGCCTTCGTCCTCCGTATCGTCGTCGTGCTCGCTCATGTGCATCCGTCCCCCGAGCGCAACCCATCAAGCTTCTCACGTCCCGGATCCACGGCTGGTCGGTGTGGTGCCTTCGCAGCCGAGGTGCCCGGAACCGCTTCGGCGGACCTGATGCACCTTTCGCACAATGTTTCAGGCACCTGGAGGTAGGGGGTAACTCCCACGTAAAGGTGAGGGTTAGGCTTGACACCTTGTAGGTGAGCCCACATAGTGCCCTTAGCTGCACTAAACCTTACGTATGCGTTAGGTTTGCGGTCTCGGTTGATCCATGAAGGACGATTCCAAGCTCATGCGCGTCGGGGAGCTCGCCAAGGCGGTCGGCAAGACCGTCCGCGCGATGCACCTCTATGAGGAGCTCGGCTTGCTCGAGCCTCGAGCCCGGTCCGAAGGTGGGTTCCGGCTCTACGGCCCCGAGGCGATCGACCGCATTCACTGGATCGTGAAGCTTCAGGCGATCGGGTTCACGCTCGCCGAGATCCAGGGCTTCGTGGGTGACTTCCAGGGTGCGGGTTCCGGCCGCGAGGCGACCGAACGCGTGCGCGCGCTGTTCTCCGAGAAGCAGTCACGGATCCGGGAGCAGATCACGCAGCTGCAGGTCATCGAGAACGACCTCCACGAGGCGGTCGCCTACCTCGATTCCTGCCAGACGTGCAGCGACGACTACGCGCCCGCCGCATGCGGCGTCTGCGATCACCACGGACACCTGAAGGGTGGGGCACCGCCATTGTTCGCCGGGCTATCGCGCCGAGGCGCCGAAGACGAGAAGGACAAGCCGTTCGACGTGCCGGTCACGGTTCTGTACAGAGAAGGAAGCAACTGATGAGCGCGAAGGTGAACAAGCTCGAGATTCCGGTTCCCGCCGACGTGAAGGTGCCCATCTTCATGGACAACCACTCCACGACGCCGGTCGACCTGCGCGTCGTGCACGCGATGCTGCCGTTCTTCACCCAGCATTTCGGCAACGCGGCGAGCCGCAACCATTCGTTCGGCTGGATGGCCGAGGCAGCGGTCGAGCATGCGCGCGGTCAGATCGCGGCGCTGCTCGGCGGTGACGCGAAGGAGATCGTGTTCACGTCGGGCGCGACCGAGTCGAATAACCTCGCGATCAAGGGTGCGGCGTCGTTCCTGCACAAGCAGGGCAACCACATCATCACCGTCGAGACCGAGCACAAGAGCGTGCTCGACACCTGCAAGCGCCTCCAGCGCGAGGGCTTCGAGGTCACCTACCTGACGCCGGCAAAAGACGGCCTCGTCACGCCGGAGCAGATCGTCGCGGCGATGACCGACAAGACGATCGTCGTCAGCGTCATGGTCGCGAACAACGAGATCGGCGTGGTCCAGCCGGTCGAGGCGATCGGCAAGGCGATCAAGGCGCGGAACCCGAAGTGCCTGTTCCACACCGACGCGGTGCAGGCGTACGGCAAGATCCCGTTCGATGTCGAGAAGGCGAAGGTCGACCTCGCGTCGATCACCGCTCACAAGCTCTACGGCCCCAAGGGGATCGGTGCGCTGTGGGTGCGCCGCAAGCCGCGCGTTCGCATCGATCCGATCATCGACGGTGGCGGCCACGAACGCGGGATGCGCTCGGGCACGTTGCCGGTGCCGATGATCGTCGGCTTCGGCAAGGCCGCCGAGCTCGCGAAGGAGGAGATGGAGGACGAGGCGATCCGCCTGCGCGCGCTTCGCGACCGGCTGCATCGCGGCATCACCGCGCGGCTCACCGAGACGTACGTCAACGGCTCGCTCGAGCACCGGCTGCCGGGCAACCTCAACATCTCGTTCGCGTTCGTCGAGGGAGAGAGCCTGCTCATGGCGCTCAAGGATGTCGCGGTGTCGTCGGGCTCGGCGTGCACCTCTGCCTCGCTCGAGCCGAGCTACGTGCTCCGCGCGCTCGGCGTCGGCGACGAGCTGGCGCACACCTCGATCCGCTTCGGCATCGGCCGGTTCAACACGGAGGCCGAGATCGATTACGTGATCGAGCTCGTCACCAAGAGTGTCGAGCGGCTTCGCACGCTGTCACCACTGTGGGAGATGCATCAGGACGGCATCGACATCAATTCCATCCAGTGGACTCCTCACTGAGCTAGAAGGAACCAACATGGCGTATTCAGACAAGGTCATCGACCACTACGAGAACCCGCGCAACGTCGGGACGTTCAAGACCGAGGCGGACGTCGACAAGGATGAGGTCGGCACCGGGCTCGTCGGCGCTCCTGCCTGCGGTGATGTCATGCGGCTCGAGATTCGCGTCAAGAACGGCCTGATCGCGGACGCGAAGTTCAAGACGTTCGGCTGCGGCTCGGCGATCGCGTCGAGCTCTCTCGCGACCGAGATGATCAAGGGCATGACCCTCGATCAGGCGGCCGAGATCAAGAACACCACGATCGTCCAGGAGCTGAACCTCCCGCCGGTCAAGATCCACTGCTCGGTGCTGGCCGAAGATGCGATCAAGGCCGCGATCGAGGACTACAAGAAGAAACACGCCAAGTGATGCCGATGAGCGCGACCGCAACCAAGGATGAGACGAAGGTTCCGGCTCCGGCTCCTGCGCCGGGCAAGCGGGAGATCGAGATCACCGCGGCCGCGGCCGACGAGATCGCGAAGCAGAAGGCGAAGCGCGACAATCCCGACGCGATGATCCGCGTCGGTGTGCGCGGCGGTGGCTGCACGGGATTCACCTATGTGTTCGAGTGGGCCGAGTCGGTTCGCCCGACCGACAAGGTGTTCACGGCGCATGGCGTGTCGGTCGTCGTCGATCCGAAGAGCCTCGTGTACCTCGGTGGGATGCAGCTCGACTTCGTGCGCGGGATGATGGGACACGGGTTCAAGTTCAACAACCCGAACGCCAAGGGCGCGTGCGGCTGTGGCGAGTCCGTCAACTTCTGACGCGTTCGGCCTGCTGGGCCTCTCGCCTCGGTTCGACGTCGATCCCGCGCAGCTCGAGCGTGCGTTCTTCGAGCGCAGCAAGCAGCTGCATCCGGATCGCTTCGCGACCGCGCCGGCCAGCGAGCGCGTCGTCGCGCTCTCGAAGTCGCGCGCGCTGAACGACGCGTACCAGCTGCTCAAGCGAGAGGTCTCGCGCGCCGAGTATCTACTCGGACGCGAGGGGGTCACGATCGGCGACAACGAGCGCATCGACCCGGCGCTGGTCATGGAGCTACTCGAGGAGCGCGAGGTGCTCGCGGAGGCACGGCAGCGCAACGACCTTGCCGAGATCGAGCGGCTCCAGGGCAGCATGCGCAAGCGCCGCCGCGACGCGCTCGACCGGGTGAAGACCCTGTTTGGCGCGCTCGACATCGCCACAGATCGGACCGCGCTCCTCACGGACATCAAGGGGCAGCTGATCTTGCTGCGCTACGTCGAGCGCTATCTGGAGGAGTGCGACAGCGCGCTCGACGAGGACTGATTCATGTTGATGCAGATCGCAGAGCCCGGGCAGTCGACGACGAAGCAAGCGTGCAAGCTGCGCGTCATCGGGATCGACCTGGGCACCACCAATAGCCTCGTCGCGCACGTGGCCGACTCGGCACCGAACGTCATCGGCGGTGAGGGCGGACCGATCGTGCCGTCGGTGGTGCACTACTCGGCCGACGGAGGCGTGATCGTGGGTCGAGCGGCGCAGGCGCGGGCGCTCGACGCACCGCACGACACGCTCGCCTCGGTGAAGCGACTGATCGGCCGCGGCGTGAAGGACCTCGCCGGCATCCGCGCGATGTTGCCGTACGAGCTCGAGGGCGACGATCGCGCCGTGCGCGTCCGGGTGGCCGGCGGGCGCGTCGTGTCTCCCGTCGAGGTCTCGGCCGAGGTGCTACGCGAGCTCAAGCAGCGCGCCGAGGCGTCGCTGGGGGGACCGATCGAGGGCGCGGTGATCACCGTGCCGGCGTACTTCGACGATGCGCAGCGCCAGGCCACGCGCGATGCCGGCCGGCTCGCCGGGCTCGAGGTGATGCGGCTGCTCGCCGAGCCGACCGCGGCGGCCGTGGCGTACGGCCTCGATCGCGGCAGCGCGGGCGTCTACGCGGTGTTCGACCTCGGGGGCGGCACGTTCGATATCTCGATCCTGCGGCTCGTCGACGGCGTGTTCGAGGTGAAGGCCACGGGCGGCGACTCCGCACTCGGCGGCGACGATCTCGACCGCACGCTCGCCGTCGCGATCCTCGGCGAGGCCGGACTTGGCGACACCACCGCGCTGGGCACCGCGCATCGCCGCATCGTCGGTGCGGCGGTCGCCGAGGCGCGGCGCGTGAAGGAAGCGCTGTCGGAGGACGAGACCACCGTGTTCCGGCTCGCCACCGAGGTGACCGGCACGAAGGCCGTCGCCCGAACCGTCACGCGCGCGGACCTCGTGGCCTGGGCGCAGCCGCTGCTCGAGCGTACGAGCAAGGCCTGTCGTCGCGTGCTCAAGGACGCCGAGCTCGCGAAGGAGGACCTCGACGGCGTGATCCTCGTCGGTGGCTCGACGCGCTCGCCGGTCGTCCGCGATCACGTGCGGGCGTTGTTCGGCAAGGAACCGCTGTCGGACCTCGATCCCGAGCAGGTCGTGGCGCTCGGCGCTGCCGTCCAGGCGGACGTGCTCGCCGGCGGCCAGCAGAACGTGACCCTGCTCGACGTGGTGCCGCTGTCGCTCGGGGTCGAGATGATGGGCGGCATCGTCGAGAAGCTCATCCATCGCAACACCACGATCCCGACCGGTGCCACCCAGACGTTCACCACGTACGCCGACAACCAGACCGGGTTCGACATCCACGTCCTCCAGGGCGAACGCGAGACCGTCGAGTCGAACCGCTCGCTCGCGCGATTCACGCTGCGCGGGTTGCCGCCGCTGATCGCCGGCATGCTGCGCGTCGAGATCACGTTCCTGATCGACGCCGATGGCCTGCTCAAGGTGATGGCGAAGGAGCTGACCACCGGCAAGGAGGCCTCGATCGAGGTCAAGCCCAGCTACGGCCTGTCCGACGAGGAGGTCGAGCGGATGCTGATCGAATCGTTCGATTTCGCCGAGGACGATCTCGCGCGCCGCAACCTCGCCGTCGAGCGGATCGAGGGCGAGCGGATCCTCGCGGCCACGCGCACCGCGTTCGTCACCGACGCCGCGCTGCTCGAGCCCGAGGTCCGCGCCGCGGGGGAAGCCGCGATGCGCATCGTCGAAGAAGCGATGGCCGGAACCGATCACGTCAAGATCCGCACCTCGATCGAAGGGCTCGACATGGCGACCAAGCCGTTCGCGCAACGCCGGATGAACCGCGCGGTCGCGGCACAGCTGCACGGCGTCTCGCTCGAAGATGCCGCACGAAAAGTTGGGGCCTGACCACGATGCCGAAAGTAACGTTCAAGAATCCGCTGACGCTGAAGGTGTTCGACGCGCTCACGATCGAGGTCAAGCCGGGCACCACGATCCTCGACGCGGCCGAGGAGTGCCACGCGCGCGTCGGTCACGCCTGCGGTGGAAACCTCGCGTGCTCGACGTGCCACGTCTGGGTTCAAGAGGGCATCGATTCCTTGCCGGAGGTCACCGACAAGGAGAACGACATCATGGACAAGGCGTTCGGCGTCAGCGCGGAGTCGCGGCTCGCCTGCCAGGCCAGGCTGGGCAACGAGGACGTCGTGGTCGAGATCACCGAGGAGAGCCATCGCGCGTGGCTCGACGAGAACCCGGAGGAGCGGAAGAAGGAACGTAGCGTGGGCTGATGCCGCTGCGGTTCAAGGAGACCGAGCGCGGCGCCGGATCGTCGACGACGCTCGGCGACAAGGATCGCGACAAGAAGATCCGGTGCCCGAAATGCGCGTGGACGCCGGGCCGCCATGATCAGTGGTCGTGTGCATGCGGCCACGCCTGGAACACGTTCGACACGCGCGGGATCTGCCCGGCGTGCGATGCGAAGTGGCGTGACACGCAGTGCCCGCGCTGCCACGAGTGGTCGCTCCACGAGGCCTGGTACGCCGACGAGTAACGCTACTCGACGAGCTTCAGATGCCCGCGCTTGGCGCGCGGTTCCTCGACGTCCTTCACGGCAGGCGGCGGCGTGGCGGCGGTGCTCGGCTCCTCCGCGCTACCGCCCGTCAGCACGTCCTCGGGGACATCCTCGGGCCACACGGTGCCGCGCTGCTCGCCCTCGACCATCGCGGCGTACACCGCGGTCCACGGCAGGATGCAGCGGAACGGCTGGCCCGCGAACGTCAGCGTTCCGGAGATCGCCTCGTCATCGACAACGAGATCGATGATCGGCGGAGACAGGCTGTGACCGAACCGAAGGACCAGGCTCGCGTCGGCGCGAAATTTCGGCGGGACGTTGACCTCGGCACGGCGGGCGTCGACGTGGACGAGCACCGGGCCGCGTGCGAGCAGCGCATCGAGCGTGCGGCGCTTGTCGGGTGCGCTGGCGTCGTCCTCGTCGCGGAGCGAATCGATCGACTCGATCTCGCTCGGCTGCTTGCCGACCAGCAGGACGAACTCCTCGGCGGTCATGAGGCCGGCGTCGACCGCATCGCGCAGGATGCCCTCGGGGCGGTCGCCGGCCGCCGCGGTGACGCGCTCCACGGTCCGCTCGCAGCGCGCCGCGTGACGGAGCACGGCACCGTGGGCGGCGAGGGCTGAGTGCGAGCCGTTGCGCCAGCGCGACAGCGCTCGCTCGACGTCGACCAGCGACGTGGACACGCGATGCTCGATGAGCGCGGTCACGACTGCCTGGAGACGGGCCAGGGTCTTGGGGTCACGCTCGAGCATATGCCGCGGACTTACTCCGTCGCGTGGCGATGGTAAAGCCCACTTGTTCACAAGCGACCGATTTTCTGGGCCACGCCTCGAGGCGTGTCATGCCTCACGCTCGGAGTGTGCGCCGTGCGCACGACGCTGCCTGAGAGGCCTGCTGACGCGCGCTCGGTCGCTTGCCGTGCGCACCGGCACGGTTCACCTGCCGGGTTCCGCAGGCTCGACGAGGTCGGCGAGCATCGCGGTCACGCGCTCCGGCACGCCGATCGCGACGAAGCGAGCGAGATCGACGACGGCGCAGACGACGGTGCCCTCCGCGCAGAGCGCGCGTTCGCGGTCGCTGTCTGCCGCTCGGTACACGCGGTAACGAAACGTGATCGACTTCGTCCCGAGGCGCGACACCGTCACTTCGATCTCGGCGGTGTCACCGAACCGCAGCGGCAGCTCGAAGTCGCACTCGGCACGCACCGCTGGAAAGCCGATGCGATCGCGATCGATGAGCTCGCTGTACGCGCGCGGCCCGATCCGCGCTCGCCACAGCTCCTCGAACGCGACGTGAAACAGATGGAAGAACCGAGGGTAGTAGACGATGCCCGCGTGATCGACATCGGCGAACCGCACCGGCGTTATGTGGACGAAGCTCACGTGACCACCGGCGGCAGGACCAGCCGCACGCCGCACGCCGCCGGTACGCCGGGGCACGGAGGTGCGAGCTTCTCGAGCTCGATCACGACCTGCGCGCGCGGATACAGCTCCTGGATCTTGGCGGCGATCGCACCGGCGAGTGCCTCGAGCAGCCGGAACGTCGACTTCGTGCCGAGCGAGACGACGATCTCGCTGACCTTCCAGTAGTCGACCGTGTCGACGATCCGATCCGACGCTGCGGCGGCGCCGAGCGCCAGCTCGAGCGTCAGGTTGACTCGAAACCGACGGGTCCCGCGTCGCTCGGCAGCGGTGTAGCCGTGATTGCCTTCGAACTCGAGGCCTCGCACGAAGACGCTATCGGTCACGCGCGCAGGCTACACGTGCACGTGGTGGTCGCGCCACGTATGCTCGCCGGATGTCGAGACCCGAGCCGCTTCGATCGATTTCGGTCCGCAGCGAAGCAAGGATCGAAATCACCCCACGGCGAGGGTCCCCCTCGTGGGGCCGGCGATGCATGCTGTTCGCGGTCCTGCTCGCGTGCGGTGCGCCGGCACCCGCCCCGACGATCGTGGCTCCAGCACCCGGCATCACGATGAGCGACACCGCGATCGGGCCGATCACGGCGAAGTCGCCCGCAAACCTCGTCGCGCTACGCGAGCTCCTGATCGGCTACGAGGTGCGTCCCGTCAACGTGGGTGGCGCGGAGTTCGCCTCGCTCGAGTATCAGGTGTTCGAGGACGGCGAGAAGGTGTTCGCGGTGATCCCCGACGAGGATGGATCGATCCTCAACGTGCACGTCGTGAGCCCGAAGGTCGCGGTCGCCGCGCATCCGTGGAAGGTCGGCGAGCCGTTCACGAACGCCGCTGCGCTGACGGCGTGTGATTGCTGGGGCGGCAAGGCGGTGTGCTTCAAGAAGGGCGAGCACGTCGCGGTCGCGTTCGATCGGCAGTGCCGTGGGCTGGGTGAACCGCGCGGCCGCCGCGTGCTCGAGGGGCTCGCGATCCATCGCACCATCTGGAACCCCAAGCCGTTCGGTTCCGAGGACGATCAGTACGGCGGCCACGAATACGGTGGCGGCACCGACGATCCTTGTGGCGGCTTCGGTGATCCGTGCAGCCCGTGACTACGTCAGCTCGCCCGCTTCGTCGGCCACGGCGCCCTTCAGCTTCTGTAGCTTCTTCTTGATCATCTGGCGCTTGAGCGGCCCGACGAAGTCGACCATCAGCTTGCCCGTCAGGTGATCGTTCTCGTGCAGGATGCAGCGCGCGAGCAGGCCCTCGCCCTCGAGCTCGAACGGTGCGCCGTCGAGACCCGTCGCACGCACGCGAGCGCGCAGCGGCCGCTTCACCTTGATGTAGATCTCGGGGAACGACAGACAGCCTTCTTCGCTGTCCTGCTGCTCGTCGGAGGTCCACACGATCTCGGGGTTGATGAACGCGACCGGCGGATCCGTGGGGTCGCGACCGGCGAGCCGGGGTTCGACGATGAACATCCGTCGCGCATCCCCGAGCTGGAGCGAGGCCATGCCGAGACCGTTCTCCGCGTACATCGAATCTACGAGGTCCTGGTAGAGGGCGCGGACCGAGCCATCGATCGCACCGATCGCGATCGACGGCTGCCTGAGCCGGTCGTCGGGCCACACCACGACTGGACGCACCGCCATGCCTTTGACCATAGGGGTGGGCGCCGAGATTGACAAGGGCCACGCGCGACGCCATACACGCCCATTCCCATGATTACGCGGTACTCGGAGGCTCGGCTACCCACCCCCCATGGTGAGTTCCGCGTCATCGTGTATCGGACGGGAGACCTCGCAGGCCCGGGTGGCGCAGCACTCGGTGCGGGTCCCGAAGAGCACGTCGCGATGGTGTTCGGGGAAGTCGCGGGTGCGAGCGTGCTGGCGCGCGTGCACAGCTCCTGCTTCACGGGCGAGGTGCTCGGTAGCCTGCGCTGCGATTGCCGCTCGCAGCTCGATGCGGCACTCGCGCGAATCGCCCTGGAAGGCCGCGGCGTCGTCGTATACCTCGTGCAGGAGGGTCGCGGGATCGGCCTGGGCAACAAGGTCCGTGCCTATCAGCTCCAGGATGAAGGGCACGACACCGTCGACGCGAACCTCGCGCTCGGCTTCGACGCCGATCATCGATCGTACGATCTCGCCGCCGGGATCCTGCGCGAGCTCGGTATCACGTCGGTCCGGCTCATGACGAACAACCCGAAGAAGATCGCCGAGCTCGAGGCCGCCGGTGTCGTCGTCGACGCTCAGGAATCACACTGGGTCGAATCGAACGAGCACAGCGCCGCGTATCTCGCGGTGAAGAAGAGCAAGCTCGGTCACCTCCTCTGATCGCGAAGAATCACAACATGATCACCAAAGACAACGTCAACGAAGCCCTCGCGAAGGTCATCGATCCGGCACTCGGTCACGACATCGTGACGTACCGCGTGCTTCGCGGGTTCGAGATCTCGGGTGAAGACGTGCTGGTCAAGGTCGACATCCCGTCGCACGCCTATCCGACGATCCTCCGGCGCGAGCTCCAGAACCGGATCGAAGCGGCGCTCAAGGCGGTGGGTGCGGCGCGCGTGACGGTCGTACCGGAGGTCGTGACCGCGTTTCTGCCGACCCCGAGCGACAAGTCGATCTTGAAGGGGCCGAAGAACGTGATCGCGGTGGCCGCCGGCAAGGGTGGCGTCGGCAAGTCGACCGTCGCGGTGAACCTCGCGCTCGCGCTGATGCGCCACGGAGCGAAGATCGGGCTGCTCGACGCCGACGTGTTCGGGCCGTCGATCCCGACGATGCTCGGCGAGCCGGAGGTGCCGGCTTCGGCGAGCAAGGACTCGCGGATCATCCCGGCGCTCCACCACGGGATGAAGGTGATCTCGGTCGGCTTCTTCGTCGACAAGGGCGAGGCGGTCGTGTGGCGTGGCCCGATGGTGCACCGTCTATTGCAGCAGTTTCTCGGCGATGTCGACTGGGGCGAGCTCGACTACCTCATCTGCGACCTCCCCCCGGGCACCGGCGACGTCCAGCTCTCGCTGTCACAGCTGATCCCGATCTCGGGCGCGGTGATGGTGACGACTCCCCAGGAGATCTCGATCATCGATGTCGTCAAGGGCATCGCGATGTTCGAGAAGGTCGAGATTCCGATCCTCGGGATCGTCGAGAACATGAGCTGGTACAAGTGCCCGGCGTGCGGGCACACCGACGAGATCTTCAGCCACGGCGGCGGCAAGCGGCTCGCGCAGGAGACCGGTAACGACTTCTTCGGCGAGATCCCGATCGATACCCGGATCCGGTTCGGCGGCGATGCCGGCGTGCCGATCGTGATCGCGAGCCCCGACTCCGAGAACGCGAACCGGTTCATGCAGCTCGCGACCAAGGCCGCGATGAAGGTGGCGGCCAACGTGCTCTCGCGGCCGAAGCGGTCGCCGCGGCTCGCCGTGATCAAGTAAGCGATCCCGGATCGCCTTCCGGATTGCAAGAAACTGCGGTCCGCATCAAGAACCCGTCAGCGACTTTCGCTAGTCTGGCCGGGCTTTGGGGGAGGCACGATGCTGACGCTCGCGGATGTGGAGCACGCGATCGCGAATCGCGATCCGCAACTCGGCGAGCTCCTCGTGCGCTACCTCGAGCAGCCGGATCCGCAGCCGGGTCGTAGCGAGCTGTCGAAGCGGTCCGAGGACGGCGACGATGACTACGACGACGACGACGACGACGACGATGATGACGACGACGGGGATGGGCCTGCCAAACAGGACAAGGAGGAGGTCGTCGAGGTCCCTGCGGGCGCGTTCACGTACGACCGGCTCGAGTCGGCGGTCTCGCAGTACGAGCTGTCGAACAAGAACCCGACGGAGCGCAAGCTCGCACGTCGCGACGCCTTCACGACCGCCGAGGCTTCGCCGTTCGCGCCGCCGCGCCTCCGGCTCGGCAACATCCTGATCGCGCTCTACGAGGCGGGTGATCCGGCGAGCCGCGCCGCGCTGATCGACGTGTTCGCGCGCGGCAAGCTGCGGTGGGGCGTGTGGAAGGCGGCGAAGGCGATCTACAAGCTCGCCGAAGCACGGCACGACGCGGCGATCTACGGCGTGCTCGCGTTCCGGTTCGACGCGATGACGCAGACCGAGTACGTCAAGTCGGAGATCGGCCTCGGGACGCTCATCTACCTGCGACGGCGCGCATGGCGATATCTTCGACTGCTCGGGCGGGCGACGCCGGACACGTACCCGGCGTTCGCCGTCGAGGTGCTGCGGCATTATCCCGCGGACTACGGCGCGTACTCGCCGTCGTGGGTCGCCGCGCACATCTGGGCGCACGGCCAGCTTCGCTACGCGCGGAGCTCGGCGTCGTTCGGACCGCCGGAGGGAACCGATGCGATGACGCAGCGGGCGTTCACCGCGGCATGGAAGCTGTCGCCGGCGCCGCTGCTGCGTCTGCTCGAGGCCGCCGAGAACGAGCTCGTCTGCAACTTCGCGATCCGGTCGCTGCGTGCCGATCACGCGCTCGCGTTGCGCGCCGTCGAGCCCGCGTGGCTCGCGCGGCTCGGGCGCCGTCCGGTCGCGGCGATCCATTCGTTCGTGGTGTCGCTGTTGCGGGAGAGCCCCGAGCTGCATCAGTCGAAGCTGCGCGAGCTCGGGCTGCACGATGTGGTGCTCGCGTTCCTGCGCTCGCCGTCGCAAGAAGCGCGCACCTACGCGCTCGAGTACGCCGCGTCGCACGCCCCGAGTCTGCCGGTCGAGATGCTCGTCGAGCTCGTCACGCGAGAGGGCGCCACCAGCGACGTCGCGCAGTTCGCGGCGGCACGGCTCGAGGGGATCGCGCCCCAACAGCTCGGGCTCGCGGTCCTGCTGCGCCTGCTCGACGTGGCCGCCGCGCCGTGGGCCGCCGGCAAGCTCGCGCAGGGCTTCCAGCCGCGCGACGTCGATGCCGCCGGCTTCGTCGAGACCACGGCACGTGGCACCGGGCCGCTCAACGCGCTCCTCAAGTTCTACACCGATGCCCGCGTGCCGGTTCCGGCGGGGCACTGGACCGCGCTGCTCGACGACGCGCGGTTCGCGTCGAACGAGTGGTCGCGGCGGACGATCATCGCGACGGCGCTCACCGAGCTCGGCAAGCGCACCGCCCGCGAGATCGGGATCGCGTGGATCCAGAAGTCGTTCGAGGATCGCAACCGCACCGACGCGGTCGCGAAGTGGCTCGATGCCGGGATGCTCGCGGGTGGCGACCTCGATGTCGAGTGGCTCAAGAGCCTCGTCGGCAAGCCGCGGCTGCGGCCGATCGCGTTGCGCGTGCTCGGGGATCGCAGGCGAGTCGCGCCTGCACGCGTCGGGCTGTCGTGGCTGCTCGAGCTCGCCCGCTCGTCGGACGGAGACCTCGCGCAGTTCGCGCAGCGCATGCTGCTCGAGAGCTTCGAGCCGCAAGACTTCGCGGCCGGCGATCAGGATCGCGCGGCAGGCGTGAACCGGCTGTGGGAGCTCGCGACCGGCAAGAAGTCGCCCGAGGCGGTCCGCGCGTTCGCCGCGACGTACCTCAAGGCGCATCACCCCGAGCTCGGCAAGCGGCTCCCCGAGGCGAAGGCGCTCGGCATCACCCCGCGGCTCGGCCCCGAGGCGTACGCGATGGGCGTCGTGCGCCCGCTGCTCGACGACGACCGCATGGATGTTCGCCGGCTCGCGGTGGCGATCGCCGGCGAGGAATTCGCGCGCTGGAACGATCCGGACCTCGTGTACGAGCTGGCCGGTTCGCGGCGCTCGGAGCCGCGCGCGCTCGGTGGCGAGCTCCTCCTCGGCGTGCTCGTCGAGGGAGAAGCGCGGCGTGTGCCGGCGGCCTGGCTCGACGGCCGGCGCTTGTTCCAGCTGGCCGAGAGCCCGCACAAGGCAGCGCGCGAGGTCGCGTTGACCTTGATCCGACGGCTCTACGATCGCGTCGGCGGCGCCGAGCGGCTCGCGTGGCTGATGGACTCGACGGAGCGCGACGTGCGGCTGTTCGCGGTGCGGCTGTTCTGGGATCGCCATCGGCCGAAGCCGTGGCCGGAGGGCTTCGCCCCGCGCAAGCACGTCGGCGCCGCGATCGGCACCGAGCGGTTCGCGGATCTCGCCGCGCTCCGCCAGTTCGCCCGTGTCGTGCTGTTCGGCTTGCCGCCGGGCCGCGTCGGCGAGCGCGATCCGCTGATCGAGGGCGCGCCGAAGCCCGAGCGCGCGTTGCCCGCGAGCATCGCGAAGCGCCGCCTGATCGAGGCGATGCGTGACGTCGCGCTCGAGGACGTCGAGCTCGCGAAGGCGATCATGCCCGTGCTCGGCGAGTTCGCCGAATCGACCGCGAAGGGCGAGTGGCAGGCGAGCGTGCAGGCGCTGACCGCCCTGCATGCCCGTCATCCGGATCTGAGCACGGGGGCGACGTGAAGGCCGGCCCCTGGATCGAACGGCTCGAAGCGATCGCGGTCGGTCGCGAGCTCGTCGCGGTGTCCGGACGGCGTGATGCAGCCGGCGTCACCACGGCGCGCGTGCACGTGTTGCCGACCACGCTGCTCGACGACAAGGGCGCTGCCTGGTCGCTCGATGCCGGCTGCGGGGTCGTCGGGCTCGGCTTCGCCGGCGAGGAGCTCGTGATCAGCGGTGGCGAGGACGGCCGGGTGGTCGCGTGGGACGTCACGGGCAAGCGCGTGGCGGCCGAGCTCGCGCTCGGTGCGCCGGTGCGCTCGCTCGCACTCGACACCGGCGCCGCGCGTGGCGACGCCGGCTCGATCGCCGCGGGGACCGCCGACGGCGCCTTGCACCTCATCCGGTTCGCAATCAAGAACGGCACGCCCGGCTTCGAGCGCGGCGCGAAGCACGCGCTGTCCGATGGGCCGATCACCGCCGTCACCTGGGATCCCGCAGGGCTGTGGGTCGCGGGCGGTGCGGATGGCCAGCTCCGCGTGATCGGCGAGGCCGTTCGTGCGGTGTCGCCCGGCGGCGACGGCGGGATCCGTGCGGTCGTGTGCATGGGCGATGGTCGCGCCGCGGTCGGGTGTGGCGATGGCTCGATTCGCCTGTGCTTCGTCGTCGGTGACGTCGAGGCGCTCGATCGCAGCGGCGATCACGGTCACCAGGCCGCGGTCCGCGGGCTCGCGCTCGGTCCGGTGATCGTCGACGATGCGGGCCGCGAGCAACCGCGCCGGCTGTTCTCCGTCGGCGAGGATGGCGTGCTCAAGTCGTGGTTCGTCGACGGTGCGCGCAGGCCGCGCACGATCGAGCCCGGGATCGGGCCGCTGACCGCGGTGGCATTCGCGCCCGGACCGATCGCGAAGGTCGACAAGGCAGTCGGCCGGCTGTGGATGGCGAGCGCGAACCGCAAGGTGGCCGCGCTCGCGCTCGGGCCCGAGGTGGATCCGGTCGGCGATCCGATCGTCATCGGCTCGGTCCTCGACGGCTACGAGGCGTCGCTTCGCGACGGCAAGGCCGCGGTCAAGGTCAAGCTCGAGATCGTCGCGCAGCTCGCCGAGCTCGCCGAGGACGAGGCGCGCGTGTTGCTCGATTACGCGCTCGGCAACGGGCCCCCGGAGGTCCGCGTCGCGGCGACCCAGGCGATGGTGCGCTCGCACCGCCGCGCGAGCCGGCCTGCACTGCGCGCGGCGCTCGCGACCCAGCAACCCGAGCTTCGCGGTGCGGCGTTCCACGCGCTCCGCGAGCTCGAGCAGGACCAGCCGATCGCGGCGATCAGAGCGGGACTCGCGGCGAGCTTCGAGGACGTGCGCGTGCGTGCCGTCGAGGCGCTGATCCCGCTCGCGCGCACGTCGGTGATCGCCGCGGGCCTCGTCGCCGATTGCCTGCGCGACAACCACCCGAGCGTTCGCCGGCGCGCGTTCGCGGCCCTCTGTCAGGTCGCGCCGAATCCCGAGGCCGCCGTTCGCACCGCGCTCGAGCGTGGCGTGCCCGATGTCCGCGCCGAGGCACTGCTCTATCTCGGGTTCGTCGTCCAGGCGACCGATCCGGGCGCGCGCCGCCTCACCGCCGCGGCGTTCGACGACGCGGATGCCGGCGTCCGCACGGCGGCGTTCCTCGCCGCGCTGATCCAGCGCCCGCGACTCGCGGCTCGGGTCACCGCCCGCGTGCCGAGCGTGCTGCAGTCGATCCAGCAGCTCGCCCAGCAGATCGGCTTCCAGGTCCAGATCCCCGCCGACGACGGCGCGACGATCGAGGATGACGAGCTCGAGCCGCTGTTCGCGCAGCTCGCCTGCCGGAGCGCCGATTCGGCGATCCGGGGCGCCGGGGCGCTGCTGGCGCTCGGCGATCCACGCGCGATCGGCGCCGTGCTCCAGCTGACGCGCGAGCAGGATCCCGCGCTGCGCCGCGGTGCGACGGCGAACCTGGTGCTCGCGCTCGCGGCGAGCCCCGACGACGATCGGCTGTCTGCGCGGCTCGCGTGGCTGCTCGACGATCCGGACCGCGACGTTCGCAACTTCGCGTTCGATGCGCTCGCGAAGGCCGCGGGCACGCAAGCCGCCCCGGCTCCCGCTGCGGCGGTGGTCGACTCCGATCGCGCCAGCGAGGTCGAGCGCCGGCTGGCGGCTCGCCGTGCCGAGGGCCGCCTGCAGGCCGAGGCCGGTGCGCCGGCCGCACCGGTGATCGCGGCGCCCGAGGTGACGTTCCCAGCGCCGACCGGCGGCGCGACCGCCGAGCTCGATTTCGCCGAGCTCGCGCTGCGCACGAGTCAGGAGGACATCCGGGTCCGCGCGCTGCAGATCCTGGTGCGCGTCGGTGCGCCGGGCAGCGCGGTCGCCGAGCGCGCCAGCAACCTGCTCGGCGATGCGCTCGACGACGAGGCCTCGAAGGTCCGTGCCGAGGCGTTCCGCACGCTGTGGGCGTGGCACTCCGCGAATCCGATGGTGCCGCTCGGTCGCGGTGCGACGAGCCGTCACGCCGATCTGCGGACGCAGGTCGTCTCCGAGATCGAGCGCCGCCGCCAGGCCTCGCAGGCGACGCTGGAGATGGACAAGCTCCTGCGAGGCCTCGTCAGCGATGCCGTCGCGACGGTCGGCCTCGCGGCGTACAAGGCACTGACTCGCCAGCCCGACGACGACAAGGAGATCGCGATCCCGCCCGAGGTCCACCTCGCCGCGATGGCCTCGCCGTCTCCCCAGGTTCGTGCCGCGGGTGCAGCGGGATCGCGCAAGGCTCCGGCCTCGGCGGTGCGCGCGCGGCTCGTCCAGCTCGTCAAGGACGACAACCCGGTGGTCCACAACGCCGCGATCGAGGCGCTCGACGCCGTGGCTCCGGGCGATCCGGAAGGCTTCGCGCTCGCGTTCGCCTCGATCTTCTACGAGCTGCAGGTGCGCGCTTGCGAGCTGTGCGGCCACCGCCGTGACGCAAAGGCGATCGCACCGGCGCAGCGCCTGCTGTCGATCCCCAAGACCGACGTCAACCGCCCGGCCGATGCGTTCCGTCAGCGCGCGGCGCGGGCGCTCGCGGACGTCGGCGGCCCGACGACGATCTCGTTCCTCCAGGGCCTGATCGAGGACGAGGATCCCGTGGTCCGCGAGATGGCCGCGCGCGGCCTCGCCACCGCCGCACATCCCGGCAACGAGCCCTCGCTCGCGGCGCTGGTCGCGCTCCTGGGGCACGCGGATCTCCCCGTGCGCTCGTGGGGTGGCGAAGGCCTCGCGAAGCTCGGCGATCTGCGAGCGCTGCCGGTGCTCGCGGGAACGCAGCGTCACGATCATCGTCCGCTGCGCATCGGCGCGATCGTCGGATTCGTCGCGCTCGGCCCCGATGGCGTGCGTGGCTTGCGGCAAGGTCTCGAGGATCGCGATCGCGAGATCCAGGATCTCGCGTTCGCCGTGATCGTCGCCCGCGATGTCGCGCTCGCCCAGGCCGGCATCGCCCCCGATCTGCTCGTCGACGCGATGTCGAGCCCGAGCGCCGAGATCCGGTTCGCGGCCGCGCGGTTGTTCGAGCGCCGCGCCGCGGGTGAGACCCTGCTCGCCGACGTGCGCGAGCTCGTCGGTCCACGCCAGCCAGACAAGGCCTCCGAGATGAAGGAGTGGCCCGCGGCCGATCGGCGCGCGGCGATCCTGCAGGTGCTCGGCGATGCGATCGCGAGCGACGACGCCGGCCAGCGCTACGCCGCGGCACAGGTGCTCGCGGTGCGCACGCAACCGGTCACGTTCTGGCGCGAGGCCGGCCGGCTCGGAGGCCCGGTGCGGACGGCCCCGACGCCGCACACCGGATACTCGTCCGAAACTCGGACGTCGCGCCGCACGGGCTGGCTGCGCCGGCTCGTCGGTGATCGCCGCGATCCGGAGGCCACCGAGCTCGAGCGGCTCGCGCTCGCGTTCGTCCGGGCGGGGCAGACCGGCGCGGTGGACGCCGCGGCCGCACAGCGCCTGGTGTTCGGGGTCTATGCGGGCCTGGTGCGCCAGGCGCCGGCGCGAGGCGAGGCCGACGAGACGCACCGCGTGCGCCGCGATGCGATCGGTCGGCTCGTCGAGCTCGCCCGCGAGGACTCGGTCGGCGTCGACGCGGTGTTGCCCGTGCTCGCACATGCGGTCGGCGATCCGCACCACCTCGTGCGCGGCGCCGCGATGACGGCCCTCCGCTCGCTGTACCCGACCGGTGCGCTCGCGCCGCTGCAGATGGCGATCGCGGGCGCTGCGGATCTCGGCAAGGCCGCCATCGACGAGCTCATCTCGATCGCGTCGGAGGGCGACAACCGCGCCGCCGCACTGGTGCGAGCCGCGCTCGACGCCGACGACTCCGAGGTCCGCGCCCACGCCGCGCTCCGGCTCCCGAAGCTGTACCCGGCCGGTAGCGCCGAGCCGCAGCTCCTCGCGGCGCAGAGCCGGCACGGCGACGTCCGCCTCGCGGCGATCACGCAGCTCGCGACCGCCACCGATCAGAGCCCGGCGATCACCGAGGCGCTCGCCGCGGCGCTCGGCAGCGAGCATGCGGATCTCCGGCTGCGTGCAGCCGTCGCGCTCGCGAAGCGTGGGTCGGTCACGTACTCGGCGCTGGGCATCGACGTGCTCGGCGCGTTCCTGCGCACCGAGGACCACGCGAGCGAGGCCCTGCGCGCGCTGGTCGGTCTCGCCGATGGCAAGACCGAAGCCACGACCGGCGCCGCGGCGGATGCCGTGGCGGCTCGGCTCGACGACGATCCCGAGCGCACCGCGAATCGGCGCGCGCTGCTCGACGCGCTCGGTGCGCTCGGCCACGCGCGCGGTGCACCGGCGATCGTGCGGCTGCTCACCGTCGTCCAGACCGGCAAGGAGGGCGAGGTCGAGCAGATCGTCGGCCCGGCGATCGACGCGCTGCTCGCGATCCTGCGCGACCGCTCCGCGAAGCCGCGCACGCTCCCCGACGGTCGCACGCGGACTCGGTTTCGAGATGACCTGGCGATCACGCACCTCGGCGACGCGGCGCGGAGCTCGCTGGCATCGGTGCGCGTGCGCGTCGCGACCTCGCTCGGCGATGTCGACGATCGCGGCGCCGAGGAGATCCTCGCGCGGCTCGTCGGCGACCGGGTGCCCGAGGTTCGCGTCGCCGCCGCCGAGTCGCTCGCGCTGCGCGCGGAGTACGTTCCGGGCGCGACGCTGGTCGTGCTCGAGGCGGCGCTGCGCGGTGGCCGCCGCGAGCTGGTGCTGCCGGCCGCGCTCGGTCTCGCGGCGCGCGGACGCCCGGAGGCCTTCCAGCCGCTGCTGCTCGTCGCCAAGGCAGGCGAGCCACCCGAGCGGGAACGCGCGCTCCTCGCGCTCGGCTCGCTCGGCGATCGCCGGGCGCTCGAGCACCTGCTCCCGCTGCTCGAGCCGGCACCGGAAGATGAGGCGAGCCGCGCGCTGACGCCGGCCGCGGTCGAGGCCCTCGGGCGCCTCGTGCCGGCGCTGGTCGGCGACGAGGCGATCGAGGTTCGCGAGCGGGTCGAGCGGCTCGCGCTCGGTGGCTCGGGCGACGTCCGGCTGCGCGCGCTCACCGGCCTGCGCTACGCGGGCGACCTCGGCACGCTCCGTCGCGTCGCGTCCGATCGCGAGACCCGCAACGACGTCCGCGTGCATTCGGTCGCGCAGCTCGGCCTAGCCGCTGCAACCCAGGATGCAGCGTCGGCGACCGCGACCGAGACCGTGCTCGCCGAGCTGCTCTCCGACGACGGTCACGACGTTCGCGAGGCCGCGGTCGCGGCACTCGGCAAGGTGCTCGGCGGCGATCGCACACGCGTCAGCCTCCACGCGCTCGGGTCGCCGCACGATCACATCAGCCAGCCGGCGGCGACGTACCTCGCGACCGCGGGCGATCCGGCCACGCTCGTCTCGCGCCTCGGCTCGGTGAAGAGCTCCGACACGCGCCGCATGCTGCGCGAGGGCCTGATCCGGCGCGATGCACTGCCCCAGCAGGAGCTCGCCGCGGCGCTCTCCGGGACCGACCCGGCGGCGCGCGCCGAGGCCGCCTGGATCGTCGGTCACGCAGGAGATGCGGCGCGCTCGCTCGCGACCTCGGTCGCCGCTTCGGTCGGTCGCAGCGCATCGCAGCTCGGCGCACAACGCGGCGCACCCGGCGGTCCGGATCAGACCGCGGAGCTCGAGGCGTGGTGGGCGGGGATGTGGGCCGCGCGTCGCGTCGGGGCAGCAGGCGCCGTCGCGGTCGAGTCCGCGGCGCTGGCCGCGATCGACGACGACCGCACCTCGGCCAACGTTCGCCGCGAGGCCGCCGCCGTGCTCGCCTCGGCCGGCTCGAGCAACGCGCTCGCCGCGCTCGGCCGCGGGCTCGCCGACATCGATCGCGAGGTCCGCGCGATCGCCTCGGTCGCGGTGGCTCACAAGCAGCCGACCACCGCAGCGACCGCGGTCCGAGCGCTCGGTAGCCGCGCGGACGCGACGACGATCGCTCCGCTCGCATGGGCGGCATGGCCTCAGCTCGCGAAGGATCTGATCGCCGAGCCGTCGACGCGCTCGTGGGCGCTCGCGGTGAGCCTCGCCGGCAAGCGCGTGGACGAGCTGATCGCGATCGCGAAGTCCTCGGGAACCGACGCCGGCCGGCTCGCCGCGATCGCAGCACTCGGACGCTTCGATGAGCCGCGCGCGCTCGAGGCGCTCGAGGAGATCCACAAGGACGAGGACGAAGACGACGCGGTGAAGCTCGCGGCGTGGAAGTCGATCAAGCGGATCTTGCGGCGGTCGGCGAAGACGTACACCGAAGGCCAGGACAAGGGACCGAAGGGCAGCGGAGGTGGCGGTGGTGGTGGTGGCGGAGGTGGCGGTGGCGACGACGATGAGCGTGACGGCGGCGACGACGACGAGGGCGGGGGCGACGACGAGGGTGACGACGACGATGATGACGGCGACGACGATGGCGACGAGGAGGAGAGCAGCGACGACGAGGACGGCGGGGAAGCGAGTGGCGACGACGATGATGATGACGACGACGACGACGATGATGATGATGACGAGGAGGACGATGATGAGTAGCGATCGTCAGACCTCGAGGACGGGCGCATGAGCGACACGCTCTCCGTCCCCGTCTCGTTCGGATCGACCCGCGCGATCGTCGCGGCCGATGGCTCGATGCGCGTCACCATCCCGACCGACGGCGAGCGCACCGACGCATCCCTCGCGGCTCGCCTGCATCGCCCCGGAGTCGTGCGCGACGCATTCCTCGCGATGGGCGACGTGCTCTCGAGCGACCTCCGCCGCAAGGCGACCGATCGCGCCGATTACCTCGCCTATCTCATCCAGCGCGGCAAGGGCGTCGGCAAGGCGGTGTGGGACGCGCAGAAGGAGTATCTCGCGCTGCAATACGGTGCGGCCGCGAAGCAAGACGAGCCGCTCGACCCGGTGCTCACCGTCGGGCGGGAGGCCGTTCGGCTCGAGGTGATGTCGCGCGACGAGTCCACCTACGCGCAGCTCGTGCTGCGGCGTCCGGCCGCGCTCGTCGATGCCGATCACCCCGGCGACGGCGGCCGCGCGCACGGGACCACGTTCATCGATCTCGGCGCGGCGCTCGCGTCGATCGGGCGTGTCCGCAGCTACCGGCCGACGACGCTCGACTTCACCCCGAACGGGGCACCGGAGTCCAGGATCTCGCGCACCGTGCCGGTGAGCTGGCTGCGTGCGTTCGGGCAGATGCAGGCCGCGACGCTGCTCGCCGCCGATCGGTTCGAGCTCGCCCCGATCGATCTCTACAACGTCCTGCTCAATCTCCGGATGAAGAAGGCCAAGACCGCACCGCGCGGCCTGCGCTACGAGCTCGTCCCCGGCGAGGCGCCCCGCCTCGTGCTCGAGCCGTGGGACCTCGTGGTGCGAGGCACCGGCGGTCCGTACCGCGGCGCGCAGCCCCGCGTGATCCGGACGTGGGGTCGCAACCGGCTCAACGTGCTGGCTCGGATCCTCCCGCACGCCCGCAAGCTCCATGTCGCGATCGCGGGCCCCGGACTGCCGGCGATCTACGTCGTCGATCTCGGCGATGCGACGCTCGCGCTCGCGCTGTCGGGCTGGACCGATGCGAGCTGGGCAGGCATCTCGACCTTCGACCTGCTCGCCGCCGACGACGATCCGCGCGCGGTCGAGGCCGTCGTCGCCGCGCTCGCGACGCCGCTGAGCGATACCGCGCTCGCGGAGAAGCTCGGCCGCCCGAAACCGGAGGTCCGGCGCACGCTGCTGGCCGCGCTCGCGCAGCTCCGCGTCGGTCACGATCTCGCGACCGGCGAGCTCTACGCGCGGCCGTTGACGCAGACGCCCGTGCCGCCCGCGACGCTCAAGTTCCGCGATCCGCGCGAAGCGGCGGCCCACCGCCTGCTCGGCGAGGCCGGCGCGGTCACGCTCACGAAGGTCGCCGATCAGGGGATCGAGGGCCGCGCCATCGAGGGCCAGGTCGTCGACGCGAAGGCGCATCGCACATTCCATCCCGGGTTCACGATCGACCGCGAAGGACGGACCGCGGCTGCAACGTGCACGTGCAGCGCGTTCCGCCGCTCCGGCGTCAAGGAAGGCCCGTGCGAGCACATGATCGCGCTCCGCGTGGCGTATGCACGCGAGCTCGCGCAGCTCGAAGCCGCGCGCAACACGCCGGAGGGTCGCGCGCAGATCACCGCGGAGACGCGCGTGCTGCTCCGTCGCACCGCGGCGGGCGCCGAGACCTTCCGGATCTCGCTCGATGGCCGCATGGTCACCGCACGCTTCGGCATCGGTGACGCGTTGCGCATGCAACGCCTGCGGTTTGATTCGGCGGCCGATGCGCGTACTGCGTACTTCGCGCGGCTTGAAGATCTAGCAACGAAAGGATATCTGGATGCGACCCAGGACTGATGTTCTGGGTCGTCATGACCCAGCTTATGTTTCGGAGAAGGAGTCGAATCCGTTAGCCAGCGCTCCGGCGCAAGGGCGGCGTCGCGCCGTCCGGGCACAATCACTGGCCATTCTCCACAAGGTAGGCTGTTCTTGGCCGTCTGCCGCCGAGGGGGAATACCTCTTCGGCTCA
>Ga0299915_10000062_pt1 | contig 72641 bp, 73 predicted proteins | sample RVTome_13_FD_200263 | JGI IMG/M metagenome (GOLD analysis project Ga0299915, IMG submission 200263) | Soil microbial communities from uranium-contaminated site in the Upper Colorado River Basin, Wyoming, United States - RVT92D227 (version 2) ...
GCCCCAGGCGGTTTCCGTGCTCGGAGCCCGCTAGTAGTCAATCTGAGGGCGCTGTAGAATCACCTGGCCATGAGAGGGAAGACCAACAAATCACAGGGAACCCTGCCACCATCTCGGGGTGGCGTCATCCTCGCCCTCCTCCTCGTGCTCGGTCTTCTGGCGTTGCTCGTTGCCCTGTACACGCTCTTCACCCTGCACTGGAGCTATTCTGAGGGGGAGCGCGCGGGCATCCTCCAGAAGTTCTCGCGGAAGGGGTGGGTGTTCAAGACCTACGAGGGGGAGCTCGCGATGTCCATCGTGCCGGGCGTGACGCCCACGATCTGGGACTTCAGCGTGCGCGACCGGCGCGTGGGAGAGAGCTTGAGCGCCGCGCTCGGCAAGCGGGTCGTCTTGCACTACACCGAGCACCTTGGCGTGCCCACCACCTGGTTCGCCGAAACCCCATACTTCGTGGACAGCGTCCGCATCGTGGAGTAAACCTGGTACCAGGTACCACACAATTGTCGATAGTGTAAGATTGGGCTTGGCAGCTGGGCCGAGAACGGAGGAACCGCGATGCCACGCCCGCCGAGGGTGTTTGTGGATGGGGCGCATTACCACGTCTATTGCCGCGTTGGTCGGGGAGAGCCGGTTTTTCAGGACGACGCCGAGGCCGACGCCCTCGTGAAAGTCCTCGGAGATGTCAAACGTCGCGACGGGCTCGCCGTCCTTGCATGGTGTGTGATGTCGAATCACTACCACCTGGCGGTTCGCTGCGGAGGCGTGCCGCTGTGGCGGAGCATGCGGCTGGTTCAGGGGCGGTACAGCAAGGGGTTCAACCGCCGCCGAAATGTGTATGGCGCACTTTGGCAGGGTCGCTACAAAGCAAAGCTCGTGGTGGGAGAGCACGACCTTCAGCAGCTCATTGTCTATATCCACCTCAATCCGGTGAGTGCTGGTGCGGCTAGGGATCCTGCTAGGTACCGATGGAGTGGCCACAAGGAGATCCTTGCCGGCAATGGCCAAGGCCTTGTTGACGCCAACGAGACCCTGCTTGTTTTCGGTGGAGCTCGAGAGACCGCTCGGCGGAGTTACGTTCACGCCCTCGAGGCTGGCGCAGGGTCATCCTGGCTCGGAAGGGAACCCGGTCGCCTCCCCTGGTGGAGGGGTGGAGGCAGCGACGAGGAGCTGTCACTTCCACAGGGGACACCTCGGCTTGACGCCCTTGGGGCCAGCACCGCGTCCGAACGTCGTACCCTGCGTCCAGACGATTACCTCGTTGCGGCGGCGAACGCCCTTGGCGTGGGCCTCCCGGCTTTGGCAGGATCACGCTCCGGGCGGGAACTTACGCGCTTCCGGGAGACCCTTGCACTGGTCGCGGTCGAGACGTACGGCGTCCGGGTAAAGGATCTCGCGCAGCTCCTCGGGAGAAACCCCGGCGTGGTGAGCCGGTGGGCCAACAGGGCCGGGGAGCGACGGTCGCACGATGACGCCTTTCGCGAGCGCATGGAGCAACTTGTGGCCGAGGTCAGGGCATTCACCACCGCTACGGCCGCAGAGGAGAGCGATTTTGTCAGCGGCGTTTCGGGTTCCTTTGTGGACTGAAGTGCAATAATGTCGTACCTGGTACCATCTGTTGCTGCAGGGTGCGGTGGCGGGTACGCTGAGCTCCCGTGAGAAGCGAGCGGACGAACAAGCGCGAATTCCGGCTCTACCGCCTGGCCAAGGCGCTCGGCCGGGTGAGCCCTTTTTGGTTCCTGCAGAGCGTTGGGGCGGTCCTGGGTGTGGTCTTCTTGCTGGTCTCTTCGCGCAGGCGGACGGTTACCGCGAACCTGAAGCGAGTCTTCCCCGGGCGCTCCGGGGTTGCCAGGTTCGGCCTTGGTGTGCGCTGCGCGGCACACTTCGGGCGAATCGGGTTCGACTACATCAAATGGGGGCAGGTGGCGGCCGAGACCCTCAGCTCGATGGTGAACTGCAAGGGTCTTGAGAACCTGGAGGAGGCGCGCGCCAGAGGCAAGGGTGTCTTCCTCCTCTCGGCGCACTTCGGGCACTGGGAGGTGGCCGCGCAGTGGCTGGCCGTGCACGGCTTCCCGCAGGCCCTCGTGTACCGGCCGCTCGAGAACCCGCTCATGGAGGCGGAGCTCGCCGCATCCAGGACGCGCTTCGGAAGCTCGCTGATCCCGAAGGCCGGCGCCACCCGCGGGATTATGAAGACCCTCAGGGGGGGCGGAATCGTCGATATCCTCATTGACCAGAAGGCGGACCTCGAGCACAGCGCGATCGTGGATTTTCTCGGGATCCCGACCCCGACGACGCCTTTGCTGGCCACGTTCGTCCTGGCAACGGGTGCGGCTGTGACCCCGCTGTTCTCCTACCCACGCGGCGTCGGATACAAGTTCACGATCGAGCCCTGCATCCTCGCCGGGCCGGGCGACACCATCACCACCCTGACGCAGAGGTACAACGACGCCCTCTCGCGGGCGATCCTCGCCCGGCCGGAGCTCTGGTTCTGGTTTCACGACCGCTGGACGCCCCGTAAGCGTCGGAGCAACCCGCTCGGGAGCTACCCTGAGTGACGCCCCGGGCGCACCAGCGGCCCCAGCGCAAAGTACAGCGCGACGCAGATGACGAAGTCGAAGATCAGGCCGGCGTCCAGGGCAAACGGCTTGTGCCGCGCCCACCCCGGGAGGCGCGGGCCAAGCAGCAGGAAGTAGAGCGCGTTACCCGCGAGCACGGCCGCCAGGGCACGCAGCAGCCTTCCCAACTCTGCCGCCTCAGACGAAATGGTCCTTCTTGAGGACCACCTGCTCGTAGAAGTCGATGCCTTCGGCGGAGAGGCGCACGGTCTGGGGCCTGCCCGGCTCGTCCTCCCGCTTCGTGAGGACCAGACAGCCAGACTCTGCGAGGTACTCAACGTCGGGCAGGATGCTGCCTCCAGCCACCCTCGGTTCGAGCGCCCGTTCGAGGTCCTCGTACGTCATCGGCCGGAGCGCGTGTTGCCCCCAGTGCTCGTACAGGACTGCGAAGATCGCCTGCCGGAGGGAGGCATCGAACCCCGGCTTTCTCTGCGCCACAAACATCGGTCCGGCAATCGGGAACAGCGGCCTGCCGGCGGTCGGGTTGATGAGCAGGGCAAATGCGATCCAGAGCGAGAGGACCCCCAGGCCTACCGTGAAAAACGCAATCGGCAGGTCGAAGGCGCGGGTGCCGGCGAGGGCGTTGGCCGTCTTGCAGACGTACAGCAGGTCGATGTCGACGAGAAAGGCAAACAGCAGCTTGCTGAAGAACCCGAAGCCGTAGGTGAGGACCAGGAAGATCACGAGCGACGCCACTTCGGTGGCCTGAATGATCACGTGGTCCGGCACGAAGCCCTTTCCCAGCGAGTCGAGCACCCACCAGTTCAGCGTCCAGTTGAACGCGAACGCGGTGAAGAGCGTGCCCCCGTAGAGGTTCTTGTTCACGAAGCTCATCATGCCGGAGAGGAACTGGCAGCCGGCGCCGAAGAGCAGGCAGAGGATCGCCGCAGTCCGAAATCCGGCGGGGGTCAGCCGGAAGCCGAAGGCGATGGGCGTCAGCGCGGCGCACCCGATCGACAATCCGATCAGACCTAACGGGGTCGGCTCCGCGAAAACCTCGTGGCGGGTGGTTGCTCCGAGTTGGATTTTCCTGATCATGGCTGCTCGCTCCCTGGTCGCGGCGCCCAGCTTACGGCAGAAGGAACCCCTCCACCAGGACCGGCGCGACTTGACCGCCTCAGGCAGGCTGGTAGCCTCGGTCTGGCAGAGAGCACAGCGGGATGTCGCCTGGACCAACCTCTCACTCGCTCCGCCCTCCGAGCGCCCCACCCGGGACGTACCCGCGCACGGGGTGGCTGAGGAACGCCCTCATCGGCGTCGGTGTGACCGCCGCCCTGACCGTGCTCTTCCGGGTAACCGAGCTTGACCTGCGCTGGCAGGCGCTCGCCTACTCGCCGATCGAACCACACTGGCCCCACGGTCGGCTTCTGGGGTGGGTGCTCGTCTACCACCTCGGAACGCTTCCTGGCCTGATGCTGAGCGTGCTGGCCGCGGTGGGCCTCGGCCTCTCCTTTGTGAGGACCGAGTTCGTGCGCTGGCGGTACCCGTGCCTGTTCCTCGTGCTGCTCCTGGCCCTCGGGCCGGGGCTCCTGATCAACCTCGTGGCGAAGGGCTTCGGGGGTCGACCACGCCCCGATCAGATCCTCGAGTTCGGGGGGCTGCTGCAGTTCCGCTACCCGCTCCAGCCCGGACTTCCCCACAAGGGTTTCTCCTTCCTGTGCGGCCACTGCTCGATGGGCTTCATGTTCATGGGCCTTTTCTTCTTGCTGCGCGGGTGGAAACGCTGGGCATGCCTGCTCGGGGGCCTGCTCTTCGGCCTGCTCCAAGGCGTGGGGCGCATGGTCCAGGGCGCGCACTTCGCCTCGGACGCACTGCTCGGTGCTTCCGTGATGTTCACCCTCGCGGCGGCTCTCGCTCCTGTGGCCGCCTGGCAGCCGCAGGCCGGTGCCGAAAGGCGCCACCGTCTCAAAGTCGCGGGTGCCACGGGGCTTCTGATCGTTCTGATGGTCGGAGGGTTCCTTTTCTCGATGCCGGTGCGCGAGGAGAGGGTGCACGTGTGGTTGGAGCCCGGGCAGGCAAGCGCAGCGGCGGGCGAGGCCGTTCTCTCGTGGCGCGCCGGGCATGACGCCCCGAATCCCGCCAAGGTGCTGGTTGAGGTGGAGGTGGGGGACATCTCGATCGCGTTCCGGCAGCAGCCGGAGCCGATGCTGATCCGCTCCCAGGTCACCGGCTTCGCTTTTCCGGGGGCCGCCAGCCGAATCGCGGCGGGGTACCTGGAGGAAGACGGGGGGATCTTCTACCGGCAGCGCCTCTCGGGGCTGTTCGCGGAGAAGCACGGGAGTTTCGACGTGAGCCTGCGCGAGGAGTTGGCGCAAGGCCTGGAATTGAGGACCCGGGACGGGCAGATCGTCCTCGCCGGGCCTTTCCCGGCCCGCCCGCTGGTGGTGAGCAGCAGGTTCGAGCTCTCCGACCCGGGGGGTCGCCTCACGCGGGTGGGGGAGGGTACGTACACGTCTGCCGGCGAGGGCGCTCCGATCGCGCTCGCCCTCGAGGCGCAGAAGGTGCTCGTTCGGCCGTGATCGGAGCCCGCGCGGTTCCCGCTACCTCTTGGCCGGCGGCCAGCCGAGCCCGAGGTGGTCGAAGTTGAGGATCGCGTTGGTGACCAGCGCGTAGGAGCCCTGGGTGTTGACCCGCCACATCGGGTTGTTGGCGAACAGCAGCACGTGACCCTTGCCGAGCGGTGCGTCGATCACCAGCGGTTTGCCGGCGATCTCCTCGGCGCCCTCGAGCATCCCGGAGAGCAGGATCCCCTCCGCCTCCTTGGGGAAAGCCAGAATCACCCGAGGGCGGTCCTCGATGCGGGGGAGATAGGGCTCGTAGAAGATTCGGAGGTCCTCGGGGAGCTGGAACCCCTCCTCGCCCGGGCCCGGGGTGGGCCTCTCGGGTGGCGCAGCGAAAGCCCGCCCCTGTGGCACGTCCGGGTCGTCCTTCCCACCCCGGCCGCTGGGGCGCTGGGAGTCTCGCTCTGGCCGGTCGAAGACACCCACCTTGAACACCGGCGACCCGTCGAAGTAGACGGGGAGCGTCTCGTCGTATCCGTACGCCACCGGGCTGGTGCGATCCACGAACGCCGCCCGCAGGATCGAACCGGCGGCCTTCAGTTTCGGTGTCTCGAGCACCCTGACCCAGCGTGCGAGACCGTAGTCCACTGCCCAGCGCGCGGTGTCCTGCACGGTGATCAGGAGGCCACCCTCCTCCACGAAGCGCGTAATGTTCGCGAGCCCGGCCACACCGAGGCCCTGGCGCATGTCGTCGGTCTGGTCCACGCCGAGGTTCGGGGTGAGGGGTGTCTTCTTCCATGGGAGCGGGGGCCCGGGGGGAAGTCCGTTGACGATGTCCTGCGAGCTGCTCCGTCCCACCGGCGGGAAGATGATGACGTCGTAAGAGGCTCGCAGCTCTGCGTTCTTCGCCACCGTCTGGGTGGAGATGTAGGAGTAGGGCAGCTTGACGTCCTCGAGGGCGAGGCGGTACCAGCCCTCGTCCTGGGTCGACAGCCAGGTGTGAAGCAGCGCCACCCTTGGGAGCGCGAGCTCGTGGGTCTTCACCGCGGGCAGGGATTCGAGGGCCTCGACCTTCAGGCTGAGCGAGGCGAGCGCCTGGGTAACCGGCGTGCGATCGGCGTCGTCGAACGGGACGAGGATAGTGCCGGCCGGGCGTGCCCGCGTGCCCTTGATCTCCTCCTCGGTGGCCAGCATGCGCATGCGGGGGAGCGCCGTGCGCAGGCGCACGAGGTCGGTGTCGGCGGTGTTCTCGATTGCGAGCGCCGCCCCCTTGAGTGCGGGCGACGCGGTAACGGGTCCCTTCCAGGGACGCATCGGGACTGTGAGCACGTCCTGGTTGACGATGCGCGTGCACTCCACGTTCTTGGTCAGACCCAGCGTCCATCCGGTGTCGTCGTAGACCCGCTCGTCGCCGCGTACGTACTGGGTGTCGAGCAGGGTGTCCGCCAGCCTGGAGAGCGGCTGATCCATTCGCACGACGAAGCTGCCGGCCGAGAAGGCGACCGCCTCGTTGGCCACTGGGGTCTTCTTCTCCCCCTTGCCCTCGCCCTTCTCGTCCTTCCCGGCAGCCTTGGGTGGAGGCCAGCGCGGGTTGATCGTGAACGGCCTTTCGGCGACCTGCACCTCGATCCCGTGCGCTCGCAGGAGGGTGATCAGGTCGCGCAGCTGCCCCTGGCGTTTCTGCCCGGCGTCGAAGACGTAGGCGGCGGGTCCCTCGGTGCGAGCCTTGGCGACGGAGCGCTTGCCGAGGGTCCAGTACTGCTCGAGGAAGTGGGTCCGGCGGGACGCCACGTCCGCGAGCGCCACCAGCACCCCGCTCTGCTGATAGTTGACGTTGTTGCGCAACGACCACTTCACGGTCGGCAGCGGAGGGTTCGGGCGGAACCAGGCGCGGTCGCTGAACCTGCGCACGACACGCTCCTCGGTGGACGGGACGTGGTTTCCGAACGTCTCGTAGAAACGGCCGATGGCGTTGTGCCCCAGCCCGATCCAGAACAGGTAGTTGGGCGCCCAGCCGTCGTAGAAGCCGTGCGTCCACACACCCGGCAGGCCCTTCCTGGTGAGCTCCTGCACCTCGAGGTCGGCCATGCGGGTGAACTCGTCGATGACGAGGGGGTCGAGCCAGGCGTTGTACGGGCCGGTCCCCGTCGAGACGTAGAGGAACGGGATCGACTCGTGCAGGTCGTGGATCACCTGCGGGTGCCAGTGGAGCGAGGCCTGCAGCACGTTGCGGGTCATCGCGAGTCCGAGCCCGATGGTGTCGCGGTTGTTGTCGTGGGAGACGTAGTGTCCCCAGTACACCAGCGGCGGGATCCCGGCGGAGGGGTTGGCCTGGTGCCAGCGCACGATGTCCACCATGCGGTCCCGCCCGTCCACCTCGAGCACCGGTGTGATGAGCGTGATCACGTTGCTTCGGATGCCGGCGATCATCGGGGTGTCGTCGACGGCAAGCCGGTATGCGAGCTCCATCAGCATCTCGGGGCTGCCGGTCTCGGGGGAGTGCATGGCGCCCGTCAGGTAGTAGATGGGCTTGCCCTGAGCGATCAACCGCCGCGCCTCCTCTTCGGAGGTGGCTCGCGGGTCGGAGAGCTTGGCGGTGATCCCGCTGTAGGTCTCGAGCGACGCGATCGTTGCCTCTTCGGCGATCGCGACCGCGATCATCTCGCGTCCTTCCTCGGTCCTCCCGATCGTGAACACCTTGACGCGCGGCGAAGCGTCCTCGAGGGCGCGCATGTAGGCGTGAACGTCCTCGGCGTAGGTGAGGCGGTCGGGCGCACCCGCGATGTACCCGAGGAACTTCTTGGGGGAGGGCACCGTGGCCGAAGCGGGCAGGTGGTCCACCAGATCGGTCATGAACTGAGGGCTCGTCGTGGCCTCCCGGATGAGGCGCGAGTACTCGGCGTCCCACTCGGGGTGCGCGTCGATCGGCTCGACCGCATACGTTGCTGTTTGCGGCGGCGGAGCCGAGGTTGGCTGGGGAGGGCCTGCGGACACGAGCGCCGCTGGAATCAGCAGAGAGCACAGTGCCAGGAGTCTTTTGTCCATGGGGCGAAACGTTAGTCGCGCCTGTACTGCATTTCAAGGTGGGCACGCACGGCGTCAGGGCGCGAGGTCGGTTGCTGGAGCGCCCTTGAGGAGAGCCCTGTCCAGGCGCACGGCGAGCTCGCCGACGTGCTGAACCCGTCCCGAGAAAGCAACGGGGAGGCCGGTGCCGACCTCGAGGTACATCGTCAGCGCTCCGCGCATCCCCAGGAACCCAAGTTCCACATCCTCGCTGCTCTCGGTCGCCCCTAGGGCCCTGGCCGTCGCCCGCACGGTCCGCACCAGCACGTCGCCGCGGCGGATGCGGCTGCCGCCCGGCCAGGTCTCCTCGAAGATCACGCGACTGTAGGTCAGACCTCCGGCGGCGAGGTTCATCTCCACGTACCGGTCGTCTGCCAGCATCACCAGGCGCAGGTCGCTGCCGCGTCGGTCGAGCCGGGCTGCTGTGACGAGGTAGATCAGAGCGTAGGAGTCGGAGACCGACACGCCCTGTGACGGTGTCACGGAAGGCGCCACGAGGTAACCCTTGCGCCGCGTCCAACTCTGGGGCGGGAGGGTGGACTCGCGTTCGTTCGCCGGCGACGAGCGCCAGGTGTAGAGGCCCCCCTCGGTGTAGCGGAGGTACTTGTGGTAGGCACTCCGGCCGAGCATCGTCTTCTCACCGCCGATCGCGGCGCCGGTCGCGGCATCGATGAACACCTTCACGGCCTCGTCGCGGCCGAACGGCAGATCGCTCGTCACGGAAACCTCAACCGCCTCCGTCCCCAGGGGGAGCACCTGCCGACCCATAGGGGACGTCGGCAACACCTCTGCCAGAGTTTTGGCCGGGAGGCGCCCCGCGCGAATCACCGTCTCCGCCCCGAGGAAGAACTTGCGGGCGGAGTAGGCGAGCTCAGTCCACGGCACCTCACCAAAGCCCTGCTCGCCTGCAGCCTTGGCTGGGGGCGGGGCCGGATAGACCGCCTGCGCCCAGGCTCGAGAGTCCGCCACCGTGAGGAGAGCGAGGCCCGCCAGCAGTCGCGTCGTTGTGCGTGAGTGCGGAGATCTCATGAGCCTCGAGTCTTCCCCTTGCCGTCCCGCGGACGGCCCATGGTAGCAAGCCGGCCACTCGGTGCGTGGCACGGTCAGGGGGCGCCGGGAGCCGGGGCCCGGATGCGCTCGAGGCGCCGAGCGGCCGTCACTCGGGCCCTATGTATCATCGCTGGAAGGGGAGCTATCGCATGGCACTGCAGATCAACCCGAATGTGAGCCGTTTGCGCTGTTCATGGTCGGGGCAGGAGCTCCCCGGCACCCCATTCTCATCCCGGGTCGGCCTGTGCCGCTGCTGCCCGGCGCCCGGCAAGCCGGTGGTGGTCGAGTACGACGCCGCAAAGGTGCTCGCCGACCTGTGCGGCACGCCGCTAGCCAGGCGCGACGGGGCAGGGATCTGGAGGTACGCCCCTCTGCTCCCGGTGCTCGGTGTTCCGGAAGAGTACGCCGCGGACGTCGGCCACACGCCCACGGTGAGGCACGCGCGGCTGAGTCGGGAGCTCGGCATCGAGGTCTTCCTCAAGAACGAGGGGACGAGCCCCTCGGGCAGCTTCAAGGACCGAGGTCTGGCGGTTGGGGTCGCCCTCGGGCGGGCGTGCGGGGCCAGACGTTTCTGCCTTCCCACCCAGGGAAACGCGGGCGTCGCCGCATGCCTTTTCTCGGCTCGCCTGGGCATGCCCGGCTGCCAGGTCTGGATGCCGGAGGGGTTCAAGGACAGCGTCTACCACAGAGGGTGCGAGTTCTTCGGCGGCGAGGTGCGCTTCGCGGGTCCCAACATCGCGGCGGCGGGTCGGGCGATGCGGGAGCGCGTGGCGCACCAGCTCTCGACAGGGGAGTACGTTGACATCTCCACGTTCTTCGAGCCCGGGCGTCTGGAGGGCAAGAAGACCATGGGTCTGGAGATCGCTGAACAGTTCGCCGGCCGCTGCCTTCCTGACCTCATCGTCTACCCCACCGGTGGCGGGACTGGCCTAGTCGGGATCTGGAAGGCGTTCACCGAGCTCTCGGCACTTGGCCTGTTCGAGCGTCACCACGCTCGACTGCCGCGCATGGTGGCGGTGCAGTCGGTCAACTGCGACCCGGTTGTCCAGGCTTTCCACAAAGGCCTCGACCACGTTCTGCCGGTGAGCTCGCGGGGGACGATCGCAGACGGCCTCGACGTCCCGGCCGCAATCATGGGCCACGGCATCCTGCGCGTGCTGCGCGAATCGGGTGGCACGGCGGTGGCGGTGAGCGAGGAAGCGATCAGAACCGCGTTCGCACGGTACGGCGAGTCGGGGGTTCCTGCCGGCTACGAGAGCGCCGCCACCCTGGCCGGTCTGTTTGCGCTCCGCGAGACGGGAGAGATCGCCGACGGCGCGGTGGTTCTGCTGCTCAACACCGGGAGCCAACTGGTCCCGCTCGCCAAGTCGTGAGTGGCTATTCGAGGAGCCGATCCAGGCCCGACTGGAAATCCGCCTCGAAGCGCGCTCGCTCCTCCTGAAACGCGGTGCGGAAGTTCGCGAGGGTGTTGTCGGAGGAGGCAAACAGGCGGAAGTAGTCCAAGACCGCCGGAAGCCCGTGCCTCGCGATCAGCAGGTCGGCGGCCAGGAACGCCTGGTCGTACATCGGATCCGCGGTTCTGCCGTTCCCCTCCCTGACCCAGGCACTCTGTACGACCAACCGTCTGAAGGAGGGGAGCTCGTGGCGGGCGCCCGCCTCCTGAAGGTGCACCAGGGCGGCACGCCTCCTGTCGGCGAGAGTCCCGAACCGCAGCGACTGAACGACCCGCCATGAGACCCACTCGGCAAGCCCCTCGCGCAGCCACTGGTCCGAGGAGCCGCGGCGACCGTTGGCGAGGGCGTACTCGGCGACGTGGGTCACCTCGTGCGCCAGGAACGCGATGCGTGCGGGCCATCGGTCCCACCGCAACTTGGATTCATTGGCCAGGATCATCCCCGGCCTGGTGATGCCGTCGAGCCGGCCGCAGATTTGGCGTGCGTAGGAGGCGTCGTACCCCTCACCGACCAAGCCGGCCTCAAGGCCGACGCGGTCGTTGTAGAGTCGGAGCGACCCGGTCAGGGGCGGGAACCCCATGTCGTTCGCCATGATCCAGAGCACCGAGGTCAGGGCGTCGTCGTAGGAGGCGATCACGCCGCGCGGGTGGGAGGACCCGACCGCGACCTCGGGGAAAGGAACCTCCCGGGGTTCGAACCGCGTGCTGGCACAGGCAGTCAAGCCAACGGCCGCCAGCATGAGCGGCGCCAGGATGGTGTGGGCATCACGAATCCTAGCCACTGGTGGCTCGTCTCTGATCGTGTCCGGTACGATTCTGCTACTTCACATGATGGGGTTCGAGAGGCCGTTCTGCAAGTGGCGTCTACTCAATTGAGACTCTACCTCCTGAAAGCGGTCCGCCCCTCGCCCCGTGGCGCCCGTCGGTCGCCTTCGCCTCGTCCATCCGCTGCCAGCGCCGTTCCTTCCTCGTGCCTGGGTGGGGAAGTCGCGCCGTTCCTGTGGTGTTCTTCGGGCGTGGATTGACGGGGTGAGGCGTGCCTCCTAACCTCGGAGGACCGAAAAAAGGGGGATGCGATGGGCGAGCACGACGAGAAGAAGCCAACCATCGAGCGCAGGGACCTCCTGAAGCTGGGGACCGCAGCGACCATGGGCTACCTGGCGCGCGGCGTGGTTCCCGAGGCATCCGCGGCGATGCCTCCGCTCCCGGTGAACCCCGTGACGCCGCGAGCGATGCCGACGCGCAACCTGGGTCGCACGGGATACCGGGTTGGGATCTTCAGCCTCGGGGGGCAGGCCGCCGTCGAACGGCCCGACAACGAGGCGGTCGCCGTCCCGATCGTGGAGAGGGCGCTCGACCTCGGTGTCAACTACATCGACACATCGGCCAGGTACGGTGGGGCGGAACGCTGGAGCGAGCGCTACCTCGGGCAGGTGATGAAGCGCCGCCGCTCCGAGGCTTTCCTCGCCACCAAGACCCACGACCGGACGCGGGACGGCTCCCTGAAGCTTCTGGCGAAGTCACTGGAGCTGCTGCAGACCGATCACGTGGACCTATGGCAGATCCACAACCTCGCACGGATCGAGGAGGTGGAGCAGATCTTCGCCGCCGACGGGGCGGTCCAGGCGCTCGTAAAGGCGCGCGAGCAGGGGATGGTGCGGTTCGTCGGGGTGACGGGCCATGCCGACCCCACGGTTCTCATGGAGGCTATCCGCCGTTTCCCGTTCGACACCGTTCTCATGGCGCTCAACGCCGCGGACCCGCACCACCTGAGCTTCGAGAAGGAGCTGCTGCCGCTCGCCGTGGAGAAGGAGATGGGCATCATCGGGATGAAGGTGCCGGCCCGCGGCCGCATCCTCTCCAGCTGGACGCCCCCGCCTCCCGACCAGCAGCGGTGGGGGCAAGTGGCGACGCGCCCGGGCTCCATCACGATGAAGGAGGCGATGCGCTACGTACTCTCGCTGCCTGTGAGCACCGTCATCGTGGGCTGCGACAGCATCGCTCAGGTCGAGGAAAACGTGCAGCTCGCCCGGGCGTTCACGCCGATGAGTCTGACGCAGATGGCCGAAATCTCCACTCGAACCGAGCCGATCAAGCGCCAGGCCCTTTTCTTCCGCCGTTGGGAGGCCTAGCCCCGCGGGTCTCGAGGGGGTGCTTCACTCCTCGGGGGGAGGGGTGGGTCGCGCCTGGAGGAGCTCGACGAATGCAGCGTGGCCCTTGTCGGTCGCGAGCTGCAGAGCCGTCGTGCCATCGTCGTTGGCGGCCTGACGTGAAGCGCCGCGGGCGAGCAGCAGGCGCGCGATCGCCACATGCCCGTGCAGGGCCGCGGCGTGCAGGGCGGTCCAGCCGCCTTGCTGGCGGGCGTTTGCGTCCGCCCCGTGCATCAGGAGCAACCGGACCACCTCGATGTTTCGCCCGGCGACAGCGCTGTGCAGCGGAGCGACACGCGACGTGTTTCGCGCGGCCAGCAGGGGATCGGCGCCGCGGCCCAGCAGCAAAGCCACGGTCTCGGGCTGGGCAAAGAAAGCGGCCAGGTGCAGCGCGGTGAAGCCGTCGCCGGAGAAGGCCTTCACCGAGCCGGGGTCCTCATCCACGCGCGCGTTGACCACCGGTGTTCGGCCCAGTGCCGCCGCCTCGAAGATGTCAAGGTGTGGTCGGCACGCCAGCAAGAGCTCCACCATGTCCATGCGCGAGCGGTACCTGGCGTGCAGGATGGCCGAGACCCCGGCCTCGTCGCGAGACGCCGCGAGGGAACCGTCCTGAACGAGGAGCGCCTCCAACCGGCCTGCGTTGCCGGCCTTGATCGCCTCCAGCACGTCGATGCTCTTTCCCACGCCGCGAGCCCTCCGGTGCGCCTGCTCACTGCCCAGATCGGCGGTCGGGGGCAAACTTCCGGCGCGAGGCCGCCCCGACGTTTCCCCCTGACCATCTTACCTTGGCATGTGGCCGGCCGACCGGAGCTATGATCCGAACTGCGTGCCCGAGCTTCCGGACGTGGTCGTGTACGTCGAGCACCTGGCCGCGCGGATCCGCGGCGCACGGCTGGAAAGTGCTCGTCTCGCGAGTCCGTTTCTTCTGCGCACCGTGACGCCTTCGCTTTCGGAGGCGCCGGGGAAGGTCGTGCGGGACGTGCGCCGGCTCGGCAAACGGATCGTGATCTCTCTCGAGGGTGAGCTTCACCTGGTGTTCCACCTCATGATCGCCGGGAGGCTGCACTGGCGCCGAGCGCACGCACCGGTTCCCAGGAAGGTGGGCCTTGCGGCCTTCGATTTTCCTTCGGGCACACTTCTGCTGACCGAGGCCGGAGCAAAGAGGCGCGCGTCGCTGCACGTCGTGCGCGGGTCGGCTGCGGTTGCCGCCTTCGACCGCGGCGGCCTGGAGGTGCTCGAGGCGGATCTTGCGGGCTTTCGCACCGCACTACGCCGTGAGAACCACACGCTCAAGCGCGCCCTCACCGACCCGACACTGTTCTCCGGTATCGGAAACGCGTACTCCGACGAGATCCTTCACCGTGCACGCCTGTCGCCTCTCGCACTCACGGGAAGACTCACGGAGGAGGAGGTGGGGGCGCTTTTCCAGGCGGCCCGCGCGACACTCTCGGAGTGGGTCGCGCGCCTGCGGCGAGAGGCCGGCGACGATTTCCCCGAGAAGGTCACTGCGTTTCGCGAGGGGATGGCCGTTCACGGGCGCTACGGGGAACCATGCCCGGTGTGCGGCTCGCCGGTCCAGCGCATCGTGTACGCTGCCAACGAGGCGAATTACTGTGCGCAGTGCCAGACGAACGGTAAGCTGCTCGCCGACCGAGCCCTTTCACGCCTCCTGAAGAGCGACTGGCCGCGTACCCTCGAGGAGCTGGAGGAGCGTCACTCCTCGCATCGCCGATCGTGAAACGAGCGCCGAGTGCTCAGGTGGAGTTCCCCCGCAGCCGGCCACGGGCGAGCGAGGCCAGCGTACCCACCGCGCACAGGGACGAGAACAGTGCGAAGGCGACGTGGCTGCTCGCCAGGAGCAGCGGTGCGGTCTCCCGGCTGATGCGCGCGCTACCCATGTAGTGGGCGAAGACCAGCGCCACGAAGGCCATGGAGAGGGCCTGCCCGACCAGCCGCATGGTGCCGAGGGTGGCGGCCCCAACGCCGTAGTGATTCCTGGAGACCGAGCTCATCACGGCGTTCGTGTTGGGCGAGGCGAACAGCGCAAACCCGACGCCGATGAGCATCAGCTCTGCGACCACCCAGGAGAGCGGCGTTCCGGGACCGAGGCGAGCAAGGAGCGCAAGGGCGAGGCCGGTCAGGATCATGCCCAGCGAGGCGACCATTCGCGGTTCGATGTGGTCGGACAGGTGTCCCGCCAGCGGCGAGAGTAGCGCCATCAGAACGGGCTGGGCGAGCAGGATCACGCCGGCAGCCTGCGGGTCGAGTCCCCTGACCGTCTGGAGGTAGAGGGAGAGAAGGAACGTCACCGCAAAGGTCGAACTGTAGTTGATCAGCGCCGCAAGGTTGGAGAGCGCGAACACCACGTTGCGAAACACGCTCAGGTCGAGCGCCGGGTGGTCGGCCCGGAGCTCGCGGAAAACAAAGGCCACGAGACCCACGCCCCCGAGAAGCGCGGACCAGCGCGCCACGGGAAACGTCTTCAAAGTCGAAATGCCGCCGATCAGCGCTGCGAGGCTCGTGGTGTAGAGCACAGTGCCGGCGACGTCGAAGCTCTCGTCACGATTTCCGAGCCACTCGTTTTTGATCTTGAGCGCGGTCACTGCCGCCGCGACGAGGCCGAGAGCGGCGTTCGTGAAGAGGATCGACCGCCAGCCGAGGTGCTGCGTGAGCAGGCCGCCGATCACCGGGCCTAGTGACAGCCCGGTGTAGACGGCCGCAGAGTTGATCCCCAACACCCTGCCGCGTTTCTCGGGCGGGAAGGCACCAGTTAGGATCGCCACGCTGGTGGCGAATCCCATGGCACTGCCGATCCCCTGGAAAACACGAAAGACGATCAGGCTTGCCGCGGAGGCGGCGAGGCCGCTGGCCAGTGAGAACGCCACGTGGATCAACATCCCGGCGAGGAAGACCCGCTTGCGGCCAATGATGTCGCCCAGGCGGCCAAACGGCAGGAGAAACGCCGCAGACGCGATGAGGTACGACGTGACGACCCAGTTCGCTACCACGGCGGAGGCGCCGAACTCCGTTCCGATGGCGGGGATCGCCAGGTTCAGGGAGGAGGACATGAACGGCGGGACGAACGAAGCGAGGCACGTGGCAAGCAGGACATTGATCTGCTCGCTCGTCATCCCAGAATGTCCGGAAGTCGGAGATTGCCGCGGATCCGAACCCCGGAGGGCCGCCATGGGCGCACTCTAGCATCGGCGAGCAGGACGGCTGCCTACAGAAAGCGCCGGAGGAACGAGGTCAGGGCATCGCGGGGTAGAGCCTCGCACAGGTACCAGCCCTGACCGAACGGGCAGCGGAGCTGAAGAAGGGCATCGGCCTGCGACTGCTGTTCGATCCCCTCCGCGACCACCTCGATGTTCAGACCCCGGCCGAGCCTCACGATCGCCTGGACGAGCGCGTTGGCGCCCTTGTCGGAGGTGACGCCGTCGATGAAAACGCGGTCGATCTTGACTACGTCCACCGGGAACCGCCGCAGGTGAGAGAGGGAGGAATAACCCGTGCCGAAGTCGTCGAGAGCGAGCTTGACTCCAAGGGACTTCAGCGCGTTAAGGTGGGCCGAGACCCTCTCCGTGTCGGCCAGGATGGCACTCTCGGTGATCTCGAGCACCAGCCGTTCAGCCTCAAGGCGGGTCGCCTTGAGGGCCGACGCGACCTCGTCCACCAAGCCGGGGTCCTGCAGGTGGGTGGGCGAGATGTTCACCGAGAGCGACAGGGGTGCGTTGAGCGGAACCTCGGCACGCAGCTCCTGCACCGTCTCGCATGCTTGGTGCAGCACCAAGCGGTCGATCTGAACCATGAGGCCCGCCTGCTCGGCGAGGGGAAGGAACGCGGCCGCCGGGAGGAGGCCACGCTCGGGGTGGTGCCAACGCACGAGGGCCTCGACGCCGACGATGCGGTTGGCCATGAGCGCAAAGATCGGCTGAAAGTGAACTGCGAGCTGCCGCTCGTCGATGGCGTGCTGGAGCTCGGCCTCCAGGTCGAGCCGCCTCAGAGCGTCGGCGTGCATGGTCTCCTCAAAGACGACTATGCGCCCCTTCCCTTGGCCCTTGGCGACGTTCTTGGCCGTGTCGGCGTTGCGAAGCAGCGCCTCGGCGCTCGAGGCAATGAGACTTTCCACCGCGATTCCGATGCTTGCGCGCAACCAGACGCTTCTGCCCCCAACGGTGAACGGCTCGGCGAAGAGTGAGAGGATACGCTCGGCCGCCGCGACGGCATGGGTGGGAGAAGAAATGTCCTCGACGAGCACCGCAAACTCGTCGCCGCCGAAGCGGGCCATCGCGTCTCCGGAGCGCACGCTGCTGCGCAGCCTGTCAGCGAACGCCATCAGCACCTCGTCACCCGCGCCATGGCCCAGGCTGTCGTTGATGAGCTTGAAGTCGTCCAGGTCCAGGAACAGCAGCGCGATGAGCTGGTCCTTGCGGCGCCTGCGCGAGAGTGCGTGGGTGATCCGGTCGAGGAACAGGGCGCGGTTGGGCAGGTTGGTGAGCAGGTCGTGAAGGGCCTGGTAGACGTTCTGGGAGGCGAGCAGTCGCTGCTCCTCGTAAAGGCGGGCGTTGGCGATTGCCGCCGCCGCCTGTTCGCCGAACAGGGAGAGTGCGCGCAGCTGGTGCTCGTTGTACGTGTACCCCGCGGCCGCGTTGATGTTGAGGACACCCAGGAGCACGTCGCGGTGAACGAGCGGCACGGAGAGCGAGCTCGTCGGCGGAGGGTGCGCGCCGGCCTCCTGCGCCCGCCGCTCGGGGTCGATGACGCCGCTGATCAACAGAGGCTCACGGGTTGTGGCCACTCGACCGGCGATGCCTTCCCCGAACCTGAGGCGAGCGCCGCGCGCCGCGCTCTCGCCCGAGGCGTACACCGTGCGGAGCTCATCTTCACCGTGCACCAGCATGATAGAGCCGTCGCGACTCCCGAGCAGCTCGTGCGCGCAGTCCAGGATCGTCTCCAGCACCTCCTGGAGGTCGAGGATCAGGTTCATCGCCTTGGCCGCCTCCAGCAGCGTGCTGACCTCTCGGAGGCGATTGGTGAGTGCCGTGGTGAGGACGCGCTCCTCGATCAGGAGCTGAGTCAGCCTGCGAAGCTGGAGCTCCTTCTCGATCGCGTAGGCGCAGAAGAGCAGCACAATTCCGATGAGACCCCACTGGGCAATCCGCGGGTTCATCCAGGCTGGCGGCCGCACATCGTGCCAAAACGTGAAGGTGGCAAGCGCCACCACGAGCGTGAGCAGCAGGGCAATCGTCAGGACCCAGAGCTGGTAGCGACGGTACTCGATGGCCTCGAGGGTGGGCGTTTCGAAGCTGCGCAGGCCCGCGATGCGAGCCGCACGCTCGGTCAGGGTCCACCCTGGGGTTTCCTCGGAAGATCTCACGCTTCCCGCTTGCGCCCTCTCCGGCCTTGTGCGTGTTGCGAGTGCGGATCTTGCCTTGCCAACGCGTCGCATCGACGCGGTGGCCCGCCGATATTCTTCTACGACCTCGCTGATTCATGCTACCACGGCCATGGACCCGCTGAGCGAGCAGCTCGCAAGCCGCCGGCTGGGCGGAGCCGCAGTTTGTGGGCCCGGCTCGCTGGTCGGCACCTCGCGGCGATGGAGAGGGGATCGCGGGACGTTTCGCGCGACGGCCGCCCTCAGTCCTGCAGCAAGTAGCCGGCAAGAGTCCGCAACCTGGCCTCGTCACTTCTGAGGGGACCGGGCATGACCGTCTTGTAGCGGTCGGCTAATTGCCGCAGGCGGGGGTCGCTTTGCCTGAAAGCCGAAGGCTCACGCAGGAAACGGATCAGCTTCTCTTCGGTCCAGCGGGGGTGCAGACCTTGGAGCGGGGGACCGTTGTTCGTGCCCGCGCGGTCCTGGCCGTGGCAGGTTGGGCACGCGTCGGACACGAATATCCGCCGCCCCTCGCGGACGGTCTCACTCTCCCGGGTCGGTGCCTCCGAGGTCGGGGAGCACGAAAGGCCCGCCAGCGCGAGAAACAGAACGATGAGCGGAGCGCGGTTCTCGGCTCTCATGAGGTCGGGGATAGCCTACCCGAATCGGGGCCGGTGCGCATTCGTGCGGGTCATCCGCCGGCGAGAAGCCCGTGCACGGTGCGCGCGGCTGCGGCGGTGCCATTGCTGCTGTGGCCCCTAGCCCTCCTCATGCCGAGGAGTTCGGGCACTCGCTCGAGCCACGCCTCGCCGCCGATCTCCTCCGCCGTGAGCGTCAGGCCCGGCATGCGGTCGGCCACGAAAGCCGCAAGCACCGGCGACTCCCTGAAGGTCGGCCGCCCGACGTGGCCGAACGGCACACCCGCGGCCCACACCTCTGCCAGCGTGCTGTACCCGAGCTTGCCGATCACCGCGTCGGCCGCGTGCACCAGGTCTGGGTGAAAGAAACCCGAGCGGTGCGGCAGCGCTACCAGGGACCCTCGGCGTTCGTGGCGCTCAGCGGCTCCGGGAACGACGAAGAAGACGTCTCCGCGCTCGAGGCGGCGGAGGGAGGCAGGTTGCCAGGGCAGACCGCCCATGGTGACCAGCACCATGGGAGCCCCGGAAGGCAGTCCGAGGCGGGCGCGCACTGCCGCTCTCGGTTCGCGAGGCGCCCGGCTCACGGGGGCCACGCTGGGGAAGCGGCGCTCCGGGCGGCACACCGGCTCGGTCTGGATCCGGCTCGTGGCGAGCTCGAACAGCTCGGTCAGGGGCCCGATGACTCGGGAGAACGCCGGCCGGCTCTTCGCGTAGGGTTCGTAGATCCAGTCCCAGGTGAAGTTCTCGATGAGGATCGAGGGCAAGCCGGCCTTTCGAGCCGCCGCGAGGCCGAGCGGCGAGATGTCGCAGATCACGAAACGGCAGCCCAGTTCCTCGAAGCGCCGCACGAGGCCGTCGAGGAGGGCTTCGTCGAACGGCAGGAACGCGTCGAGCCGCCTGAGCGTCTCGTCCAGATCCTCCACCAAAGGTGTGCTCTGGACGAGACCGATGTCGGTAAGCAGCGCGTGATAGCCGATGGGGCAGGTCAGCGAGCCCGTGAAGAACCACTCGGGCACCAGCGTGAAGATCTCGAACCTGGCGGCCGCCCCAAGGTCGGACAGCCCCTGCATCAAGGCGCAGGCGCGCGCCGCATGACCGTAGCCATGCGGGGAGACAAAGACGGCGACGGGGCCGGCCATAGGGAGGTCAAGGAGTGTACCAGCGGTGACGAGGCCCGCCGCCCCCGGTACCGCTGGCGTCCCGCACGCCCGAAGCGGGCGGAGCTGCTATCTTGCGGCCGACATCGTGACCTCCCGATCTCTTCTCCGGCAGGTGGCCGGTCCACGGGGGGTGGGAACGTTTTGTATCGTGAGACGCAATCGAGACGACAGGCCGGCTGCTGACAACGAACCCGCGGTGAGGGCACACGGGGGAGAAAAACATTGGCAGGCCCACGCCGACAGAGGCGGCGAAAGGACAGAGATCTCACTTCTGAGACAGGAAAACTCGCGGGAAACGGCGTTCGGTCGGGTCCCTTGCCTCGAGACTCTCGCCTCGTGCCTGTCTTTCCCTACCGTCGGTCCTTCATCGCGGCCTCGGCCTCGCGGTCGAGCTCGCGCCGCTTGATGGTCTCGCGCTTGTCGTAAAGCTTCTTCCCCTTGGCGAGGGCAAGCTCCACCTTGACCCAGTTACCCTCCAGCCCTACGGCGAGCGGCACGACGGTGAGCCCCTTCTCGGCTACCTTGGCCGCGAGGCGCGCGATGTCGCGCCTGTGGAGAAGCAGCTTGCGGCGGCGGGTCGGGTCGTGATTGGCGTACCCGGCGTTGTCGTACGGGGCGATGTGAACGCCCGCGAGAAACGCCTCACCGGCCTCGAAGGCGACCCAACCGTCCTGCAGCTTGACGTGGCCCGCCCGGACAGACTTCACTTCGCTGCCGGTGAGGGAAATGCCGGCGGTGACGCGCTCGAGGAATTCGTACTCGTAGCGAGCACGACGATTCGCGGCCAGCACCTTCACGCGCGGACCACTTCGGCAAGGATGGGGATCAGGTCGGGATCGAATTGCTTGCCGGCCTCGGCGCGCATCACGTCGAGCGCCGCGTCGCGGCTTGCGGGGCGGCGGTAGGACGAAGGTGACGTGAGGACATCGTAGACCTCGGCGACGTGGATGATGCGGGCGGGGAATGGGATGTTCCTGCCGGCCAGGCGCTGGGGGTAGCCTGCCCCGTCCCAGCGCTCGTGGTGGTACCGGATAGCGCCGGCGAGGTCCCCGGGGAACTCCGCGGCCTCCACGATGCGCGCGCCCACCACCGGGTGGCGCTGGTACAGGCGGCGCTCCTGCTCGCCGGGGCGTTCCATGCGGTAGACGCGCGCATACTCGAGCTCGCGCATTCCGACGTCGTGCAGGTACGCGGCGACGGTGATCAGTTCCTCCTCGTCTTCGGGGAGGTGGAGGGCGGCCACCATGCGTTGCGTCAGCTCTGACGTGCCTTGGGAGTGCTGGCGCAGGTGGGGAAATGCGGTCTCGCCGGGCTCCAACAGCACCCGCGCCAGGTTGCGCGCGGCGCGCCGGTAGTCCCGAACCATGCGGGCGAGGTCGAACTGGCGGGCGGCTGCGGTGAACACCACCTCCGCGACGGGTGAGCCGGTCGGCGTCACCAGCGAGAGCACCACCCAGACGGGGGGCCCGGCCTGCAGGACGGCGGTGCGGATCTCCTCGCAGCGAGTCTCGCCGCCGTTGCTGTCCTGCTCGTCCCACCCCCAGCGACTGGCAGGCGGCAGCCGAACGCCGGACTCCAGCAGTGTGCGAGCCTGGTGGGAGGCGAGCGCATCGCGCCGCTGCTGGTCGAGGGGGGTCGTGCGGAGCACCAGCGTGCGGACGGTCCGGCTGTCGGTGACCGAGAGGGCCGCGGCCGCGATGCCGGGAAGGCGTGACAGAGCCCGCAGGAGCCCGGCCAGCTCCTCGATGATCCATCGGTGGGGGTAACCCGGGGTCTCGACCCGGGGCGCAGCCACGACCGACGGGGAAGGAGCCTGTTGTGGGGTCTGCGCCGGCTGCGCCGACGGAACCGGCTTGCCGTACGTGCCGGCCTCGATCAGGAAGCTCTCGAAGGCCTGACCGATGGACTTCGCCACGATCAGGTCTTCGGGGCCGAACGGTGCCTTGCGGGATTTGTCGCGGGCATCGACCAGCCCGACGAGGCGGCTCCCCACGGCCAGAGGAATCGTGAGTAGACGCGCGGTCCCGGCACCTTCAAGCAGCGCCTTCAGCTCAGCTACCTCGTTGGGCTCATTGATGAAGGCCGGGGAGGTCCGGTTGCGCCGCACCCAGTCCCAGAGCGGATGGCCGTCCTTGATGGTTGTCGGCAGGGAGTCGCGGCGCCCGAAGCCGTAACTGGTGGCCAGTTCGAAGTTGCCCTCGCTACCCTCGAGGAAGAGGGCCGCCTTTGTGGCTTCCAGCTCCTCCATGCAGCGATACAGGATCTCCTTGGCGTGCAGCTGACGCTCGGAATCCCACGATGGCAACATGTTTTCTCCTGGCCGCAAGTCTACCATGCGGGCTGTGGTTTTCTCGCCACACTTCGAGGTGGCCCGGCCACAGTTGGAGAACGCCGGAAGGCCCGATGCTGGGCTGAAAGCTGGCACGCTCCTCGCACTCTCACTCGGCGGAGGTGAGGTGTGGCCTGGCAGAGGACGATCCGGAACCCGGTGGGCACGAGCGGAGTAGGGATCCACGGGGGGGAGCAGGTCAACCTGACACTGAGGCCCGCACCCGCGGGCACGGGAATCATCTTCGTGCGGAAGGACCTGGGGATCGCTATTCCGGCGCGGGCCGAGAACGCGCGCGATCAGGCGTACGCCACGACGCTAAACCTGCGCGGAGCGAAGGCACGGACCGTCGAGCATCTGATGGCTGCCCTCGCTGGGGTCGGCATCACCAACGTGTTCGTCGATATCGACAGCGCCGAGGTCCCGATCCTAGACGGCTCGGCGCTCCCATTCATCCAGATGCTGCGTCAGGCCGGGTTCTCCGAGCCGGGGCTCAGCATCCCCGAGATGCAGGTGAGAAAGCCGATCTCTGTCGGGGATCGCGAGCGCTGGATCGAGGTGCGCCCCGGCGCCGAGCTGTCGGTGGACTACAGGGTGAGCTATGACGCGCCGGCCGTCGGGCGCCAGCGCTTCGTCGGCACTCTGACGCCGCAACGCTTCGCCACGGCAATCGCGCCAGCCCGCACCTTCGGTTTCCTCTCGGAGGTCCCCGCGCTCAAGAAGCAGGGCCTCGGGCGCGGCGGCTCGCTGTCCAATTGCGTGGTGGTGGACAGGAACAGGGTTCTCTCGGGGGCCCTCCGCTTCCGCGACGAGTTCGTCCGCCACAAGGTGCTGGACCTCGTTGGGGACCTGGCGCTGCTCGAATACCCCTTGCGGGCCCACGTGGTCGCCAACAAGGCTGGGCACGCCCTGCACGTGGCGGCGGTGAACGAGCTGCTGGCGCACCCGGAGGCCTGGGAGCTCGTCGAGCCGGAACGGGTGGCATCGCTGACGGTGCGACCGTACACGGACGAACTGAGGTCCGAAACCGCACTGGCGGGCTAGAAACCAGTTAAGAGTGAAGAGTTAAGAGTCAAGAGGCAGAGGCGGACGCGGGCAAGCCGCAGGCACCGTCGAGCTCGTCCTCGACGGTTGCCTCTCAACTCGCAACTCTCGACTCTCAACGGTCTTCTCGCGTGGTGTGGTAGGATTGCCACACCATGATGCTGGCCGCGATTCTGCTCGCCGCGGTGCCACTCCCGGAGCTGAAGGTCGAGCTGGTGCCCAGCCCGGGCCGGCTGCTGGTGCAGATGACCGTGCAGCGCGAGCTCCCCGCAGAGTGGAGTGAGGCACTGGCGGCAGGTGCACCGGTCGGCATCACCTACCGCCTCCGCCTCTACCGGAACCGCCACTGGCTCTGGGACCAGCGGGTCGCCGCGCACGAGCTGGTGGTCAAGGCACAGCGCGACCCCCTCACCGGGGTGTTCACCCTGGTGGCGGAGCTGGACGGGGAGATCCTCGCCTCCGGCCAGGTGGGCTCGCTTGAAGAGGCGATCCGCTGGGTCACGAACCCACCGCCGTCGGAGATTACGGTCCCGCTTCGCACGGAGCCGCTGCTGCTGTTCATGCGTGCGGAGTTTCTGACGCACTACAAGCTGCTGGTGATCCCTTCGACCGTCGGGACCGAGTGGTTCCAGTTTGCGGTGCCGGAGTTGCCGTGAGCGATCTGCGGCGCCGTTGGCAGCGATATCGGCGGCAGAACCGATTCCTCGTCGGGCTGTACGTGGGCCTCCTGGTGCTGGCGGGGGCGGGTTACGCGCTGTTCTCGCGAATGGCCGGCCTCCCCCCGGAGCAGCTCACCAATCGCCTGCTGACGTTCCTGCTCTGGTGGTTCGACCTCACGCTCATCGCGATCCTGCTCTTCATCCTTCTCCGAAACTTCCTCAAGCTGGCTCTGGAAAGGCGCTACGGCATCCTGGGGTCTCGCTTTCGGACCAAGCTGTTGCTTTCGTATTTGGTGCTGATTCTGGTGCCCACCGGCCTGCTGTTCCTGTTGAGCGCGGCGCTCCTGTCCGGCGCGGCCACGGCTTGGTTCTCCGCGCCGGTCGAACGGATGGCCCGCGCCGGCGTGGAACTCGCGGATGGCGTTCGCGCCGAGGCCGAAACCCGCACCGTACGGGCGGCACAGGTCATCGCCGGGCGGCTGCGCGTGATCCCCTCACAGCCCGCAAGGCTGACTGAGCTCGAGCGCCTGCACACCGAGTTGGGGAACCACCTCACCGGCTGGCTGCGCAACGGCATCCCGGTCGTGGAGCTCGTGGACCCTCGCCAGCGCGTGTTGCAGCGGCTCGCCCCCCTCCCCGTGGAGGCTCTCGCCTCGACCGGGGTGCGGGGCGAGCGATTCGGCGGCACGCTGGTCGTGAGGGCCTGGCAGCGCCTCCCGGACGGCTCGGTCGTGCTGGTCGGCGAGGCGCTTCCCGAGGCGCTGGTGCGCGCGCAGGCCCGGCTGGCCGCCGGTGGCGTCGCCTACGAGCACCTCAAGATGGAGCGGCCGACGATCACCGCCACCGTGGTCCTGGGTTTCGGCGGCCTCGCACTGCTGGTGGCGTTCGCCGCGATCTGGCTGGGCCTCCACCTCTCCCGCCGCTTCACGGCGCCGCTCCTGGCGCTGGCCGCCACCACTCAGAGAGTGGCGGGTGGTGAGTCCCTCGAGCAGGTCCCGCTTCCCGCCGAGGACGAGGTCGGGATGCTGGTGGGTTCATTCAACTCGATGGTGCTGCGGCTGCGTGAGCGCGATGAGGAGCTGCAGGCGACGGTGCGGCGGCTCGACACCGTGCTTGGCGCGGTGCGGACCGGCGTGCTGACCCTCGGTGCCGAGCGGACGGGCGTGCGGGGCAACCCGGCGGCGGCGGCGATGCTCGGCTTGCCCGAGCTGGCGCGAGGGGAGATCCCTCTCGAAGCGCTCGACGCGGCGGGGCTCTCACGCCTGGCCGAGACCATTCGGGTCGCAGGCGGCTCGGTCCGGGGATCCCTGACCGTGTACCCCGGTGGGTTGGCCAGGAACCTCGAGATGGCGGTAGTGCCCCTGGGGGGGGCAGAGCAGCCGGAGGGGTGGGTAGTGGCGCTCGAGGACCTCACGCAACTTCTGCGCGCCCAACGCCAGGCAGCGTGGAGCGAGGTGGCCCGGCGCATCGCGCACCAGATCAAGAACCCGCTCACGCCCATCCGACTTGCGGCTGAACGGATGGCGCGCCACTCGGAGCGCAGCAGCCCGGACCTGCACGATGTCGTGTCGCAGGGGTGCCGCGCGATCGTCGAGCACGTCCAGTCGATGCAGGAGATGGTGGACAGCTTCTCGCAGTACGCCAAGCTGCCCCCGCTCGCGCGCCGGCCGACAAACATCGGGGAGCTCGCCGCCCAGGTCGTGACGCTCTACCAGGGTGTGCGCCAGGGCTTGCGGGTCGAGCTCGCCGACCACTCGGACGGGCGCGAGGCGCTTCTCGACCCCGAACAGTTTCGCCAGGTGCTCGCAAATCTGCTCGACAACGGAGTGGAGGCGTCTCCCGAGGGCGGACTTGTGCTGGTGACGCTTGACTGGGAGGGGAACGAGACCGTTGTGACCGTGACCGATGAGGGGTCTGGGCTCCAGGTCGAGGACTCGGAGCTGCTGTTCCAGCCGTTTTACTCGACGAAGGGGAGGGGCTCGGGGGTGGGCCTGGCCATGGTGCAGAGGATCGTCACCGACCACGGAGGCTCGGTGCGCCTCGAACCGAACCAGCCGCGCGGCGTGAGGGCCGTGGTGCGAATCCCCGGGGGCGTGTCGTGAGCCACGGGAACATCCTCGTGGTCGATGACGAGCGCGGGATTCTCGACCAGCTCGCGGGGATCCTACACGATGAGGGCTTCTCCGTTGTCACGGTCGCCACGGGCGAGGAGGCGCTGGCGGCGGTCTCGCGGGAGATCTTCGACCTGGTCCTGCTCGACGTCTGGCTGCCGGGCATTGACGGCATCGAGGCGCTTCGGCAGCTCCGCGCCGCTGGCCACCAGCTCCCGGTCGTGCTGATCTCCGGGCATGCCACGGCGGAGCTCGCGGTGCGTGCGGTACGGGAGGGCGCGCTCGACTTTCTGGAGAAGCCGCTGGCTCTCGAGCGCGTGCTGGTGACCGTGCACAACGCCCTCGCCCATGCTCGGCTCGAGCAGCAGTTGAGAGCCGAGCGCGAGGAAGAGGAACCGGTGCTCACTGGGGTCTCGCCCGCGGTCGTGGAGCTGCGCAGGCAGATCCTGTTGGCGGCGCCGACCGACTCGCGGGTGCTGATCAGTGGGCCCAACGGCGCCGGCAAGGAGGTGGTTGCACGGCTGCTGCACCTCCACTCGCGCCGGGCACAGGCTCCGTTCGTGGCGGTGAACTGCGCGGCGATCCCGGCCGAGCTCATCGAGAGTGAGCTCTTCGGCCACCTCAAGGGCGCATTCACCGGCGCCGTGGAGAACAAGCGCGGCAAGTTCGAGATCGCTGATAGCGGCACGCTTTTCCTCGACGAGATCGGCGACATGAGCCTGCTCACCCAGGCAAAGGTGCTGCGCGTGCTCCAGGAATCACGCTTCACCCGCCTCGGCGGCTCCCAGGAGGTGAGGGTGGACGTGCGCGTCATCACGGCGACCAACAAGAACCTGGATGACGAGATAGCCGCAAGCCGCTTCCGCCAGGACCTCTTGTTCCGGCTCAACGTGATCCCGATCCGGGTGCCGGGCCTCGACCAGCGACGAGAGGACGTTCCCCTGCTGGTCGAGGAGTTCATGCGGCAGTTCGCGCGGCGCACCGGTGTCAAGCCCAAGGGGGTGAGCCCGGCAGCGATCGAGATCCTTAAGGCCTACGACTGGCCCGGCAACGTGCGGGAGGTCCGTAACCTCGTGGAACGTCTCATGATCATGGTGCCCGACCAGGAGATCACCCCGGTAGCGCTCGACCTTCGCGCGGGTGGGTCCCGCCCCGGGGGGGACGGCGCGTTCGTCACGCTGCGCCAGGCTCGCGAGCGGTTTGAGCGCGACTACGTCGGGCGGGTCGTGGAGGAGTGCGGGGGGAACATGTCGAAAGCGGCGCGGGTGCTGGGGCTTGAACGCTCGCATCTGTACCGCAAGCTGCGGGCCCTCGGTCTTCGCTCGCGTTGACCCTGCCGAAGCAGGGCGCTAGCATAATCCGATGGTTTACCCTGGCGACGACTCGCTCGACCCGGCTGTTCAACAGCGCGTCCTCACGGCCTTTGCGGAGGCCGTGCGCCTCCACCGTGAAGGCCATAGCGAGGAGGCGCGCACGATCCTCCGATCGATCGCCGAGGTGGACCCGCAGTTCGCGCCGGCGAATCGCCTCGAGCAGGCAATCGCGGCCGGCTCCCCGGTCGACCTCGGGCAGCTCATCGGCGAGGTGACGGCGCACACCGGGATGGACATCGAGGGTGAGCTGGTCAGGGCCCATCAGGCCTTCGCCCAGCGTGACTTTCAGGGCGCGCTGGCGCGCGCCCAGTCCATCCTGCGGGAACTGCCGGGCCACACCGAGGCCCGCCAGTTGGCGCTCGAGGCGCAGGCGCGTGTTCGCGCGAGCGGGGAGATCCAGACCCATATCACGCGAGTCAGGGACGCACTGGATGCCGGACTGACCGAGGAGGCGCGGGGTTTCCTCAAACTCGCGAAGGACATCGATCCCGGCAACCCCGAGGTGGCGGTCCTGGATCGACGTCTGCAGCTTGCCCCAACGCCGCCCGTGGCCGAAGCTGAGCCGGAGTTTGAGTTCGAGGTCTTCGACCATCTGGGAGAGGCTGCCACCGTGCCGGCGCCGCCCATGGCGCCGACACCTCCCCCGCCGCCGCCCGCAGGGGCGCGGCCCGCGGTCGCCCCGGCGCCGCCACCTGTCGGCACATCCAAGGCCCCGGCGCCCACACCACACGCCGCGGCCGCCCCGCCACGCGCCAAGCCCGGGATGCAATTTGACGAGGCCGGGGGAGGCTCCGCAATGGAGTTTCACCCGGAGTTCGGCGAGGAGTTCGGCGCCGAGGCCGAGGCGGCAAGCGAGCCGGAGGAATCGGCGGTGCGGATCCAGGCTCTGCTCGACCAGGGCCAGGAAGAGTTCGACCGCGGTGACTTCCAGTCGGCGGTCGACAGTTGGTCCCGGATCTACCTGATAGACGCGCAGCACGCCGAAGCCGAACGGCGCATCGGGCAGGCACGCCGGCGGCGAGCGGAACTCGATCGGCTTGCGGAGCAGCACTTCTACGAGGCACGCGAGGCGTTTGAGCAGAAGCGGCTTGACGATGCCCGAGCGCTGTGCCAGAAGGTGCTCAACCTGCAGCCGCAACACCTCGAGGCCCATGATCTGCTGCAACGCCTCGAGACCCCTGCTGCCCCACCCCCGCCGCCGTCAGCGCCCGCCCTGGCCGGAGAGGATGACCTCTTTCGCGACGACTTCGTGCCCGCGACCCTGGCGCCCCCGGCAGGAGGAGCCGCACTACCCTACGCGGGTCCGGTCGCCGCGCCGCCGCGTGAAGCGGAGCGTCCCGCCCGAGCGCCGGGCGCCAGGATGGCGCTGCCTTCCATCCCGCTGCCCTGGCTGGGCATCGGCCTCGCCGTGGTCGTGCTCCTCCTGATTGGAGGGTTTCTGCTGCGGGGCAAGGTGTTCTCGGGTGGCGGCGCCGTGGCGGAGGCGCTCGTCGAGTCGGAGCAGCTTGCGAGGCAGGGGCAGCTGCAGGAGGCGGTCCAGCTGCTGCAGAGCCTCCAGGGCCAGGCGGAGGGCGAACAGGCCAACCAGATTAACCAGCGCGTCCTCGAGTACCGGCGCAGGATCAAGGCGAAGGCTGCGCCTCAGCCGGTGGCGGACAGCAAGATCGTCGCCGATGCGCTGGCTGGCGGACGTCGGGTGAAGGCGATGCGACTGCTGCGCGAAGGGCTCGCGAAGATCCCGGGTGATCCCGAGCTGCTCAAGCTGCAGTCGGAGATCACCTCGTACTCGCCCACGATCCCGGCGCTGGCGGACGCGATGGCAACCCGCGGATGGGAGAACATTCGCAACCTCGCGGCTCAGGTGCTGAAGGATCGCCCGGATGACCCCGAGGTGCAGCAGATCTGGGCTGGGGCGACCTTCAACGCCGCGGTGGTGCAGTTGCGCAAGTACCAGGTGGCACAGGGGCACGACCTGCTGGTGGAGCTCGCCAGACGGAGCCCGGACCCCGATATCTTGCGCCTCGAGGAGCTCGCCAAGAGCTACCTCTCCCGGCCGGCCGACCCGCGCTACAAGATCTTCGTGGCAAACGTCGAGTTACGGACGCTGGAGTGATGCCGCCACGCACGCCGCCCCCAGGCCAACTGGACATTCCTCTGGTCTGGGAGCACGGTCAGGAGCGCCCTCCCGCGGATCGCGAGGAACCAGCACGCGCTCCAATCAGGCCCACGTCGTTCGGGGCGACCTGGCGCCTCTGGCTCAGCGCGCTCGCTGATGTCGGAATCCTGATGTTGTTTGCAGCGAGCGGCTGGGGCGTCGCAGCGGCTGTGGGAACCGGGCTGGCCGGCCCTCAGCTGGTGCTGGCCGGGTTGGCGGGACTCGAGACGGCGAGCGTGGTCGCAGTGGGCTGCCTGTGGGGGTGGCGCGCAACCCCCGGCATGCTGGTGGTCGGGGTCTGCTTCGCGCGACCGATCCCATGGGCGCGGGTATGCCGGCTCTGGATGTGCTGGCTGCTGTCGCTGTTGGTCGCTGGGGTTCCACTGCTGCTCCGGCGTCGGGGGGAAAGCGTGGCGGAGAGCCTGGCCGGCGGTGCCCTCAGCTTCCGCTCGCTTCCCGAGGGCGCTTGAAGACCATGCCAATGTGGTCCGTCGCTCCGGTCTTGAAGTTGATTGCCGTGATGCCTACCAGCTCCCACCCGTCCGCCCCGAGGCTGTTGAGCTGCGGCTCGTACTTCGGGTCGAGCTGGTAGTTCTCCGAACGGATGTTGAGAATCTTGTACTCCCAAAGGATGCGCGCCATGCCAGCCTCCCCGCCCCGCCGGCGTTGTTCACGTCGTTGTTGCTTGCCGGAGCGTACCATCGAGAAAGCGCGCCGTGCCTAGCGAATTCCGCCTCTCCGTCGTGATTCCGGCGTTCAACGAGGAGGGCCGCCTGCCCGCGACGCTCGATTGCATCGCTGGACATCTTTCGGGACAGGCGCACCTGCTGCCCGCGGAGGTGATCGTCGTGGACGACGGTTCCACCGACGGGACCGTGCGCGTCGCCGAGAGCTTTGCGGCGCCCGCGGGTCTCTCGGTCCGAGTCGTGCGCCTCGGGCGCAACCGCGGTAAGGGCGCGGCCGTGCGGGCGGGACTTGCGGCAAGCACGGGTGCGTGGGTGCTGGTTTCCGACGCCGACCTCGCCACGCCGATCGAGGAGCTCGGCGCGCTGGTCGCGAGCGGTGCTGCGCTCGCCGTGGGCTCGCGCGGCGTCAAGCGGGAGCTCATCGTCCGGCGCCAGCCGCTTCCGCGTGACACACTCGGCCGCCTCTTCAACCTCGGACTGCGCGTCCTCGGGCTCACAAGCCTGCGCGACACCCAGTGCGGCTTCAAGCTGCTGGAGGGGCAACTAGCGCGTCGGCTCGCGGGCGAGCTGCGTCTGGACGGCTTCGCCTTCGATGTCGAGTTGCTCGCGAGAGCCCAGCGGTCCGGTGTCACCATCGCCGAGGTGCCGGTTCGTTGGTACCACATGGAGTCATCACGGGTGCGCCCGCTTCGCCACGGTATGCAGATGCTGCGCGACGCCCTGCGCATCCGCTGTTGGCTGTGGACCGGCCGCTGAGCGCGGGCCATGGCTGCAATAACACTCTCCGGTATCAACGTGTACCCGGTGAAGTCGGCGGCGGGGATTGTCCTTTCCACGGCGCGGGTGGACGCCCGCGGTCTCGCCGGCGACCGGCGCTGGATGGCGGTGGATGAGAACCGCACGTTCCTCACCCAGCGGACGCACCCGCGCCTGGCGCTCGTGTCAGTGGCCATTGCGCCCGAGGGAGTGATCCTCACCGCGCCGCACGTGCCCGCCCTTGCGGTGTCCGTGCCTAGCCCCGGCGCGCCGGCCGTCCGGGTGCGGGTGTGGCACGACGTGTGTGACGCGGTTCCGGCAGGGGACGAGCCGGCTGGCTGGCTCTCACGAGTGGTCGGCGTGGCGTGCGAGCTGGTCTACATGCCCGAGATCTCTCACCGCGCGGTGGCGGCCCGTGGCGCCGAACCGGCCGCGGACATCGGCTTTGCGGATGCCTTCCCGTTTCTCCTGATATCGGAGGGCTCGCTCGCGGACCTCAACCGCCGCCTCGAACACCCGTTGCCGATGAACCGTTTTCGCCCGAACCTGGTCGTCCGGGGGTGCTCGCCGTATGCCGAGGACGAATGGCGGCGAATCACGATCGCGGGGATCGTGTTTCATGTGGTCAAGCCTTGCAGCCGTTGCACGACGACCACGGTGGACCAGACCACGGGAGAGCGGGGCAGGGAGCCGCTCGCGACGCTCGCTACCTACCGACGCGTCGGGAACCAAGTGATGTTCGGGCAGAACCTCGTTCACGAAGGCACCGGTGAGCTTGCCGTAGGCGACAAGGTGGTTGTGGTCGAGCCCCGGATCCCTGACCCCTGACCCCTGTCTCTACGCCTACCCGTACAGTGGGAACGCCTTCGCCAGCGCTTCGACCTCGCCCTTCACCTGGGCCCACACCGTCTCGTCCTCGGTGCGCAGCACTCGGTCGATGAGCTTGGCGATCGCCTTCATCTCGTTCGGGCCCATGCCGCGGGTGGTGACGGCGGGCGTCCCGATGCGGACGCCGGAGCCGATGTAGGGTTTCCGCGTGTCGAACGGCACGGTGTTCTTGTTGACCGTGATACCGGCCTTTCCAAGGCGATCCTCGGCCTTCTTGCCGGAGATCCCGTCCGCGCCCAGGTTGATGAGCATCAGGTGCGTGTCGGTGCCGCCGGAGACCATGCGCCAGCCGAGCTCCTGCAGCGAGGCGCACAGGACCTTTGCGTTCTCGAGGAGCTTCGCGATGTACTCGCGGTAGGAGGGCTGCAGCGCCTCGGCAAACGCCACGGCCTTCGCCGCGATGATGTGCATGAGCGGGCCGCCCTGCACGCCGGGGAACACCGCCTTGTCGAGCGCCTCGGCGAGCTCGCTCTTGCACATGACCATGCCGCCGCGCGGGCCGCGCAGCGTCTTGTGCGTGGTGGTTGTCACGTACTCGCAGTGGGGCACCGGTGATGGGTGCATCCCGACCGCGACCATCCCCGCGATGTGGGCGATGTCGGCCATCACCATGGCTCCCGACTCGTGGGCGATATCGGCGATGAGCGTGAAGTCGATGGTGCGAGGGTAGGCCGAGGCACCGCACACGATCAGCTTGGGCCTGTGCTGCTTGGCGAGGTCGCGGAGCGCGTCGTAGTCGATGGTCTCGGTGTCCTGCCGCACCAGGTACGGGACTACCTTGAACGTCTTGCCGGAGTAGTTGAGCGGGTGGCCGTGGGTGAGGTGGCCACCGTGGGAGAGGTCCATTCCGAAGATCACGTCGCCCGGCTGGCAGGTTGCGAGGTACACGGACATGTTGGCCTGCGCGCCGGAGTGCGGCTGAACGTTGGCGTGGTCGCAGCCAAAGAGCTGCTTGGCCCGGTTCCGCGCCAACTCCTCCGCCACGTCCACGAACTCGCACCCTCCGTAGTAGCGCTTGGCGGGGTAGCCCTCGGCGTACTTGTTGGTCATCACCGAGCCCATTGCCGCCAGAACCGCGGGCGAGACGAAATTTTCCGAGGCGATCAGCTCCAGGCCGTCATTCTCGCGCCGGCGCTCGTTGCCGAGAGCCGCGGCAACCTCGGGGTCTGCCTGGCGAACGGCAGTCTCGAGAATCGAAAAAAATGCGGTGCGCTCGTGCTGGTTCATCGTTAGTGCTCCTTGTGAGGTTCGACCTTTTGGACCCGTAGACCGTGACGCCCGCCGTCGAAGGGCGTCGCGAGAAAGATGTCGAACATCTGGATCGCCACGCCAGAGCCGGTGGTGCGCCCGCCCATGCACAGGACGTTGGCGTTGTTGTGCCGCCGTGCCAGCTCCGCGGTGAAGGCATCGTGGCAGAGCGCCGCACGAACGCCCGGGTGTCGGTTGGCAACGATCGCCATGCCAATGCCGGTCCCGCAGATGAGCACTCCGCGCTCGGCCTCGCCGGCGGAGATGCGACGCGCGAGGTCGTGGGCGAAGTCGGGGTAGTCCACGGGGTCCTCGCTGGCCGGTCCGAGATCAACCACCTCGTGGCCGCTCTCTCTGGCGCGCTCGGCCAGAAGCTCCTTCAACTCGAAGCCGGCGTGGTCGGAAGCCATCAGGATCTTCACGGTCACAGCCTCCCGGCCCCGGCCGGGGCCAGTCCTGAACTGGGATCGTACAACGCCTTGTACTCGTCGATGGCGTAGCGGTCGCTCATCCCCGCCAGGTGGTCCACGATGATCCGGACGAAACGCGGGTCGGTGTGGTAGCGCTTGTCCACCTCGTTCGGGATCTGCTTGATGGGGAGGTCTCGCAGGTAGGGTCGGCCCGTCTCCTCGTGGACGCGCAGCAGCACGTAGGTAGGCAGGGTGAGCGGATTTCCGTAGTAGGCGCGGAAAAGCCCGCTCATCACGAGGTGCGCCCGGTGGTCCTGTCGGTTGACCTCCTGATGGTTGATGATGAAGCGGTAGATGAACGCTTTCAGCTCGGCGAAGATCGTGGCGACGCGGCGCGAGAAGGCCACGGTCGTGGCGGGGATCCCGTCGGCAATCTCCAACCACCCGGTGTGATCGCCAACCCTGTGCTTGGCAGTCAGCCTGTTCACGTTGCGCGCGCTCGCCTGGACGGCGTCGGTGACGAACAGGTGGATGAGCCCCCGCTGGAGCATCGCGGCCTTGCGCCAACGCCTACGCTCACGGCGGTACGCTTCGCCCGCCCGCTCGATCACGGTAGCGGCGGCCTCCAGCTTCTCGATCTCGTCGAGCGAGACGGCCTCGGCGTAGAGACCGTCCTCGAGATCGTGGGTCTGCTGGGCGATCTCGTCCGCCAGCGCCACCGCCTGGCCCTCGAGGTGGCAGGGTTTGGAGAGGCGCAGCCCTTCGCCGGTCGGAAGGGGAAACGGGAAGCGCACCTTCCAGGTCGTGTGCTTGATGATCCCCTCGCGCACCTGGTCGGTGAGGTTGAGGCCGGGGTGGTCGTATCTGCGCTCCAGGAGGTCCACGACCCGCATCGACTGGTAGTTGTGCTTGAAAGTGCCGACCTCACGCACAACGCGCTCGGGCAGCCGACAGCCCGGCATCTCGCCGGCGAGGATCTGCACGAGGCTCCGTTCGCCGGAGTGGCCGAACGGGGTGTGCCCGAGGTCGTGCGCCAGACCGATCGCCTCCGCGAGGTCCTCGTTGAGGCCGAGGGCGCGCGCCAGCGTGCGCCCGACCTGCGCCACCTCCAGCGTGTGCGTGAGTCGGGTGCGAGGATGGTCGCCAGTGTAGGGGACGTACACCTGGGTCTTGTGCTTGAGCCGCCGGAAGGCGCGCGAGTGCAGGATGCGATCGCGGTCGCGCTGGAAGGCGGTGCGATAGTCAAACTGCCGGCCCTCGCTCGGGAGGGGGTGGCGGCGGGTGGCCTCGCCGGAACGGGTGGCGCAGAAAGCGAGCGCGACGTCCTCCGCCCCCTCGAGGCGCGCGCGCGGGCGGATCTCAAGCTCGGCCATCGGTATCTCCGATTCCGGCAAGTACCTCGCCGACGAGGCGGAACGATCCGGTCACCAGGGTCGGGTGCCCCGGCCGCAGATCGAGCAGGGCGTCGGTGACGCTCGTTGCCCGGCGGCACCCCGGAAAGGCGGCCGCGAGGTCATCGAGCGTGCGGGCTCGGGGCGAGCGAATGGGTACGACGGTCACCCCGACCACCCGCGGCCGCAGCAGCGCCGCCATGCTCTCGAGCGGCTTGTCGTCGAGGCAGGAGAACAGCAGGTGCAGTTTGCCGGAAAGCCCCATCTCGTCGAGCGCGCCGGCAAGGGCGGCGGTCGCCTCGCGGTTGTGGGCACTGTCCAGCAGCAGCGGCCGTGCGCCGAGGGTGCACCACTGCAGGCGCCCCGGCCACGAAACGCCCTCGATGCCGCGCCGTACCGCGTCGGCGGACGGCGGGGGGGCGAGGTCGAACCTCGCAAGCGCGGCGAACCCCGCCAGCGCCAGCTCCAGATTGGCGAGTTGATGCGCTCCGGCAAGCGGCAGGTCCGCCTTGCCTTCGGTATCCCCAATCGCGAACCTCGCGCCCTGGGCCTGTTCGCGGAACCCGGACCCCGGACCCCGGACCCCGCTCACCACCGCCCACTCCGACGCCAACGACAGCGGGGTACCCGGATCGGCCGCCGCGCGAATAACGGTCTCCACCTCGGAATCCCAGGCGCCCACGATCGCAGCGCGGCCGCGCAAAGCGGCAGCCTTCTCAGCCGCAATCGCGGTGCGGGATTCGCCGAGCCACCTCTGGTGATCGGTACCCACGTTCGTCAGCAGCGCCACCGCCGGATCCACGGCGTTGCTCGCGTCCCACCGGCCTCCAAGACCCGCCTCCATCACCGCAACGTCGACCTTACGCTCGGCGAACTCCAGCACCGCCGCGCACGTGAGAACCTCGAAGTACGAGAGTTCGGGGAAGGTGTTGAGGTTTGCCACCAGGTCCGCGAGCCGGCCACGGGCGATCGTCGCGCCGTCGGTCTGTATGCGCTCCTCCAGCGCCATCAAATGAGGCGAGGTGTACAGCCCGACCCGAATGCCGTGCGCCTGGAGGATGCCGGAGAGGAGCGCCGCGGTCGAACCTTTCCCGTTGGTGCCCAGCACCAGGACCGATGTGAAAGCCCTCTCGGGGCGTCCGAGGGCGTCGAGCGCCCGTTGCATCCGCTCGAGGCCCGGAAGAATCCGCTGCTCCAGGCGTGGGGCAAGCAACGCCTCGGCGCCGGCCGCTAGAGCATGTGGGAAAGACACCGTGCCAGCGTCTCCTTGAGTTCTTGTCGGGGGACCACCATGTCGAGCATCCCGTGTTCGAGGAGGAATTCGGCGCGCTGGAAACCCTCGGGGAGCTTCTGCCTGATTGTCTGCTCGATCACCCGAGGCCCGGCAAAGCCGATGAGCGCTCCCGGCTCGCCGATGTTGAAGTCGCCCAACATCGCGTACGAGGCCGTGACACCACCCGTGGTGGGATCGGTGAGCACCGAGATGTAGGGCAGCCGCATCGCGTTCATTCGCGCGAGGGCGGTGGAAATCTTGGCCATCTGCATCAGCGAGAGGATCCCCTCCTGCATGCGGGCGCCGCCTGAGCACGAAACCACGATCAACGGCAATCGGCCCTTGAGGCAGCGCTCGATCGCGCGAGTCAGCTTTTCCCCCACGGCCGAGCCCATCGAGCCGCCCATAAAGGCGTATTCCATGGCGCCGATCACGGTGCGGATTCCCGCGAGTCTGCCCACGCCGACGAGCACGGCGTCGCAGCGGACGCCCTTGTCCCGCAGGTCGCGCAGGCGCTGCGCGTAGGGTTTCGAGTCCGTGAACTCCAGGGGATCGGTGGAGAAGATGTTCCCGAAGACCTCCTTCCAGGTGCCACCGTCGAAGAGCTGGGACAGTCGAGTGCGCGCAGAGACGCGGTGATGATGACCGCAGCGGGGGCAGACGAAGAGACTGCGCTCCAGCTCCTTGCGGTAGAGGGTCTCGCGGCACCCCTCGCACTTCACCCACAGGCCCTCGGGGACCTTGCTGGTTGGGCGCGCGGCCTGCTCGGAGCGGCGAAACCACACCATGGACCCCCGAATCTAGCATCCACCCCGGGGGTACGCAAGAAAACATGCGCGTACGCACGAGTTAAGAGTTGAGAGTTAAGAGCTTAGAGAAGAGTGAAGAGTTTAGGGGTGAGGGTGGAGAGTTGGGGAGGAAAGGACACCCATATACCCGGTGAGATCGCAAACTCTCAACTCTCGACGCTCCCCTCTCCCCTCCTCGCGAGCCTTTGGGGCAGCACCGTCAGGGGGCCGCCGTTCCTCCGCAGGAACTCGACCTCCACCCCGAACACCTCGCCGAAGAGCTCGGGGCACAGGATCTGGTCCGGCTGGCCGGCCGCCCGTACGCGGCCGTGGTGCAACACAACCAGGCGGTGTGCCAGCCGGAGCGCGAAGTTCCAGTCGTGCGCCACGAGCACGGCTCCCACGCCCTCCGAGACGAGCTGGCCCAGGATGTCGGCGAACTCGAGCTGGTGACGCACGTCCAGGGCAGCCGTGGGTTCGTCCAGGAGGAGCAGGCGCGGCTCGCTTGCGAGAGTCCTGGCGAGCAGAACCAGCTGCCTCTCGCCTCCCGAGAGGTGTTGGATGGCAGCTCCGCCGCGTCCCGCGAGCCCGACGCGCGCGAGGGCGGCGGCTGCAGCGGCGTGGTCGTGAGGCGACGGCGGGCGCCAGGCTCCCAGGTGTGGAGCCCGGCCCTGCTGCACCACCTCGGTCACGGTTACCGGGAAGGCGAAGTTGACGATCTGGGGAACAAAGCCCACCTGGCGCGCCACCTCGCGCCGCCGCCAGGCCTGGAGGCTCTTTCCTCGGAGCTCGACGGACCCGGAGCTTGCAGGCAGGATGCCGGCGAGCAGACGCAGCAGAGTGCTCTTGCCAGCCCCATTGGGTCCGAGCACGGCCACGCACTCGCCCTCGCCGACCGAGAGGTCGACCCCGCGAACGACGTCGTCGCCTCCGTACCCGCCGGAAAGCGCGTTGGCGTAAAGCAGCGTCGTCATGCCGACCGTCTCAGGAGCGCGACGAAAAACGGCACGCCCAACAGCGCGGTCACCACCCCCACGGGGAGCTCCGCCGGGGCGAGCGCCCGCCGCGCAACCAGGTCTCCCAGCGCCGTGAGCGCCGCGCCGGCGAGCGCAGCGCGTGGCAGCAGGCGACGGGTGCTCCCTCCCCACACCAGCCGGCAGAGGTGCGGTGTGACCAACCCCACGAAGCCGATTACCCCGGCGAACGCCACCGCGCCTCCGCACAGCGCCGCGGCGGCCAGGAACACCCTCCGGCGGACGATGGCAACCTCGACCCCGAGGGCGGCCGCCGACTCCTCCCCGGTGGCGAGCAAACCCAGGTCGCGCCCGTGCAGGAGCAGCACGAAGGCGGGAACGAGCACGTACGGAGCGAGCCACGCGACCTGGCCCGCAGAGGCCGATGCGAACGAGCCCATAGTGACTGCGATGACTCCGGGCAGGCGGGGCGAAGGGGCCAGCGCCAGCATGGTCAGGATTGCCGCCGAGGTGGCGGCGTTGACCGCGATGCCGGCGAGGATCATGCGCGTGGGCGAGGGCCCGAGGGGGCCGCGGGCCAGCCACCAGACAAGGCTGGTTGCCGCCGCGGCCCCCGCCATGGCAGCCGCGGGCACGACGCCGAGCGCGGCCGCGGGCAGAACCACGTACGCGGCGGTCGCGGCAGCGGCCCCGCCACCGGAAATGCCGAGCAGGAACGGATCGGCGAGAGGGTTGGATAAGAGCGCCTGAAGAGCCGCGCCAGCGAGCGCGAGTGACGCCCCCACGACCAGCGCGAGGGCGAGGCGAGGCAGCCGAAGACCAAAGACGATCGTCCGAACCTCGGGGGCCCCACCTCCCGAAAGCGCCGCGAGCGCCTCGCGCGGGGAGGCCGCTGGCCCGCCGAGCACAAGCGCGGCACCCGCAGCCAGCAGGAGCGCCGCGACCAGTGCTAGGTCGGCGGTTCCCCTCACGGGTTCGCCTCCCGCGCCGCGATCAGCGCCTCCAGGGCGCCGGGCAACCGTGGTCCCGGCCGGTTGGCGAGGTCCGCGGGGAGCCAGATCACCCGAACCGCCGCTGAGGCCAGCGCGGCACCGGCTGCCGAGCCGGTCATGCGCGCGAAGCCCTCCCGCAGATCGCGCTCGGCGGGCACGACCGCGACCTCCAGGCGGGGGTCCAGCAGCAGCTCGGGGTCCACGCGCGGGTAACGGCCCGCCGAGGCGGGGGCCAGGTTGGCGAGTCCCGCGCGGCGCAGCAGGTCGTCGTGGAAGGTCCCGGGAGCCGCGACGATCAGTGGTTCCCACCACACTACGTACAGGGCGTTGCGGTGGGGCAGCGCCCGGGCCCGCTCGGTGGCGCGCGCGGATCGGCCGTCCACCTCCCGCGCCAGTCGGTCACCTTGCGCCGGAAGGCCGAGCACGCCACCGGCAAGGCGGCACGCCCCGGCAAGACGCGCGAACGATGTGACGTCCATGCTGCAGACCCTGATGCCCAACTGCCGAAGGCGCTGCACGACGCGCGGGTCGTTCCCGGCGGTGGTGGCGAACACGAGGTCGGGCCTGAGGGCAAGGATTGCCTCGGCGTCGTTGGGCGCCACGCGCGGGAGCCGGGTCACGTCCGGGGGAAAGTCAGCCGCGGGAGGGACCGCCACGATCAGGCCCCCGGCGCCGACGGCAAAGGCCATCTCGGTCACGTCGGGGGCCAGCGGCACGACGCGGCGGACCGGGCCCGGCGGCACCGGCTCCCCGATCTGGTCGATCACACGCCCGGGAGGTGGTGAGGTGCAGGCAAGCTGAAGCGCCAGAGCAACGAACCCACACCACCCGGTGTGGGTTCTCCTGCGGTCGGTGACTCGGCGCCCCGGGCTATTCGCTGCCCTGCTCTTCCAGGTCGTTGGGGACCCCCAGGCGCTGGCAAGCCGCGTCGTACATCTGGCGAGCCGCCTTTTGAGCCGTCTGCAATTCGGCGATGCGCTGCTTGACCCGCTGAAGCTCCTCCTGGATCTGGTTCTCAAGGTCGGCGATCTCCTGTCTCGTCACCTTGCGGGTGTCTTCGTAGAACTTGCGCTGCTGATCGTTGAGAACCGACATGAATGCCTCCTCCATCTCAGAATCTGAACACAATTGGCTGGGTGAAACGCACCTTGACGCGCACGCCGCCCTTGGTAGCCGGCTTGTACCTCCAGGTGCGCACGGCGTTGGCCGCCGCCGCGTCGAGGCCAAAGTCCGGCTTGACCCCGCGCAGCACCCTGACGTCTCGCACGGCGCCGTTCTCGTCCACCAGCACTTCCAGGAACACCGTCCCAGCAACGCGCTGGCGTTCGGCAACCGGCGGGTAGGCAGGCCTCGGGTTGTAGATCGGCTGTGGCGGGATGACGTCGCCCCCCAGCTCGACCAGGTCGCCCTCCCTCACCTCGGGCTGCAGTGCCACGGGTTGCTCTGGGGCAGGTGCCGGCTCGGCGGTAGGTGTCGGCGGCACCTCGGTCTGCAGGACCGCCGCGGGTACCGGACTCGGCTCCTGTGTCGGCGTTGGCGGAGCCGCCTGCGGCTGGACCTCCGCTGCGGCCGGAGCGCCAGTCGGCGGCCCTCCAGCCGTCGGGGCCACGACCGCGGCAGCGCCGGGTGGCGGTGCGGCCGGCCGACGGCCCGCAGGCACCGGCGATGGGCTCAGTATCTCGTTGCTCAGGCGCTCCCGCAGCGCCTGCGTCTGCTTGGCCACCTCCTGCTCCGCAACCTCCCGTGCCATCTCCACGGTCTCCGGAGCGGGCGTGGCCTCGGCGACCACGCCCTGGCCCGCATGCCTGAACTTTGTGACGTAGAGGATGCCGGCTACCGCTGCCAGCGCTATCACTCCGATGGTGGCGATCAGCCCGACGCGGCTCTGGCGCGGAACGGTGAGCACCGGCGGGGTCTCGAGGCGGACGTGATCCGCCACCGGCGGACGTGGGGCGGGCTTGGGCTTCGGAGGCTGGGCGGCGGGCGGCGCCGCCTGGCGGGCTGGGGGGGTCACCGCCGGGCGCGCGGTTGGAACGGCTGTCGAGCTCACCGGGCGCTCGTGCCCCACGAGCTCCGAAAGAAAAGCGCCCAGCTCGGCCGCCCCAGGGGTCGGGCGGAGCACCTGGAGTATGTTCCCGAGATCCGACGCCAGCTCCGCCGCGGTCTGGTAACGGTCCTCCCGGTTTTCCTTGAGCGCCTTCATCACCACACGCTCGACCTCGGGAGGGATGGCCGGGTCAAGCTCGCGCGGCGGGATCAGACGCGGAGAGCGCACCTGCTCCAGGATCGAGAGCTCGGAGTCACCGGCAAACCCTTTGCGCCCGGTCAGCATCTCGTAGAGCACTAGACCGACCGAGAAAATGTCGGAGCGGCTGTCGATGTCCTTGCCCCAGGCCTGCTCGGGCGACATGTACTGCAGCTTGCCCTTGAGGGCGCCGGACCGGGTGTGGGAAGCCTTGGAAGCGGCCTTCGCGATGCCGAAATCGCACAGTTTGATGTCGCCGTCGTAGGAGATCAGCACGTTTTGCGGTGACACGTCGCGGTGCACGAGCGCCATCGCGGTGCCCTGCAGGTCGTGCTTGTGGTGGGCGTAATCGAGCCCGGCTGCGAGGCGTGACGTGATGAACATAGCAAGGCCCAGAGGCAGGCGGGCCTGCTTCTCCTCCAACGTCCGCAGAAACGAGCGCAGGTCCCTGCCGTCGATGTACTCCATCGCGATGTAGTAGGAGCGCTCGATCTTCCCAAGGTCGTAGATGTGGACGATGTTTGGATGCTGGAGCTGAGCGGCGAGCTTAGCTTCGTCGACAAACATCGTGAGGAACTCGTGGTTGTCGGTGAGGTGGGGCAGAATGCGCTTGATCGCGACGATCTTCTGAAAACCCTCGACGCCGCGCATGCGAGCCCGATAGACCTCGGCCATCCCGCCTGTCGCGATGGGCTCGATCAGCTCATACTGCCCGAACGGCGTCCCGCTGGGGAGCGGGCCCGAGACTCGCTCGACCTCCGGCGCAGTCACCCCCGGGGCGGACGCCGGCCTGGGCGGGGCCTCGGGTGGCCGGGGTGTCACTTCGCGGGGCGCCGCCGCTGGCTCCGACGGTTGTGCCGGGGACGGCGGTGCGGGCCGTGCGGGGGCCTTCGGCTTGGAGATCTCGAGGCCGGAGAGGGTGTCCTCCAGCAGCTTGTCGACCGAGACCTCCCCGGAATCCCTGCGCACCTTGGGCGGCGCCTTTTGTGCCTCGGCCAGCGTGCTCGCCAGGGCTTGCTCCACGACCGCGTCAACCTCGGCAATCGTCGCCTGGCTCAACGGCGCGTCCGGCAAAGACTTGCCATCGGCGCCGGCCGCAGCCAGGGCCTTGGTCCGCCTCGCGTGAGCCTGCTCCTCGGCGAGAAGGTCGGCAAAAAGATCCTTGGAGGTTACGGTTCCGGCATCCCGGGCGCCGCCGGCTCGCTTCAGCGCCTCCAGCACCTCGGCGCGCGTGTCGGCGCGCACGTGCGCTTCGGGGCGCTGGGCCATCACCGCCCTCACGTGGGCCAGCAGCTCGTCGTTGGAGAAGGGTTTGGCGACAATGTCCTGCGCGCCGAGCTTGTGAGCGTCGGCGATCGGATCCTGGCCGGTGTAGCCGCTCATGAGCACCACGAACGGGGTGTTGCGCAGTCCGGCGCGTGCCCGCAGTTGCATAATGGCGTCCTCGACCTTGAGCCGGGGAAGCACGGACGTTGTCAGGACGACCTGCGGTTCGGCCTTCGCACACGCAGCGACCGCCGTGTCGACGTCTCTGGCGGTAACCACCTGGCACCCGAGGGGGGCGAGCGCCTCGGTAACCCGTACCGCGGTACGGGGCTCGTAGTCGAGGAGAAGTATCGCTTGGGTCATGCTTTTGCCGTAGTGTCAGCAAGCCTCGAATTCATTGTCGGGGTGCATCCATGGCAAGTCAATAGTTTGCAGGGGTCTCTGGCTTGGGGCGGCGTTGTTGTTGCGGTGTACAATCCCGAGAGCGGACCGTGGGGTCCAGCGGGGGTCTCGTATGTCGGGCCACAACAAGTGGAGCACGATTAAGCACAAAAAGGGCAAGCTGGACGCCAAACGCGGCAAGCTCTTCACGAAGGTCATCCGAGAGCTGACGACAGCGGCACGCGAGGGCGGGGGAGATGCGGAAGGGAACCCGCGCCTGCGAGCGGCGATCGTGGCCGCGAAGAGCGCGAACATGCCCGGCGACACGATGAACAAGGCGATTCAGCGAGGCACCGGAGAGCTCCCCGGCGTGGCCTACGAGGAGGTCACATATGAGGGCTACGGGCCCGGCGGTGTCGCGATAATGCTCCAGGTCTTGACCGACAACCGAAACCGCACGACGGCCGAGATCCGGCATCTGTTCGGCAAGCACGGCGGCAACCTGGGCGAGTCCGGCTGCGTCTCGTTCCTGTTCAAAAAGCAGGGCTACATCATCGTCCCAAAGAGCGCCGGCGACGAGGACAAGGTCATGGAAGCCGCGCTGGAGGTGGGCGCCGAGGACTTCTTCTCGGATGACCCGGAGCTCTATGAGATCTACACCGCCCCGGAGGACCTCCACAAGGTGAAGACGGGGCTCGAGGCCCACGGCCTCGTCGTCGAGCAGGGCAAGGTCGACATGGTGCCCACGACCCAGGTTCGGTTGGAGGACAAGCGCGCCGAGCAGATGGTTCGGCTCATGGAGGCCTTCGAGGATCACGACGACGTGCAGAACGTCTGGGCGAACTTCGACATCGACGCCAAGCTGCTCGAGGTCAGCTGAGCTGGCGCGGGTGCTCGGTTTGGACCCGGGAACGCGCGTGACGGGGTGGGGCCTCCTCGACGGCGACACCCGTACCGTCACTGCCGTCGAGTTCGGCCGACTGCTCCCCAGTCGAAACCTCTCACGCCCGGCCGCACTGGCCTCACTCACGGAGCACCTCGGGGAGCTTCTTGGTCGCCTGACACCTGACGTGGTGGTCATCGAGACACCGTTCACCGGCCGCTTTCCGCAGGCTGCCCTCGCCCTTGCGGAGACGCGCGGCGCCCTGCTCGTGGCGCTCGGCCGTTGGGGAGGCGAGATCGTGGAGATCGAGCCGGCGCGTGTGAAGGCGGCGGTGGTAGGTCACGGGCGCGCGGAGAAGCAGCAGGTCGCCTATGTTGTGCGTCACGCCCTGGGGCTTCGCGCGGAGCCCCCGCCCGACGCGGCCGACGCGCTGGCCCTCGCCCTCTGTCACCTGCGCAGCGTTTTGCCTTGACGCTCGTGGCGTGCCTGTGTTAGGTTTTTTGCGGCGTGGCGACGGTAAGGGCACACCACGACATTCACGACCGAGGCGAAGGGACGAAAGGGCCGTGAGCCTCGCCGCACCGGCACCACGCTGAACGCAAATGGCTCTTCACGGTTCTCTTTCCGACATCTCGTTACCCGACGTGATCCAGCTTGTGAGCGTGTCGGGTAAGACGGGCGTGTTCACCCTGTCCAGCGAGGGTGTCGACGGGAAGATCTTTCTCAAGGATGGGCAGATCACCGACGCGTCCGCGGGCAAGCTGACCGGCGAGTTGGCCGTCTACGAGATGGCCACGTGGCGCAAGGGTCAGTTCATCTTCACGGTGAACATCCAGCCCGAGCGCGTCACGGTGACGAAGTCGAACACGAACCTCATGATGGAAGCGGCGCGCCGGTTCGACGAGTTTCGCGTGCTGCAGCGCAAGATCCCTTCCATGGATGCGATCCCGTACTTCCTGCCCCGGGAGCCCGGCCAGGACCAGATCACGCTCTCCCCGCAGGAGTGGGCGATCGTGACGAAGGTCGATGGCCAGCTTTCGATCAAGCAGCTCGAGGAGGCCACCGGCCTGCCAGCATTCGATGTCTGCAAGGTGCTGTACGGCCTCGTGACATCCGGGTTGCTCTCCATGCGCGTGGTCGACGACTGGAAGGAAATGCCCGCCCAGGGTCCGCCACTTACGCCGTCGCCGCAGACTGCTGAGCAGAGACCCCCGCAGGGTCTATCGTCCGGGCTCTCGCCGCGCTCTCTGTTCGCACTGGCTGACAACGTACGCAAGGTGGCCGACGACTGCGTGGGTCTCTCGGGCTCCATCGCGGTGGAGAAGCAGTACCGCGTCGCCCGCGTCGACATCGAGGCGGGCAAAGGCCTGCCCGCCGTCCAGGCGCTCGTCGACCGTCTCGCCCGCGCCATCTCCCTGCTGGAGGGCGGCGACAGAGCTGGTGAGTTCCTCCGCAAGGTGCATCCCCTCCTGCAACCCTAGTCAAAGGCAGGAGGCGCGAGGGCGGAGCGCCGCGAGTTCCTCGAGATACGGGTTCAAGCGGAGGCGAATTCACTTAGCCGGAGCGTGGGGGGTTCGAGGGACACTTCTGCGGTGGGGGGACGAGCGAGCGCGAGTTCACCTCGCGCGAGCGTGGGGGTTCGGGGGATCTGGAGCGCCGGGTGGGTGCGGGGAGCGGCGCGGGATCCCCCGCAATAGGTGGTGCGGAGAGCCGCAGAGCCCCCCGCAATAGGAGATCAAGCGGAGGCGAATTCACTTCGCCGGAGCGCGGGGGGTTCGGGGGGCCCAGTTTGCGGCGGGGAAAAGGGTGGGGGGGCCGCAAAGCCCCCCGCAATTATGGTTCTCGCGGGAGGGAAGCGAGACCGAGGGCCGCGCCTGCGATCGCGGTCAGCCCACCCGCCGGAGGCAACGCTGCCAACACCCAACCCTGGATGGCGAGGGCGGGCAGGGCCGTGCGCAGGGCCAACTGCAGCGAAAGGAGCAGCGCCGCGCCCAGCACGCCGCCCGCCGCCCCGAGGAGCGACCCGCTGATGAGGTACGGCCTCCGGATGTCGCCTTCGTGAGCGCCGATGAGCCTCATGATGGCAATCTCGTCGGCGTGGTTCAGCACCAGGAGGCGCACCACGAGCAGCACCACCGCCCAACACCCGACCAACAGGGTGAGCGCCAGCACGAGCCCCGCGAAGAGGAATCGCGAAACCGCCTGTTCAAGGCGGGCTTGCCAGCCGCGCGAGCTCTCCGCCAGGGTGACCTCCGGCCGGGCCCGAAGAAAGGATGTGACCCCCTCCTCCTGGTCCGGCGTCACCTCGACCTGGACGATCGGCGGAAAGCTGTGCTCGTCGAGCGTGAGAAGCAGCGTGGAAAGCTCGGGAAACCAGCTCGCGAGCTCCTCCTGAACCTTGCGGGGGGTGAGGGAGACGGTGGCGAGCGAGGGGAAGCGCGCGCGCAAGGCCTCGCTCAGAGCCGCTGCCTCGGCCGGGCCGCGCGCCACGGCCACCACCATGGTCTGCCGGTCGCGTGCGAGGAGCTCGACCCGCACCCACTCGCGAACACTCCACAAAACGCCGCCCCACGCGCTCGCAACCATCACCAGCACGACCGCCACCAGGCCAGCCGGGCCGGCCTCGCGCAGCTGTCGCTTCACCTCGCGCCAGGAGTGGCGGTTCACGACACCGATCCCCAGCTGTCCTTGACCACGCTGCCGCGGTCGAGGAACAAGGTGCGCGCGGGGTGGGCCTCGATGAGCCCTCGGTCATGGGTCGCCACCACTACCGTCGTCCCCTGGTAGTTGATTGTCTTGAAAAGCTCGAACAGCTCGTGCGAGCGCTCCGGATCGAGGTTGCCGGTCGGCTCGTCGGCCAGAATGAGGTCCGGTTGCAGAACGAGGGCGCGCGCGATCGCCACGCGCTGCTGCTCTCCTCCGGAGAGCTCGTCGGGAAAAGCGTTCATGCGGTTCTGCAGCCCCATTTGTTTCAAGACCAAGTAGGCGCGGCGCTGCTGGTCCTTCTCGGGGAGGTTCAGCAGGGACGCCACGAAGGTGACGTTCTCCACCACTGTGCGGCGGCGCAGCAGCTTGAAATCCTGGAAGATCACGCCGAGGCGGCGCCTGAACTCGGCGACGTCCCGGCGACGCATCGTAAGGAGATCCGCGCCGTTGACGACGATGTACCCCGCGTCGGGCAGCTCCGCCCGGTAGAGAAGGCGCAGGAACGTGCTCTTTCCGGCGCCGGACGGGCCAGAGAGGTAAAGGAACTCGCCCCTCTCCACCTTGGCGGTGATCCCGCGCAGGGCCGGCCGGCCGTTGTAGCTCTTGGTGATGTCTTCGAGCTGGATCATGCTGGCGAGGCTGGGTAGGCGGCGGTGTTACTGGTGGCGCGGGAGACAGGGGACCGCGGGCCCCCTGTCCGGCTCGTGGTCATCATGCGTGCGTAGACCTCGACCCGCTTCGTTGGTCTGGACTCCACCGAGGCCTCCGACGCTGCAGTGTAGCATAGCGGCATGGCCGAAACGACCGCTGGGAGCGGCCTCGTCTCCGTCGAACTCGGTGACTCCCTCGCGCTCTTCGGCGACGCGACGGGCACGCCACGCGGTCTCGACTCCCGCGCGCTTGCGGCGGCGGCCGGGGACGCCGTCGAGTGGCACACCGGGCGGGCGGTTCCGGTTCTGTACGCGCGCCAGGAGCACACCCACCTGGCGTTCAGCTTCAGCGCAGCCGAGCTGCTGCCGTCCGGTCCCCACTTGATCGGGACCTGCGACGCGCTGCTCACCGCCGAACCCTGGACGGCCCTCACCGTCCGCACTGCCGACTGCCTCCCCATAGCGCTCTCCGGCGGAGGGGTCGTCGCCATGGTGCATGCGGGGTGGCGTGGGCTCGCGGCAGATATGCTGGGCACCGTTGTTGCGCGCATGCGGTCGGAGTTCGGCGTGCCGCCGGCCGAGGTGCGTGCGGTGATCGGAGTCGGCGTGGGTCCGTGCCACTACCGGGTCGGCGAGGAGGTGGCCACCGCCCTCCTTCGGCACGCGGTGAGGGGAGACGACTGGCGCGGTGATGGTTCGGTCGACCTCGCGCGCTGGGCCGGCGGCCGCCTTCTCGCCCTCGGGGTCCGATCGGAGGCGGTCCAGGTGCTACCCGGCTGTACCGCGTGCTCACCCTCGTATCACTCCTACCGGCGCGACGGGAAGGATGCCGGCCGGCAGTGGAGCGCGATCGTTCTGACGGAGGGGCGCCGCCCCTCCACCCCTGAATCTCTGATTCGTTGAACCTGCCGGTTCGAATTCTTCTTGCCCCGCGGGCCTGGAGCGGCCGCCTTCTTCCGTTTCACTGCGTGAGGCTTTGTTTGGCCGGCGGGTAGGTGGCCCTTTTCTCGCTTTCCACTGCGTGGAGGCTTTCTTCTTGCCCCGCGAGCGTGGAGCGGTCGCTCGGGCTGGGCATCGAGCCCAGCCCTCCGACCCACCTACGCATGCGACCGAGCAGGGACGTCCCGCGGTGGGGCCCCTCGCTGTTCGTATGAAACCACGCCAGCGACACCCCACCGCGAGACGCCCGCTCGGGTCCCGCACGCTCCGGCGCAATTGCTCCCGTGGCCCGCGGGGCGGAGTTGTACTGCACCGAGGTCCCTACAGTCTCCGGAGAGACGGCCGCTCCACCCGTCAGGCGGACTTAATGCTCCCCTCCCGGACCACGTTCTTACCCGTGGGAGCGGCTTCCAGCCGCGACCGTCCCGTCCGCACCCGCCGGGCGATATCAACCCACCACCCTTCGGCTAGAGACCTTGAAGCTGGGAATGAGAAGCCCTTGCGTACCGGCCCGCGCGCTGGTTCCCCGCGGTCTCGGGAGACATGGCCGCTGACACCCGCTTGGCGCATTGAATCCCCCACCCAGAAGAGAAGGAATCACCTCCCGCGGCACCGGCGGATTTAATACCCGTCCCTGCAGGATCGCACCTTGACGACCAAGAGATGGCGGCCAAGAATGGAGTCGGCGACCAGACGACCCCACCCCGACGCCGCATTGACCGGGGGTTAGGTGAACCTCACGTGGAGTCGTTGTCAGAGTGCAGGCGTGCAATGATGGCGTGGATGACATTGGAAGAAGAGATGGTAGCGAACGACGGCACGGGTCTGGCTGACCTTGTTGGGGGAACGGCGCGTTCGCATTCGTCTTTTCCGTTAGTAGGCCTAATCGGTGTTAGGCCGATAGAGAGGTGGGTGGAGCGAATGACCGCGGAAGTCAACCGACTGGAGGAGCAGCTCAGGCGAGCGCTTGAGGGCGAGGCGTGGCACGGGCCCTCGGTACTCGAGTCGCTGGCCGGCCTTTCCGCGGCGCAAGCGGCCAGCCATCCCATCGCTGGTGCGCATAGCATCTGGGAACTCGTGCTTCACCTTCGCAGTGACTATGACCTGGTACTCCGGAGATTGGCGGGCGATGGGCGCCAGCTTACGGCGGCTGAAGATTGGCCTGCATGTCCGGCATCAACCGAGGAGAACTGGCAGCAGACGGTGCAGGAGCTCAAGCTACTGAACAAGAAGCTGCGGCAGGCAGTGCGGGACTTTCCGGACGAACGGCTGGATGACCCCCTCGTACCCGAGGCTCCCTACACCGCGTACACGCAGTTCATCGGCGTCACTCAGCACAACTTGTATCATGCTGGCCAGATCGCGCTGCTGAAGCGCGCCTTGGCCGCGACTACGACTGCGTAAGTGAGGGACGGCCTAACAACCGCGTGAAGCAGACGAATTCCGCGCTGGCAACACGAACCGCGGCCTTCGCTGCTTACGCGGGGCGTTAGGTGGCTCTTGACGTCAAAACGTTTAGACGCTACAATGCCAGTATGAGCGCGAGCAAGCGGGCAACCATCTACTTCGACCCCGAACTTCACCGGGCCCTACGGCTCAAGGCAGCTGCCACCGACCGGCCTGTGTCCGACATCGTCAACGACGCGGTGCGCGAGAGCTTGGCGGAAGACGCCGACGACCTGGCAGCCTTCGAGGCGCGTGCGGCCGAACGGAGTCTCGACTTCGAGAGTGTGGTCAAGGACCTGAGGAAGCGTGGCAAGGTATAGGGTTCTTATCAAGCAGTCAGCAGCCAAAGAGCTCGAGGCCCTCCCGAACAAGAAAGCCCGGCAGCGGGTGGTGGCGCGAATCCGTGCCTTGGCCGACGAACCCAGGCCCGCAGGCTGCGAAAAGCTCTCCGGCCACCACGATCGATACCGAGTCCGCCAAGGCACCTACCGCGTTGTGTATTCAATTTTCGACAAGGAACTGCTTGTCGTCGTGGTCAAGGTTGGGCATCGCAAAGATGTCTACCGGTGAGCCACCTAACCAGCGCTTGCAGCGGGCGCGGAAGTTGGCCCGATAAAGTAGACACTCTGACCTCATGGTTGAGGAGCGTCACGATGGCCAGGACTAAGGCGCCGACGAAGGTCCACCGGTACAGCGCCGAGTTCCCCGGGAAACCTGCTGGTGTACGCGGCGGCCACGTGGCTCGTGATGGTCCGCGGCAGTCTCTGGCACTGCACACCGGCGCAGGAATCCGGCGTCTCTTGATGGTGTCTCACGCAGCGCTTGCGGAATTGTTTGCCCGGCGGGTGCGGACGGTACGGTCGCGGCTGGAAGCCGCTCCCACGGGGAGGAACGTGGTCCGGCAGGGGGGCATTCAATCCGCTGGTGCCGCGGGTGGCCGATTACTCCGGAGCTCGCGGGCACCGGACGCGCGAGGCGTGCCGGGGAGACGGCGGCACGGCCTTTTGCGAACGCCGTGGGGCCCCGGCGCGGATCGGGCTGTCCGGTCGCGGGCTCCGGAGCGTGCGGCCGCAGCGGCTGGGGAGACGCAAAGCCGCTCACCGGCCGCCGTGGCACCAGCAAAACAAGAGCCTCACGCAGTGAGAGAATACAAAGGGACCGCTCCAGGCCCGCGGGGCAAAAGGAAACCTCCACGGAGTGGAACAAAAGCGTAAATCGCTGCGTGGGCCTAGGGAGCGGCACGCTCCCCAATGACCTGTCCGCGGAGCTGGCCGCAGGCCGCCGCGACGTCACGCCCCTTGCTCCAGCGCACGGTGACGTTGACGTGGGCTGCGGCGAGGACGCCGGCGAACGCGCTGATCGTCTCCTCGTCCGGGGCGGCCAGCCCGGCGAGGTACCGTGCGTCGGGGTTGAGCGGGATCAGGTTGACCTTGCACGGGATGCCGCGCAGCAGGCGGGGGAGGCGGCGGGCATCCTCAAGCGTGTCGTTGACGCCGGCCATCATGACGTACTCGAATGTTATGCGACGGCCGCGCTCGAGCGGGAACGCGCGCAGGGCGGCGAGCAGCTCGTCGAGAGGCCAACGTGCCGCGATCGGCATCAGCCGCTCCCGCTGCTCCTGGGTGGTGGCGTTGAGCGACACCGCGAGCTTGGGTCGGCGATCGAGGGCGGCGAGCTTGGCGAGTCCGGGCACGATGCCGCTGGTCGAGACGGTGATCCGTCTGGGGCTCACGGTTTCCGAGAGCAACTCCACCGCGCGCGTGACGCCTGGCAGGTTGAGCAGCGGTTCGCCCATGCCCATGAACACGACGTTGACGGGGGCGCCGACCAGCCCCTGGTGGCGCATGATCGCCCGATACTGCCCGAAGATCTCCCCGCCAGAAAGATTGCGCCCGGCGCCCAGGATGCCGGTCACGCAGAACACGCACCCCACAGCACACCCTGCCTGTGAGGAGAGGCACAAGGTGGTGTGTCCCTCCATCGGCATCGCGACGGCTTCCACCACCGCACCGTCCGAGTGAGCGAGGGCGAACTTTGCGGTGCCCTCATCGCCGCGCCGTACCTCCACGATCTCCGGATCGCGGATGACCACGCTACGGGCCAGCGACTCCCGAAGCGACTTGGGGAGGTTGGTCATCTCGTCGAGGCTGCCCGCGAGCCGGCGGGCGACCCACCGGTAGACCTGCGCGGCACGGTAGGGGCGAGGATCGAGGTCGCCAACGAGCGCTGCGATCTCAGCGCGGCTGGCGCCGACGAGGTTGGGAGAGGTCTGAGTCTGCATTAGTGCCCGGCTCGCTCGCGATCCCGACGGAGCGGAGGAGCTCGACGTCCTTCTCGCTCCATTGTGGCACGCCGTCGCCGGCGGCCGCCACGCGTGGCCCTTCGGTGCCGGGCACGAGCTCGACGGACACGAGAGCGGAGAGTCCGTCGCGCCTCAGGCTCGCACAGACGGCCTGTAACGCGGTGTCCGAGTCGAGACGTTTCTGGAGCGCCTCGACGAGCGAGAGCAGCAGAGCGTTTCCGTTCGGGGTCGATCCTCGCGTCTTCACGCTTCGGGAAACCACGCCGCCCGCCGCGCAATTTCCGCTACCATGCAGACCCGTGGGGACCCTCGAAGCGGGCCTGGCGGCCCTCGACATTGCGCCGCTGGCGGTGACGGAACTCGCCGGTGATGCCTCCCGCCGTCGTTTCTTCCGCGTCTCGCTGGCCAGGGGGGCGACCGTCGTGGCTGCGCTGTACCCTGCCGTTCTGGAGGCGCAAGCCGACCGCGACCACGAGGTGCAAGTGTGGGGCTGGCGGCGCGGCCTGCCCATTCCCCGGCCGCTGGGGAGGCACGGCGTGGTCGTGGCGAGCCAGGATGTCGGAGACGAGGACCTCGACAGGGCCATAACCGTGAGGGGTGAAGGTGTTCTCGATCCCGCGCTCGAGGCCCTTGGCGCGTTCCAAGTCTGCGACCGTCAGGATCTGCCCACCCCTCCGTTCGACGCCGCCTTTTTCCGGAGAGAGCTTGGGATCTTCGAGGATCTGGCGCTGGCGACGGAGGTCCGCACGCGGCGCGAGGTCTCGCTGTTCCTCGACCGCCTCGCCCAGTCGCTGGCCGCCCACCCCTATCGGCTGGCGCACCGCGACTTCCACGCCAACAACCTGTTCCTGAGCCAAGGCAAGGTGTGGGCAGTGGACTACCAGGACATGCGAGGGGGGCCAGACACCTACGACCTGGCCTCGCTGCTGCGGGAGCGGGGCGGGGCGGCGCTCGCCGACGAGGCGGGAACGCGTGGGCGCGCGGCGTCCCGGTTCGGCTGGGTGCCGGGGTGGGAGCGCCGGTACATGGAGTGCGCGGCTCAGCGGGGACTCAAGGTCATTGGCACGTTCCTCCGCCTGGCCGACTCGGGGCGCGCCGACTACCTCCGGTGGCTACCTGCGGTGCGCGAGCGCTCGCTGGAGGCGCTCGAGGCTCTGGGCGCGCCGGAGGCGCTGTGCCGGGCGGTTGCCGGCCCGTCGGACGGACAGGGGCTATAATCGCGCGCGGAGGGAAGCCACATGTTTGGCTCGCTGGGTGTTCCTGAGCTGCTTCTGATCCTGCTGATCGTGATCATCATCTTCGGTGCCGGGAAGCTGCCCCAACTGGGCAAGGGGATCGGTGAGGGCATCAAGAACTTCAGGAACTCCCTGAAGGGGGAGGGCGCCCCCAAGGACGGCGCCTCAAAGGGCAACGACGGGTCAAAGGACAGCTGAGGGAGCGTACGAGAAGCGCGTCGCACCCGCGAGGTCCAGACCGGTCAACCGTTCGTATTCCGCAGCAACTTTCGCGACAAAAGTCTTGGTTTCCCGGTAGGGGGGCACGGTTCCCCAGCGACGGACCGCCCCGGGGCCGGCGTTGTACGCCGCCAGGGCAAGCTCAACGTCGCCCCCGAAGCCTTCCAGGAGCGCCGCCAGGTACCTGCAGCCGGCCTCGAGGTTGCTGGCGGGGTCCGCTGCGTCCGGGTACCCGATCTCGGCGGCGGTCTCCGGTAGGACCTGCATCAACCCCACGGCGCCCTTGGGCGAGACCGCGTTGGCAACCTGACCGGACTCGGCCTCGATGACCGCGAGAACGAGCGCGGGGTCGAGCCCTTCGCGGGTGGCAACCTCTATTACCCGTTGCTCGAGCGGTGTGGGACCCGCGAATGGGCTGGTCTCGAGCGAGATCGACATGCGCTGGGCGTCCTCGACCCACGCGGAGACGTGCCGTTGGGCCTTCTCGGGCCGCTGCATCAGCGCGGCCAGGAGGCAGCCCAGAGCAAAGCTACCCCAAACCGCGACGGTCTGACGGCCACCGAACATGAACCTACCGGCTAGGCGCCCTTCCGAGTGCGTTGCCCATTGCGTTGCAGCTTGCTCCGCAACGTGTTGCGGTGGATTCCGAGCGCCGCGGCCGCCTGCGACAAGTTGCCACGATGACGGGCGACGGCGGAGCGTACGTACCGCACCTCGAAGACGTTCAGGGCCTCGTCCAGCTGCAGCCCGCGGTCGAGCAGGGCATCGGCAACGTTGCCGAGGGCATCACCCAGTGCGCGCAGCGCAGCGCGGCGTTCCTCGACGTTGGTTGGGCTCACTTCAACTCGATCCGGTCCCCGACGTGCATCGGCATGGCGGAGCGGATGACCCTTGCGGTGGCCCAGTGATTCCCGGTGGTCAGCACGGCCAGTTCGCCGAGCAGCAAACGTGGTGTCCCGGCGACCGGGTTGTCGCGATAGATGAGGCACAAAGTCCCGGGTGCGACCTGGTCGGCCTCACCAAGGTCGATCAGCACCACATCGTCCTTGCCAAAGGTCACGATGTCGTCCTTCACGTAGACCATGTACCCCTTCGGTTTGGTGCCCGTTGGGTCGCAGTGCGTGGCCGGCGGAGTGAGGACAGTCATCGGGATCGGGATCGGCTCGAAAGGCTTCAGCGCCGACCCCAGAGGAATCGCATCGCAGGAGGTGAGGATCTCCGCGGTCGCGGTGTGATCCTGGGTACACAGGACACGTAAATGCCCCAAGTAGCGCACGACCGTGCCGAGCACGGCACCAGTGGCTGGGTGGCGCAGCTTGCGGACGGGCAAGGTGATGAAGAACTCCTGCCCTGCCTGCACGCCCTCGGCGTCGCCGCCCGAAAGGTAGACGATGTCCCCTTCCACGAAGTCCCTCTGGTATTCCACGTGTTCCGCCGAGGTGATCGTCAGCTGAGGCTTGACCTCCGTCTCTTCGAGGTACGCGAAGCAGTAGATGTCGTTCTCGCCTCCGACAGGGACCAACTCGCCTTCCATGCCCTCCGGACCGGGGGCTCCGGCGGCGCCGGCGCCAGGGGTACCCTCAGCACCAGGCGCGGGGGCCTGCGGCTGCGCCGGCGCTGCCGGCGGGCTGACCTCCTCCGCCTTGACGCCGATTACCAGCGGATCACCAGGGTAGATCCAGTGCGCGTCACGGATGTACTTGTTCTGCTCCCAGATCTGCGGCCAGAGGAACGGGTTGCCCAGGAACTTCTGCGCGAGGTCCCACAGGGTGTCACCCTTCACGATGGTGTAGACCTGGGCATCCGGGGGAAACTCAGTCGGTGGATCGTAGGGTGTCCAGTGGTCGTTCACCTTGTGGAGCGGGCGGGGTGGAGGATTGACTGCTTGCTCCGCCCCGGCCACAGAAAAGCACAGCACAGCCAGAATGGCGAAAATTGCACGCCCCATGGCAGCCCTCCCGTTCCGCATGCTGGTTGCAACTCCAGCACCAAAATAGCCTATCTGCTGCATGTTCGTCAATGCTGGTCTGCTGTTTGCTTCGATGGTACCGGTGTGGGACGGGGGGCGGCAGGCCTCCCGAACTGCTCCAGCACCTTTTCCATCAGCGGAGCGGCGGCTTTCGCCGTTGCGGTATCAGGGTAATTGGCGAACAGGTAGTCGAGCCGCTGGGTGGCGCCTTGCCACGCCCCGATGTTGGCGTAGAACTGCGCAATCTCGAACTCGTGCTGGGCGAGCTCCTCGAGGCACTTGGCTTGCAGGTCCCTCCCCTCCTCGGTGTACGGAGATTTTGGGAAGAGGCGGACCAACTGGTTGAGGTTCTCAGCCGCCTCCCGCACGGGCGTCAGGTCACGCATCGGGCCCTTGCGCTGCGCGTAGCTCACCTTGCCGAGCATCAGCAGGGCGTAAGCGCGGTTGGGATCGTTGGGGAAGCGGTTGGCGAAGTCCCTGTAGCGCAACTGCGCCTCTGTCAGGCTTTCGATGTCCCCGGCAGCAAAAAAGGTGTCCGCCACCTTGAGAGCCGCCCGCCGGCCCAGCGGGTCGTTGGGAAACGAGTCGGCCAGGAAGGAGTAGAACTTGCGGGCGTCGTCCCACTTCTTCTTGGCGCCGAGGGCGTCCCCGCGTTCCATGACCTGCTCCTTGGACATGGAGCCCACCTCGGACAGGAACCCCTGGTCGGCGTCCTTGTTGCCGGCGCACGCCGCCACGAACAGCACCGCGGCAAGGGCGACGATTCGCCTCATTCCGACTCCTCCCCTCGCAAGGCGGCGATCGCGTGGCGCCGGTCTGCGGCGCGGAACACGGCGGTCCCGGCCACCAAAACGTCCACACCAAGTGACCGTAAAGCCTTCGCGTTCCCCGGCTCGACACCCCCGTCGACCGCGAACTCGGCGGCGGAGCCGCGCTGGTCGCGCTCCGAGCGGAGCCTCGCGATCTTGTCGAGCGTTTCGAGAATGAGGTGCTGGCCACCGAAACCCGGGTTTACCGACATGATGAGAACGAAGTCCACATAGGGCCAGACCTCGTCCAGCACCGAGGCCGGCGTTGCGGGGTTGAGCGCCACGCCCGGCTGAGCACCGAGCGCTCGGATGTGAGTCAGGCTGCGATGCAGGTGTGTGACGGCTTCGACATGAACCGATACCCGGTTCGCCCCGGCCTCGACGAACGGCTCCACTAGTGCGTCGGGGTTTGTCACCATGAGGTGCACATCGAGGGGCAGTTGCGTGAGGCGGCGCACTGCTGCGCACAGGCCCGGTCCAAAGGTGAGGTTGGGAACGAAGTGGCCGTCCATCACGTCGAAATGAAGGAGGTCGGCCCCGGCCGCCTCGACCGAGCGGACCTCGTCGGCAACGTGAGCCAGATCACACGCCAGGAGCGACGGGGCGATCCTCGTGCGGCTCATCGCGAAACCCAGAGCCCGACGACGGCAGCCTGCGCCACTGGCCCGCCGGCCGCGGGGTCCTGTCGCAGTACCGTCCCCGCCGGCACCCCGGGGTAGGAGACCGGCTGCACGGTGGCAAGCTGAAAGCCAAGATTGCGAATCACGCGGGCGGCATCGACCTCCGCTACGCCCACGAACTCGGGCATCACGTAGCGCTTCTCCCGGGGCGTGCGGTTGACCAGAAGCGTGACGGTCGAGTTCGGGGCGATGAGCGTACCCGGGGCGGGTTCCTGCGCGAGGACCACGACTGCGCCGGCCTGACCCTCGACCTCGCAGCTACGCTCGACCGTCAGTCGCTCGGACTCGAGCTCGGCCTCGGCCAGCGAGAGCGGCATCCCGGTGAGGTCGACCATCTTCTGGACTGCCTTCCCCAGGGAAGGGTAGAGAAGCACGGTGCCGCCACGCTTGAGCTCGAAACCGGCGGGCGGCCGCTGCACCGCCACACGACCCGCGTTGACCTGAGGGTCGAACACACCCTGCTGGGTGCGGGCCACCAGTCCGGCTTTTGCGATGACGGCGGTCGCATGGGAGCTCTCCATCCCGGCCACGTTGGGCACGGTCGCCACCGTCGAGCGGACGCTCACCCAGAGGACGACCCAGACGGCCACGCCGCAGCCCGCGACCAGACCCACGGCTCCCGCCAGCCAACGCAGAAAACGGCCTGCTCCCATCGCGCGGCGAGGGTAGCATAGCCACGCCATGCCGCGTCTGGGCGCCCATCTCTCCGCTGCCGGTGGCGTTTCGCGGGCGGTCTCCGCCGCAGTGGCGATCGGCTGCGAGGCGCTTCAGGTCTTCCTCCGTGCGCCCGGGCGGTGGGCGGCGGCACCGCTCGCACAGCCCGAGGTGGCCCGGTTTCGCTTGGCGGCTCGCGAAGCGGCACTTTCGGGACTGTGCTTTGCCCATGCGCCCTACCTCCTCAACCTGGCAAGCGCCGATGACGGGCTACGCACACGCTCGATTGCGGTTCTCGTCGAGGAGCTGGAGCGCGCGGGGCGGCTCGGCGTAGCCGGCGTCGTGCTGCACCCGGGTTCGGCTGGCGAGGGGAGTCGGACCGAAGCGGAGGCCCGCTGTCGCTCGGCCATAACCGAAGCGGTCGAGCGCGCCGGCACGCGTGCGGCGATGCTGCTTGTCGAGGGGACCGCCGGGGCCGGCGGCCAGCTCGGTCGCACTCCCGCGGAGCTCGCACGATTGGTGGAGCCCGGCCTCCGCAGGTCGCGCCCCCATGCCCCGCGACGAAGCGAGCGCCAATCCACCCGCCGCACTAGGGTCGGCATCTGCCTGGACACTGCCCACCTGTGGGGCGCCGGCTACGACCTTCGGGGAGACGGCTGGGAACGGGTCCTCGTCGAGGTTGCTGAGCATTGGGGAGTCGCGGTCCCACATCTGCTCCACGGAAACGACACACGGGTCGAGCTGGGTTCGCACCGCGACCGCCACGCCCCACCGGGAGAGGGACGGCTGGGCGAGGCGTACTTCCACAGGCTGCTCACGGACGCGCGGTGCGCCTCACTGCCAATTGTCCTCGAGATCCCGCCCGGCGAGGGCAACGAGGTGGTGCGCGCAAGCCTCCAGCGCCTCCGTACCTGGGCCTCCGGCTGAGCGCCGGGCTTCTTCTCCTTCACTGCCAGGCTGTGTTTGCCGCGCGGGCCGACTCTCTCCTCTTTCACTGCGTGGTTTTTATTGTGCCGGTACCGCGGTGGCCATCTGCAGGCTGGTGCGCCCCCGCACCCTGCGCCTGCAGGCTCCTCTGCCCGCGACCGGAGGGCGCGATCCGCGCCGGGGCCCCTCGGCGTTCGCAAAAGACAGCGCCGCCGTCTCCCCACCGCGGAACGTCCCTGCTCGGTCGTACGCGCAGGCGGGTCGGAGGGCTGGGCTCGAAGCCCGACCCGAGCGACCGCTCCGAGCCCGCGGAGCAAAACAAAAGAGCCTCACGCAGTGAAAGGAGAAAGCGGGCCACCGCGGCACCGGCAAACAAAGCGTCACGCAGTGAGAGAAGAAGGGCGACCGCTCCACGCTCGCGGGGCAAAACCAAGCCACGCAGTGATAGAGGAAACCCCCGCTACTTGGCGCGACCCGGGATGAGGCCGTCGAGGGCCGGGAAGTTCTTCACGATGTCGTTGAAGAGCACGACCACCACAAGCATGATGATGAGCCAGAAGCCGATGTTGAGGATTCGCTCCTTGGTTCGGTCGGAGAAATCCTTCCGCAGTGCGGACTCGACGCCGATGACAGCGAGGTGCCCGCCGTCCAGCACCGGAATCGGGAGCAGGTTGAAGATCGCGAGCTGCAGCGAAATCATCCCGAGCAGCCAGATGAACGAGACCGTTCCGGTGCGGGCCGCCGCACCCGAGAAGCGCGCGATGTCGATCGGTCCGGACATCTGGCGCAGTGAAGCGCGGCCGCTCAGCATGCGGCCGATCACCACGAAGGTCAGGCGAGTCATGCGCACGTTCTCGCGCACCGACTGGGCCAACGCCGTCGGGAGTCCGAGGCGCTTGAGCACGGTGGGATTTGGCGGGGGTATGCCGAGCTTGCCCTGTCCGTCCACGTTGCGAGGCGTGGCGCGCACCTCGATGGCAGATGCATCCCTTTCGATGGTGAGCGCCACCTCCCGATCGGGGCTCGCACCCACCAGCCGCATTACGTCGTAGAAGTGACGAACGGGCTCTCCGTTCACGGCCACGATTCGGTCCCCGGGGCGCAGGCCGGCCTTCTCGGCGGGGCTGCCCGGCAGCACCCCCGGCACCTCGGCCGGGAGCACCGGCGCCAGCCCCGCATAACCAATGTCGTAGCGGCTCACGGCACGGGGGGTGAGCGTGACCTCGTGTTCTTGGCCGTCCCTCCGAAAGCGGATTTCGAGAGGCTGGCCAGGAGAACCCATCGTCGCCAAGTCGAGGTCTTCCCAGGTGCGGACTCCCCTGCCGCCCACGGCGAGCACCAGGTCGCCCGCCTCGATGCCGGCCTTCGCGGCCGGCGAGATGGGGTCCACCCATGCGACGACCGGGGCCTGGTCCTGTGAGGCGGGCACCTGCACTCCGACGACGAATGCGAGGGTGATGAACGCGATGGCCCCCACGACGTTGGCGCCCGGGCCGGCGAGCAAGATCAGGGCCCTCCGCCAGCGCGGCAGCAGCGGTACCGGCGCCTGGTCGGTCTTGGCGACCACGTCCGACTCGTCGGGGCCGAGACCGTGGATGCGTACGTACCCTCCGAGCGGGATCAGGCTGACGCGGTAGTCGACCCCGCCACGCTCGACGCCGAAGAGCCGCTTGCCAAACCCGAAGGAGAACACGCTGACCGGTGCCTTGAGCGCCCGCGCGAGGAGAAAGTGTCCGCCCTCATGGATGAAGACCAGGACGCCAAGCACGATGACCAGCGAGAGAACATCTATGACCATGGCACCATCCACATCCTCATGGGGAACCTGCGGCGCCGGAGGCGTATTTCGCAGCCGCCTCCGCGGCCCACGCGCGTCCGCGCTCGTCCGCCGCCAGGGCATCCTCTATGGCAGCAAGATTATGCTCCCGGGACGACTCGCGTGCGATCGCCCCCTCCACGATGATCGGGATGCCCGTGAACGGCAGTCGGCCGGCGAGAAACGCGGCGACGGCGACTTCGTTGGCGGCGTTGAGGACCGCAGGTACCGTGCCGCCGGCGCGCAACGCTTCGCGGGCCAGGCGAAGGCAGGGGAAGCGCCGCTCGTCGGCGGGTGCGAAACTGAGGGAGCCGACCTCGACGAGGTCGAGGAATCCGAACGGCGACGGCAGACGCTCCGGGTACGACAACGCGTAGAGGATCGGAAACCGCATGTCGTTGACCGAGAGCTGCGCGATCAACGTGCCGTCGGCATACTCCACCAGCGAGTGCACCCGACTCTCGGGGTGGACGACCACCGCTATCTGCTCCTCCCGCACCCCGAACAGGTGATGCGCCTCGATGATCTCGAGTCCCTTGTTCATCATCGTGGCCGAATCGATGGTGATCTTGGCGCCCATCCGCCAGGTCGGATGCGCCAACGCCTGATCCACTGTCGCCCTGTCCAGTTCCTCCCTCGTCCAGGTGCGGAAAGGGCCTCCCGACGCGGTGAGGATGAGGCGGCGCACCGCGTCCTGCGGGCCGACCCGGAGCGCCTGGTGCAACGCGTTGTGCTCCGAGTCGATGGGCAGCACCTTCCCGCCACTCGCGGCGGCGGTGGCCATCACCAGTTCGCCCGCCGCGACCAGGGTCTCCTTGTTGGCAAGCGCCACCTCGCGGCCGAGCGAGAGGGCACGCCAGGTGGGGACGAGGCCGACCGCGCCGACCAGGGCGGCGACGACGGTGGTCGCGTCGGGGTACGTCGCCACCGCGATCCGTCCCTCGGGCCCCGCCATCACGTCCAGCCCCGGGAACGCTCGCCGCAGTGCCGCAGCGTCGGTCTCCTCGGCAACCGCAACGAGGCTGGGCCTCCAGGAGCGGATCTGCTCGGCCAGAAGCTCGACGTTGCGACCGGCGGCCAACGCCACGACGCTGAACTTCTCAGGGAAACGCGCCGTCACATCGAGGGTCGCGGTGCCTATGGAGCCGGTCGAGCCCAGGATCGCCAGTCGCTTCAAACCAGGACCCCGAACAGCAGGAACACGGCCAACACGAACGGGGCGGCGAAGAAGAGCGAGTCACTGCGGTCGAGGAAGCCCCCGTGGCCGGGGAGCACATCGGAGGAGTCCTTGACGCCGGCGTCTCGCTTGAACAGCGACTCCACGAGATCGCCGAGCGGCGCCAGCACCGCGAGCAGGACAGTCGTTCCGGCCGCCACGGACAGTGGAAGCTGGGGGAAGAACACTGTGCGGCAGAACCACACGCCGAACGCCGTGAGGAGGGTGCCGCCAAGGATCCCCTCCCACGACTTCTTCGGGCTCACCAGGGGGGCCAGGCGGTGTTTACCGAACCGGGTGCCCACGTAGTACGCGCCCGAGTCGCCGGCCCAGATCGTGAAGCAGTGGAGAAGCACGACCTTGACGCCGAGCGTTCCGACAAAGGCCGTGCGGAGAAACCCCATCGCCCCGCCGGTCACCAGGAAGTAGAGAGCCGTAAACGTCGCCCCCGCGATTCCCGCCGCCGCGCCCTGAATGGGGTAACGCCCGACGAGGTACACCACCGGTACCGCCAACAACGCAAGGGCGAGAAGCGCTCCGGTCCGCGGCAGACCGCCCAGCCACACCGCCGGGAGCAGCACCCCGAGGATCACCAGCGTGGGCGCCTGGGGTGCGGGCTGGCCGAGACGACGGAACAACGCCAGCAGTTCCCACGCGGAGAGCATGGCGACCACCCACACCAAGGCGAGGTAGACCCAAGGGGGTAGGAAGACGATGGCGGCCACGACGACCGGAATCAGGGCAAACGCCGTAGCCTCGCGTGCGCCCTTCACTCTGCGGCCTCCTCAGGATCGTCGTGACCCCCCTCCACCACCCCACCGTACCTGCGCTCGCGGCGTGCGAACTCCGCGACCGCAAGCAGGAGATCGCGGGTCGTGAAGTCAGGCCACAGGACCGGCGTGAAGTAGAGCTCCGCGTATGCGATCTGCCACAGCAGGAAGTTGGAGACGCGCAACTCCCCGGAGGTTCGGATCAAGAGGTCAGGGTCGGAGACCCCAGCGGTGGCGAGGTGGGCACCGACCCAGCCGTCGTCGACGCCCTCCGCGGTGAGCTGGCCGGTCCGGGCGTGGCTCACGGCGGTGCGGACCAGATCGACCAGCTCGGTGCGGCCGGAATAGTTGAGCGCGATCTGGAAGGTCAGACCGGTGTTGGCGTCGGTGGCCTCGACGGCGCGCGCCAGGCCGTCCTGGATCTCGGGCTCGAGTTCCGAGATGCGCCCGATCGGGCGGAAGCGGATGTTGTTGTCCACCATGGTGCGCAGCTCCTTGGCCAGGTACTCCTTGAGCAAAGCCATGAGCGTGCGAACCTCCCATCGAGGTCGTTTCCAGTTTTCCGTCGAGAATGCGTACAGCGTGAGGGCCTCGACCTCGAGTCTGGCCGCCGCCTCCACAGTGTCGCGAACCGCGCGGATCCCGGCTCGATGCCCCTCGACGCGCGGAAGGCCGCGCTGACGCGCCCATCGCCCATTTCCGTCCATGATGATCGCGACGTGGCGCGGGAGGGAGGACGACGGGAGGCGGTCTAGCAACTCGCGCTCCGGCGTGCCAGGTGCGGCGAGCCGATCGAGGTCTTTCATTGGCGCGGGAAGTCTAACACGCGAGAGGCAGCCAGAACGCGAGAGGCAACCTGCGAAAGAGGCCGCGTCACCTCCCTCGGTCGGGGCCATGGCTTCGCGCTGCCTTGTCTTTGCCTCTTGCCTATTGCCTTCGGTAGTAAACGCGCTCGAGCGTCAGGCCGTGGGGCGGCGCGGTGGGAGCCGGCGGCCCGGTCCTGCGGTCTAGGAGCAGAGCTACGAGCCAACTGGGCGGCTGCGCGCCACGCCCGACCTCCACGAGCCCGCCGACGATTCGCCGAACCATGCCGCGCAGGAAACCATCACCGTCCAGGACGATGTCCAGCCTGCGGCCGCGCACCCGGAGGTGTGCGAGCGTGACGACGCGCACCGTGCCGCGAACCCCGCGGCCGGAGTGGCCGGACAGGGCAAACGCGGCGAAGTCGTGCTCCCCGAGGACGGCGGAAAGACCCCTCGCCAGGGCGCTTGCGTCGAGTGAGTGGTTCACCTGCCAACGGCGGAGGTTCTCCCACGGGGGCAGCACGGCGCCACAGGCCAGGCGGTAGCTGTAGCGCTTCCCGAGCGCCGAACGGCGGGCGTGGAACTCCGCCGGCACGCGCCAGGCGCGCAGCACGCGGACGTCCTCCGGGAGGAGAGAGTTGAGAGCGCTGACGACGCCAGCGGGCGGGATCGGGAGGGGGGCGTCGAAGTGTGCGACCTGGCCGGCCGCATGCACCCCCGCATCGGTTCGCCCGGCTCCCACCACACTGACCGGACGACGGTAGAGGGTTTCGAGCGCCTGCTCGAGAACGCCCTGAACTGTGCGTGCGCGGGCCTGGCGTTGCCAGCCAGCGAATGGGCCTCCGAGATAGGAGACCTTGAGTGCCAGGCGTGAAGATTCCACCGGGCCATTATGGCGGGTTCCGGGTGTTGTGCATCGCTTGGGTGGGCCGTACAATCGCCGGCAGCACCTCTGGGGAGCTTGCATGGAGACCCTCCGGGACCTCTTCGAGTTCGTTGTCAAAGCCTATCCGGCGCGAAAAGAGCTCCTGCGCATCCGCGCCGGGAAGGGGTGGCGGGCGTACACGGTGAAGGAGTTCGAGCGCGCCACCCGCGAGACTGCGGCCCGCCTAGCGCGTGCCGGTACGGCGCCGGGTGATCGCATTGCGCTGTTTGTGGAGAACCGCCCCGAGTGGCACATCCTGGACTTCGCGTGCCACATCCTCGGCGCGGTTCCGGTTCCCCTCTACGCCACACTGCCCGCGCATCAGGTGCGTTACATCGTCGGCGACTCGCGGTCCAAGATGCTGGTGGTTTCGGGTCGCGAGCGCGTGCAGACCGCCCTCGACGCCGTCTCCGACCTGTCTGACGTCCGGGTCGTCGGGGTTGATCGTGGACTGGCTGAGGGCCTGGAATGCCTGCAGGACCTGACGCTGCCGCCGTCGCGAAAGTGGCCTGAGCCGCCCCCACTCAGTGGAGACGATCTAGCGAGCCTGATCTACACATCGGGCACCACAGGTGAACCGAAGGGTGTGATGCTCTCGCACCGCAACTTCATCTCGCAGATCAACACCGTACGGCCGCTCTACCCGATCACCGAGCGGGACATCTGCATGTCGTTCTTGCCCCTGTCTCACGTCTTCGAGCGCACGGTGGACTACGTGTTCTTCGACCGGGGGTCGCAGATCAACTACGTGGAGTCCATTGAACGTGTGCCGTCGCAGCTCACCGAGATCCGCCCCACGATCATGGTCTCGGTACCGCGCCTGTACGAGCGCTCGTACATCAAGATCATCTCCAAGGTCCAGCAGGAGGGCGGCGCCAAGCGCCGGCTCTTCGAGTGGGCGTTGCGGGTGGGTCGCGAAGTTCGGGGCGCTGAGTGGCGGGGCGAGCGGGCGTCCGCCTTTGCGCGTGGCCAGTTCGCCGTGGCCCGCTCGCGCGTCTTCTCCAAGGTGCTGGAGCGGCTTGGTGGCCGGCTCCGCTTCTCGATCTCCGGCGGCGCGCCGCTCGCCCGCGAGGTCGCGGAATTCTTCGACATCGTGGGGCTGCCGATCCTGCAGGGGTACGGCCTCACGGAGTCTGCCCCGGTCATCGCAGCCAACCGCCTGGAGGCTAATCGGCTCGGGTCGGTGGGGCAGGTTTTTCCGGGCGTCGAGGTGCGCCTCGCGCCCGACGGTGAGATTCTCGCGCGCGGACCCAACATCATGCTCGGCTACTGGAACAAGCCCGAGGCGACGGCGGAGGTGATCGACGGCGACGGCTGGCTGCACACCGGCGACGTGGGTTACCTGGACTCCGACGGCTACCTCTTCATCACGGATCGCAAGAAGGACATCATTGTGACCTCTGGCGGGAAAAACGTGGCGCCCCAGCCGGTGGAGGGGCGGCTCGGTGCCACCCCCTACATCGCGCAGGCGGTCCTGATCGGGGACAAGTTCCCGTATCTGACGGCGCTCGTCGTTCCGAACTTCGAGAACTTGGAGACGCACTTTGCGAACAAGGGGGTCACGGGGCTGGGACGGGCGGAGATGGCCCAGCACCCAGAGACCGAGGCGCTGGTAGCGGCGGCGGTCAAGCAGGTGAACGCCGAGCTCGCCCTCCACGAGCGCATCCGCCGCTTCACCGTGCTGCCACGGGAATTCTCACTGGAGGAGGGCGAGCTCACGCCGACCATGAAGGTTCGCCGGCGTGTCATCGCCGAGCGCTACGGGAGCCTGATCGAGCAGATGTATCTCAAGACTCAACGCGCCGGCGAATACGAGCTGGGCGACTAGGGCGAGCCGCGACGGGTTTGCGCAGGAGAGTCGCGCCCACCCGGGCGGCGTCGAAGACCTGCACCTCCTCGATCGCGCGGTAGGATTCCAGCGGGTCCACCAGCACTTTTCCCGCCCGCGAGGGATCCAGAACGTAGGTGCGATCGTCGCCCGTGCGAACAGGCTCACCGTGGGGGTCGAAGACGTGGTTGCCGGCGCCCGCGAAGCGCTCCCCCGGGTGCTCCGAGGCTGCGACGCAGCAGCCGATGACCCAGAGGCCGTTCTCGATCGCCCGTGCCCGCAGCAGCGTGCGCCATACGTGGTCCCTGCGCCACGGCCACCAGGCCACGACCAGAAGAGCGTCGCAGCGGGCGGAGAGACGCAGCGCCCGCGCCTGCTCCGGAAAACGAACGTCGTTGCAGGTCAGGAGGCCGATCGACCACCCGTCGGTTCTCACCGCCGCGTAGCGGTCGCCGGCCTCCCAGATCCTCGGCTCGTCGTTGGGGTCGAAGAGGTGCACCTTGTCGTAGCGGGCCACCTCGCCGCCGCCCCGCCAGATCGTCATTCGGTTGCGGCGCTCCTCGGTAAATGAGCCGAACGCGAAAACGATCCCGGGGTGGGCTTCGGAAATGCGGGCAAACGCTGCCCGCGCCCGCGCGGGTGCCAGGGTCCTGTAGTAGCCGGTCAAGAAAACCTCGGGAAAAACGACGAGGGTAGCCCCCGCCTCGACCGCTTGCCTGGATTCCTCGACGGCACGCCGCAGGTTGGCCTCGACCCCCAGGCAAACCCAGCGCGATAGGTACACGTTCATTCGCGCAGGCTAGCACGGTCGGATGGTGTCTCTTTTCACTGCGTGTAGGCATTTGTTTTGCCCCGCGGGCTTGAGAGCTCTCGATTCACTGCGTGAGGTTCTCCTTTTTTGCCTGTTCCGCGGTGGCCATCTGCAGGCTTGGGCGCCCCCGCGCCCTGCGCCTGCAGGCTCCTCCGCCCGCGACCGGAGAGCGCGATCCGCACCGGGGCCCCTCGGCGTTCGCATGAGGCGGCGCCGCCGTCTCCCCGGCACGGCTCGCGCGTCCGGTACCCGCGGGCTCCGGAGTCACCAGCCACCCGCGGCACCGGCGATGTCTTTCCCCCGGCCAGACGCCCACGCTCGCCTGGCACAGGAGAGTTGCTCGTCCCGAGTTGCAGGGTTTCCAGCCGAAGGGTCGGTGGTCGAGATCGCCCCGCGGGCGATAGGAGCCATTGCGCCGGAGCGTGCGGGTCCCGAGCGGGCGTCCCGCGGTGGGGTGTCGCTGGCGTTGGCTTCTTACGAACAGCGAGGGGCCCCAGCGCGGGACGTTCCTGCTCGGTCGCATGCGGAGGCAGGTCGGAGGGCTGGGCTCGAGGCCCAGCCCGAGCGACCGCTCCAGGCCCGCGGGGCAAAACAAAACCTCCACGGAGTGGAAAGACAAAAGGAACTGGCCACCGCGGCACCGGCACAAAAGAGCCTCACGCAGTGAAAGAAAGAGCAGGCCGCGTCAGCGAACCACGCCGTGCTGCCTCGCCACCGCTACGAACGCGTCGACGGCCCTGTTCAGGTCCTCCCTCGTGTGGGCGGCGGAGATCTGGGCGCGCAGGCGTGCCTGGCCCTGAGGCACGACGGGGTAGCCAAAGCCGGAGACGTAGACACCGCGCATCAGCAGGTCCTTGCCCATGGCCAGCGCCAGCGCCGTGTCCCCTACGATGACCGGGACGATGGGGTGCATCCCCTGCGGGACCTGGAAGCCGGCGGCGGCCATCCTCTCGCGGAAGTAGCGGGCGTTGGCCTGCACGGCGAGCGTGCGCGAGGGGTCCTCCATCACCATTCGAAACGCCTCCAATGCGGCCCCGACGACTGCGGGGGCGAGCGAGTTGGAAAACAGGTACGGCCGCGACCGCTGCCGAAGCGTGTCCACGACCGGTTTCGGTCCCGTGATGTAGCCGCCCATCGCCGAGCCCATCGCCTTGCCGAGGGTGCCGGTGTGTACCGGGACCTTGCCCCAGACTCCGAGCTCCTCGGCGGTGCCGCGTCCGCGCTTGCCGAGCAGGCCGGTGGCGTGGGAGTCGTCCACGACGAGCAATGTGCGGTGACGCTCGCAGGCGGCGATGATTTCCGGAAGCGGCGCCAGCTCGCCCTCCATCGAGAAGACCCCGTCGGTGATGGCCAGGATGAAGCGTGCCCCTTCGGAACGGGCATGAGAGAGCTTCGCTTCCATGTCCGCCATGTCGTTGTGCCGGTAGATGTACCGCCTGGCCTTGGCGAGCCGGATACCGTCAATGATCGACGCGTGGTTCAGTTCGTCGGAGACGATGGCATCCTCCGGGCCGGTGAGGGTCGCGAAGCAGGCCTCGTTGGCGTTCCAGCACGAGGTGAAGAGTATGGTGTCGTCGGTCTCATAGAAGCGCGAGATCGTCTCCTCGAGCTGCTTGTGCAGCACCTGTGTCCCACAGATGAACCGCACCGAACCCATCCCGGCCCCCCACCGCTCGATCGCCTTGACCGCGGCCTGACGGACGCGTGGGTGGTTGGCGAGCCCAAGGTAGTTGTTGGAGGTGAGCATGACCACCTCGCGGCCGGCCACCTTCACGCGATGGTCCTGGGCGCTCTCGAGAGGGACCTCCACCTTGTAGGTGTGAGCCTCGTGAAGTCTCTCGATCTCTCCTTCCAGGAACTTCAGGAACTCCTGCATCGCTCCTCCTGTGGTCGGGTGATGCCCTCGTGGGGTGCCGGGCCCGTGTCCTGTCTGTCCAGGGGGCTATCCGTTTGGGCCGATCAATGCGAGGAGGGCGAGCGGCGAGGCGAGGGAGTCGAGCAGCACGTCGGGCTGCAGCATCGCGAGCGTCTCCCTGGTGGTCTTGCCGCTCGCCACCGAAACTGCACATGCACCGCCCGCCCTTGCACAGCGGATGTCGGGCTCCGCATCCCCCACCACCACGGTGCGCGTCCCGGAGAACTCGTCGCCCCAGAGCGCCCGGGCGCGCTCCCGCGCCACGGCAACCAGGCGGTTGCGGTCCTCCTGGTCTGAGCCAAACGCACCAATGGTGAAGTGACCCGCGAGTCCCGCGGCGGTCAGTTTGATGTCCGCGCCGCGTCGAATGTTCCCAGTCAGCAGGCCGACCGCAACGTCGGGTCGCTGGCGGAGGGCGTGCAGAAGCGCGTGGACGCCGGCGAGGGCGCGTGTGTTCGCCGGGGAGAGCCTCCGGGCCAGGTTGTCGCAGTAGTGGTCGAAGACCTCGGAGAGCCTGGGCTGCACGTCGGCGCGCGGGATCCCCGCGCGTCCGAGGAGCTCGAAGACGATCTGCGGGTCGGTCTTGCCGGCCCAGGGGTAGTGCTCGATCGGGCCTGCAGTCCCAAACGTTTCGCGCAGGGCCATGCCGAGGGCCTCGCCAGCCTGACCGTTAGTGGAGAGCAGCGTCCCGTCAACGTCGAAGAGGATGAGTCGGTGCACCTTCCTCCCGCCGCGTGAATTCTATCATCCACATTCTGCGGAGGGCTCTGCAACGCGGGTTGGGTCGTGCCAAAATTGACAGAACTGGCACGGTTCTTCTAGCATCAATTGTCACGGAGACTGTGAGCATTCTGTGCTGACCGGCTTCAACACCGACATCGACTTCGAGGGTGTGACGTACCACGTGCAAACCGAGGACAGGGGCTCCACTAACCCGCTGATCGAGTCACTGGTCTACGTCAAGGGTGAGATCCTCGCCACTCGGCGGACGGAGTACTCCAACCTGCTCGAGGCCGGTGCCGAGATGCCCGCCATTCAGATTCTCATGGAGCGGCAGCACCGCAACATCATAGACGCCATCCGCACTGGCCGCATCGACTTACTGACCGAACCCCCGGTAGGCGGCGCGAGCGACACAACCGTCAGCAGTCGCTCTCCGGCCACGGCCAAGCTCGGAGTCGGCTCCATCGCCGCGATGGGCCTCGCGGAGAGGTCACTCGACGAGGTAATTGCCGACTGGCTCGCGGAGCAGCAGCGCGAGGAGAGGGTCCGGTTGCGTGTGCTCGGCGGCGATGATGTGGTTTTCGGGGCGCCTTTTGCCCTGCAGATCCTCATCCAGACGACCCCCGGGGAGACCCCGGTGGGAGGTGCCCACGTCGCGGTCCGTTTCCTGTCGACCGCCATGAAGCCCACGAAGCTTGCCGAGGGGAGCAGCGACGAAGCCGGCTCCGTGGAGCTGAAGGGCACGATCCCGAAACTCGAGAAGGGCCAGGGATTGCTGGTGGTTTCCGTCCAGCACGCCCGCGGCAACGACGAGGTCAAGTTCCTGGTCCGCCGCTAGCTCCCGAGGCAGTAGGCGAGAGGCAAGAGGCAGAGCGACCCCGGTGTGTCTCCCTCGTGCCTTCTTCTAGGACTCCATCCGGCCACGAAGGAACGCCTCGAGGCCCACGCGTGCGATGGTCGGATTCTCGCGCAGCCGCCGCACCGAGTACGGGTACCAGTGGGATCCGAAGGGAACGTACACGCGAAGGCGGTGGCCCGCATCCGTGAGTATGCGGCGCAGCTCCGGGTCGACTCCAAGCAGCATCTGGAACTCGTAGCGATCCTTGTCGAAGCCAAGGCAATGGATCATCGCCAGCGCCTCACAGATGAGCCACTCATCGTGGGTGGCGATGGCGACGAACGCGCCCCCTTCGAGGAGGATGCGGAGCGCATGGACGAAGGCGTTGCGAATGATGTCGCGCTCCTCGTAGGCGACCGGACGAGGCTCCAGGTAGATCCCCTTGCACAACCGGACGTTTGCGCCGGACCTCACGAGCGCGGTGGCGTCGGCAAAGGTGCGGCGCAGCCGAGCCTGCAGCACCACGCCTGTGCCTTGAGGGTAGCGCCCGATGAGCTCGTGGTACACGCGCAGGGTGGCGTCGGTGGTGGGTGAGTCCTCCATGTCGATGCGGACGAAGATTCCTCTCGCGTGGGCACGCTCCAGCACCGAGGCAATGTTGTCGCGGCAGAAGGAGTGGTCGATGTTGAGTCCCATCTGGGTGGGTTTGAGCGAGACGTGGGCCAAAAGCGAGTTTTCGGTAATCGCCTCGAGAACCTCGTGGTAGGCGGCAACGGCCGCAGCGGCGTGCGCGCGCTCGGTGACGCTCTCGCCGAGCACGTCTAGGGTGGCGCAACACCCCTGCTGGGCCAGCCTTCGCACCGTGGCTATGGCGTCCTCCAGCGTGGACCCGGCGACGTAGCGGCGTGCAAAGAAATGCACCACGGGTCTCGGGGTGAAAGGCAGGGTTGCGCGCACCAGAGAGTCGAAAACGCTCATGGAATCCTCCCGGGTTGTGGGGTCTTGGCAATGGTCAGGATGTAGACGTCGCCGGCACCCGCGCGCTTCAGGGCTCGGGTGCACGCGGCAGCCGTGGCGCCGGTGGTCAGCACGTCGTCCACAAGCACGACAGGGCCCGCCACCGCGCGGCGCACGGGGAACGCCGCAGCCGAGAGGCGCAGGCGGTCACTGCGAGCGCCGCCAACCTGGGTGCCGCGGCCGCGTCGGCGCAGGGCGTGCTCGAAAGGGACGCCCAGCTCGCGCGCCAGCGACTGGGCGAGAAGCTCGGCCTGGTTGTACCCGCGCCGCAGGCGCCTGAATCGCGTCATCGGCACGGCGACCACCGCGTCCGGGCGCGGCCAAGCCGACCGCCGCCAGGCGGCGAGGAGGAGCCCCGCCAATGGCGCTGCGAGCTCGTCCCTGCCACGCCTCTTGAACAGCAGCACCAGCTCCCTGAGGACACCGTCGTAGGCGCCGACGCTGGCAGCCGCCCGCCAGGGCGGCGGCGTGGTCCGGCACTCCAGGCATGGGCCCTCGGCCTCGACCTCGGGGTTGCCGCACACAGCGCAGGTGGGGCCGGCGTGCGGGACCACCCCCGCCCAGCAGGTCGGACACACGCCCGCGCGGCTGCCCCGCCACGGAAGCCCGGCCCCGCAGATCGCACAGGTTGAAGGAAGGAACGTCTGAGCCAGGGCCTCGAGGAGCATCGCCACGGAAGCGAGATTGTACCAGGCATCACGAGCCGCGGAACAGCTGTGTTCCCAGGCTCGCCAACGGAGCGACGCCAGACCCCGTATACTCTCGCCAGGAGGCGACCATGCGGTGGATGTGCGCGACGCTGCTGGCCCTCGCGAGCGCGAGCACGGCTGGCGGACAGGTTCTCTGGGCGGGGCTGGCGGCAGGCACGAGCTGGACCTGGCAGGCACCCACGGCGCCGGATCAGAACTTCCTGCACAGCTCGAATGGGGCGCCGTCGGCATTCGTGGCGTTCCCACTGGACGAGGACACGCTGGTGCGGCTGCAGGCGGCCGATCTCCCCTTTGAGCCGGTCATCGATGGTGTGGGGTGGCCCGGCAGGTTGCGCGCGTACACCGTGGGGATCGACTACTTCTTCGAGGGGGTGTTCGGAGAGTTCGTGATCTCGGGTGGCCTGGGCTCCTACGACCTGCAGCTCCAGGCGCAACATCCCCCGGCCGGCGTCGAGGAGCAAAAGTTCGGCTGGTACGTCGGCGTCGGCGAGTGGTTTCAGCTCACCAAGCGCTGGCGGGTTACCGCAGAGGTCAAGATGCACCGCGCCCAGAACCTGGGTAACCCGATCGTGGTCGCAGCGACGGCCGGCCTGGCGTTCGCGTTCTAGCCGATGCCGCACGTGATCCGCACCGGGCATGCGGACCTCGCCGCGGCATGGCGCGACCTCCCGAAAGGCCCCTGGCGCTGGGGCAACGTCGTGGCCCGAGCGGAGGGCTGTTACCTGGGGGCCGACGGCACGTCCCTCCTGGTCGCGGGTGTCGTCGTCGAGTACGGGCGCCCGCTGCACCCGGTCGTCGTCGTCTCGATCGGACGGCAGCGCACCTCGTGTCACCTGTGGCCGGCGTCCGCGGTGGAGCGCACTGAGGGCGTGAAACG
>Ga0299915_10000063_pt1 | contig 72449 bp, 52 predicted proteins | sample RVTome_13_FD_200263 | JGI IMG/M metagenome (GOLD analysis project Ga0299915, IMG submission 200263) | Soil microbial communities from uranium-contaminated site in the Upper Colorado River Basin, Wyoming, United States - RVT92D227 (version 2) ...
GCTCCAGGCGGCGGGAGTCACCGTCACGATCGTCACGGGGCGGCTGCAGTCGGGCGCCGTCGCGGCGGCGCGTGCGTGCTCGATCGACGGTGCGATCGCGTGCGTCGAGGGCAGCCACCTCGTCGAGCTCGCGACCGGAGTCACGCTCGCGCATCACCCGATGGACCTCGAGGTGACCTCGCTCCTCCGCGCGACGATCGGAACGCATGGCCTCGCGAGCTTCGTGTTCGATGCTGGAGGGATCCACCACGATCACGGGGGCGCGCCGTACGCGAACTACGTCAGCACGTGGTCGCCGAACGTCCGTGTCGTCGAGGAACAGCTCGCCTGGCAGACCGATCCGCTCGCGGCCGTCGCGATCGGAGATCCCGAGCAGGTCGCCGGCGCGCACGAGCTGCTTCGGGCCCACGCCGACCGCATCTTCTCCGTCAGCTTCGCGGTCAGTGCGTGCCCGGGCAAGCACGCCCTCCTCGTGCGCGCGGCCGGCCCGACGAAGGGCACCGCGCTCGCCGAGCTCTGCCGGACCGCCGGTTGCTCGCTCGCGGACGCGGTCGCGATCGGTGACTGGGTCAACGACGTACCGATGTTCGAGGTCGCGGGTCGCTCGTTCGCGATGGGCAGCTCACCCGACGCGGTCCGCGCGAAGGCGACCGACGGGCTCTCGACGACCGCCGGTGCGGGCGGTGGCATCGCCGAGGCGATCCGCCGCGCCTGGGGCTAGGTTCACGAGGGAAGCGCCGAAGGCGCGTTCCCCGAGTGATGTCTGAAGCGCAGCGACCGAAGAAGGGAGCCGGCGACCGAAGGTCGGCGAGCCGGCGCAAAGCGACGGCGGCGCGTCAGAAGCGTAGCCCGACCTCGGGTCCGTACAGCGCCGGGCCGACGTTGAAGTCGAGCACGCGGAGCGAGGCCTGCAGATGACCGACGCGTACCCCGACGCGGCCGGCCTGCGCGCGGATGTCGGATTCGAACGCCATCGTCTGCGCGTCCCCGATCAGCGATACGCGGCGCGTCAGCCGATGCTCGACGCGCACGCCGCCGATCGCGCCCGTGATCGAGGAGTCCTCCATCGGATCCCCCTTCGTCGACGCGAAGACCACGCCGCCCTCGAGGTAGACCGCCGTGCGGCCCATGTCATCGATCCGGAAGCCCGCCAGCAGCGACGGCATCGACATCGTGAGCTTGCCACCGTCGGGCAGCGTCTCGAAGTAGTGGGTGAGCGCCCCTGTCATGCGGAACCGGTAGTCGATGACCGCGAGCTCGAGCGAGACCGATCCGTCGGAGTCCTGCACCTTCTGCGCACCCGCGTAGAAGTCGACCCTGGCGCGGTCGCCGCTGTAGTTGCGCGTGGACGGACGCTCGAGGACGACCACGGAACCGGCGATGTGGGTCGGGCAGGCGACCTCGCGGCCGGTGTCACGGTCCTGGCAGTAGCGCTCTTCCTGGTCGGTCGCACGGTCATTGCCGCGGCTGCCGCCCGAGGCAGGAGAAGCACCACCCGTCGCGCCACCGATTCCCGAGCTCACCCCGCTGAGCGGTCCCCCCCCTTTTCCCCCACCGCCGGTCCGCGAACCGGCAACGGCGGGCATCGTTCCGAGGAGTGTGAGGGCGAGGACGGCGAGCTTGATCGGAGGCATGCCTGCCGCCAGAGCATTTCGTATGCCGCAACCGCGGGATGAATGATCGCACGCGACTAGCGTCCAACTCGTCCGACGTCTCTGCAAGATCAGCAGCGCGCGCCTGCGGATTTCGCATGGCACTGTCGCGCGCACGCAACACCGCGAGCCCCTTCATTCGCGATCCTGATCTCCCACCTCCGCGCGGCGCCACCGGATCGAGGGGCGAGCTGACCTCGTGCGATGCTAGCGACGATTGGCGCGCGATAAACGGCAGTGGAAGAAGCGCCCGAAGAAGCTCGAGGGCCCCGAGAACGCGTTCGGCCTCGCGCGCAAGTTCGTGCTCGCTCCGATCACGCCGGCCGTCGCGGGCGAATCGCTCGCCGAGCACCTGATCGAGCCGGCGTGGGACGGCCACCGCATCCTCGCGACGCGGGTCGGCGACTCGGTGCGGCTCGCCGCGGCCGACTTCCGCGACTGGACGAACGCGTTCCCCTCGCCGGTGCGCGCGCTCGCGAAGCTCCCCGCGCGCTCGGTCGCGATCGACGGCGTGATCTGCGTGTTCGACGAGCGCGGAGCACCGTCGTTCTCGGAGCTGCGCTCGCTGGTCGCGGTGAACGCCAGCATCTCCGGGGCCGTGATGATCTGCTGGGACCTGCTCTCGATCGATGACGAGGACCTCCGCACCACGCCGCTGGCCGAGCGCCGCCGCCGGCTCGCCGCGCTGCTCGAGGGCGCGCCGGCGTCGCTGATGCCATCGCAGGCGCTCGACGGCGGGCTCGATCGCGTGCTCGCCGCGGTCGGGGCCCTCGGGATGCGCGGGGTCGTCGCGCGCCCGCTCGCCGGTGTGTACGACGCGACCTGGCGCGCATACTCGACCTCCTCGGCACCCGTCGACTGGCATCGCAGCCTGTCGGCCCCACCGCCGCTGTCGAACGCCGACAAGGTGCTCTATCCGCGTGATGGCATCTGCAAGCGTGACCTCGTCGCGTTCTACCGGGACATCGCTCCGGTCATGGTGCGCTACCTCGTCGATCGTCCCGTCGTGATCCAGCGCTGGCCCGACGGCATCGACGAGTTCGACTGGTACCAGCACCGCATGCCGCCGCGCGCGCCCGATTACCTGCGCGCGACCTGGGTCGACGGGGTCCGCCGGATCGTCATCGAGAACTCCGACGCGCTGCTCTGGATGGTCAACCAGGCCGGGCTCACCTACCACGTGTTCGCGAGCCGGCTCTCGAGCCTGACGTCGCCGGACTACGCGATGATCGATCTCGATCCCGGCGAGCGCACCACGTGGTGGAGCGACTTGATCGAGGTCGCGCTCGCCGTGCGCCGGACCCTCGAGTTGCTCGAGCTCCCGAGCGTCGTCAAGACGAGCGGCCAGCGCGGCATCCACATCCTCGTGCCGCTCGAGGCAGGCCATACCTTCGAGCAGGCCGAGCTGTTCGGTCGCGGGATCGCCGAGCTCCTGCTGCGGCTGCTCCCCGACAAGGTCACGCTCGAGAACGAGAAGGACAAGCGTCACGGCCGCCTGCTCGTCGATCACAAGCAGTTCGTCGCGAAGACGCTCGTCGCGCCGTACTCGCTGCGCGCCGCCGACGCCGCTCCGGTCTCCACGCCGATCACGTGGGACGAGGTCACGCCGCAGCTCGATCCGAAGGCGTTCACGCTCCGCACGCTGCGCGCGCGGCTCGATCGCGTCGGTGATCTGGCGAGCCCGCTGCTCGCCGGGACCACGCGCCTCGAACAGGCCCTCGCCCAGCTCGGCGCCAACAAGCGCTAGCCGCGAGTCGCGCGCGCGGGCGCGACCTGCCTATACTGGCGTCGTCGTGGGTGCGCACGAGCTGTTCGACCTCATCTTCCGGTGGGCCCACCTGATCGCCGGGATCATGTGGGTCGGCAATTCGATGCTGTTCAACTGGCTCGATCGCAACCTCGAGAAGTCGAACGCCCAGCTGTCTGGATCACCTGGGCTCTCGCAGGGCAAGATCTTCATGGTCCACTCCGGCGCGTTCTACGACGTCGAGAAGAAGCTGCTCGCGCCCGGCGAGATGCCGAAGACGCTCCACTGGTTCAAGTGGCAGAACGGCATCACGTGGATGACGGGCATCGCGCTGCTCGTGATCGTCTACTACATGAACGGCGCGTCGTTCCTCGTCGATCCGCGGGTGAGCGAGATCAGCCCGATCGTCGGGATCACGCTCTCGGTCAGCGCGCTGCTCACCGGCTGGATCATCTACGACGGCCTGTGGCGCATCTACGGCGAGCACAACCCGCGCATCGCGACGGTGCTCTCGATCGCGATGCTGTTCGGCGCGATCTACGGGTTCTCGCAGGTGTTCGGCGGTCGTGGTGCGTACATGCAGACCGGTGTCCTCATCGGCACGCTGATGACCGGCAACGTGTGGTTCTGCATCGTGCCGTCCCAGCACTCGCTGATCGCGTCGACGATCTCGGGCAAGGAGCAAGACCCGGTCCTCTCGATCCGCGCGAAGCAGCGGAGCATCCACAACAACTACCTGACGTTCCCGCTCCTGTTCATCATGATCTCGAACCACTTTCCGGCCACGTATCAGCACCAGCTCAACTGGCTGATCCTGATCGCGGTGATCATCGGAGGGGCAGGCGTCCGTCACTACATGAACATCCGCTACCTCGGCGAGGGCCAGACGCGGCCGATCGGTGCGTTCCTCGCGCCGACCCTCGTGATGGCCTCGATCGGAGTCGTGGGGATGCTCGTCGTCAGCAACGTCAAGCGGCCGAGCAAGATCGCGGACTACCCGGTGAGCTACGCGCGCGCGGCCGAGATCGTCGCCAGGCGTTGCCTGCCGTGCCACAGCACGCACCCGACCGATCCCCAGTTTTCCGTCGCGCCGGTCAACGTTCGCTTCGACCAGCCCGACGAGGTCAAGCTGATGAAGCACAGGATCAAGGCGCGCGCGGTCGAGTCCGACGCGATGCCGTTCAACAACCGGACCGAGATGACGCTGCAGGAGCGGGCCGAGCTCGGCCGGTGGATCGTCGACGGCGCGAACCTCCAGTGAGGGCTCGCTCGACCTGGTCATCGACCGCGGCGCGGGCGCGCGAGACCGCCGCGGCTGCGCGTATACTGCGGCGGCCGTGACCTCCTCGCCGCTTACGATCGTGCGTTCGCGTCGGGTGGTCGCGAATGATGCGATCCGCCCGGCCGCGATCCACATCCGCGGCGAGCGGATCGAGCGGGTCGCCGAGTACGACGACGTGCCCGTAGGTGCGCAGCTCGATGACTTCGGGGACCTCGCGGTGATGCCGGGGATCGTCGATACCCACGTGCACCTCAACGAGCCGGGCCGCACCGAGTGGGAAGGCTTCGCGACCGCGACCCGTGCCGCGGCGATCGGCGGCATCACGACGCTCGTCGACATGCCGCTCAACTCGATCCCGGCGACCACGACGCGCGAGGCCCTCGCCGCCAAGCGAGCGGCCGCGACGGGGCAGTGCTCCGTCGACGTCGGGTTCTGGGGTGGAGTCGTACCTGGTAACGCGGGAGAGCTCGCCGGGCTCGTCGCGGATGGCGTCCGCGGCTTCAAGTGTTTCCTCGTCGATTCGGGCGTCGCGGAGTTCGGCTGGGTCGGCGAGGCAGAGCTATTGCCCGCGATGGAGATCCTCGCCGGGCTCGGTGTGCCGCTGCTCGTTCACGCCGAGGTCGCCGGGCCGATCGATCGCGCGACCGCGACGCTCGCGAGTGCCGATCCGCGGCGCTACGCGACGTACCTCGCCTCACGACCGCCGGGTGCCGAAGAGCAGGCGATCGCGCTCGTCATCGGGCTGTGCCGCACGACCCGCGTCCGCACGCACATCGTGCATCACTCGGCCGCGAGCGCGCTCGGGCTGCTGCGCGAAGCCCGCGCGCAAGGCCTGCCGATCACGGCCGAGACCTGCCCCCACTACCTGCACTTCACCGCCGAGGCAATCCCCGACGGTGCGACGCCGTTCAAGTGCGCGCCGCCGATCCGCGACGCCGCGAATCGCGAGGCGCTGTGGGGCGCGCTCGCCGAGGGCGTGCTCGACTTCGTCGTCTCGGATCACTCGCCGTGCAGCCCCTCGCTCAAGGCGATCGAGGTCGGCGACTTCGTGGCGGCGTGGGGCGGCGTCGCGGGCCTGCAGCTCGCGCTGCCCGTGGTGTGGACCGAGGCGTCGGCGCGCGGTCACACGCTCGTCGACGTCGCGCGCTGGATGAGCGCAGGCCCGGCGCGGCTCGCGGGCCTCGTCGGGACCAAGGGTACGATCGCGGTCGGCCATCATGCAGACCTCGTCGTGTTCGATGACTCCGCGCGCGTGACGGTGACGCCGGAGCTCGTGCACCACCGTCACAAGATCACGCCGTACGCCGGCGAGACGCTGCGCGGTGCGGTGCACGCCACCTATCTGCGAGGGACGCGCATCGCCGAGGCGGGCCGCGCCCTCACCTGCCGGGGAGTACTGCTATGAGCGAGCCTGGATTTCTCGAGCTGCCGGATCTCGCCTGCGAAGCGGTCGGGGGCGCGGCGATCGCCACGAACGACGAGTTCTTCGCCGAGAAGGAGAACCTCCTGCGGGCCCATCCCGCCGTGTGGAAAGAACACGAGTACACCGACCGCGGAAAGTGGATGGACGGCTGGGAGACCCGCCGCCGTCGCGATGCGGGCGACCACGACTGGTGCATCGTACGGCTCGGAATGCCGGGCCTCATCCGCGGCATCGTCGTCGACACCGCGTACTTCCGCGGCAACTTCCCCGAGTCGTGCGCGATCTACGCGACCCGGGTCGACGATGCGCTCGACCTCGCGGCACTCGCGACCGCGACGTGGACCGAGCTCCTGCCTCGCGCGACGCTGCGCGGTGACAGCAAGAACCTGTTCGAGATCGACGACAACCATCGCTTCACGCACGTCCGGCTCGACATCTACCCCGACGGCGGCGTCGCGCGACTGCGGATCCACGGCGAGGTCATCCCGAGCTGGCCGCGGCTGCGCTCGCTCGGGGGGCCGATCGATCTGGCGGCGCTGGAGCACGGTGCGGTCGTCGAGACCTGCAGCGACATGTTCTTCGGCTCGCGCAACAACCTCATCAAGCCCGGGCCATCGCGCAGCATGGCGGATGGCTGGGAGACCCGCCGTCGCCGCGGTCCGGGCAACGACTGGGCGATCGTGCGGCTCGCCATCGCGGGCACGATCGAGCGCGTCGAGCTCGACACGACGCACTTCAAGGGCAACGCCCCGGGGAGCATCGCGCTCGAGGGTACGCATGCGCCCGGAGTCGCCGCGGCGGACCTCACGAGCTGGAGGCCGCTGCTCGCGACCCCATGCCAGCCCCACACGCGGCACGTGTTCGATGGCGAGCTCCGGCGCGTCGGTCTCGTCACCCACCTCCGGCTCTCGGTGTTCCCGTGCGGCGGCATCGCGCGGCTGCGTGCATGGGGGCAGATCGCGACGGAGTCGTCGGGGATCGCGGCGCTCAACGAGCTGCCCACCGACGAGGCGCTCGCGGCGCTGCGCAGGTGTTGCGGGTCGGCGCGCTGGGCGGACGCGATGAACACGCGACGCCCGTTCGAAGACACGCCTGCGCTGCTCCGGATCGCCGAGCGCGTGTGGTGGTCGCTCGACGAGGCGGATCATCGCGAGGCGTTCGCGGCGCATCCGAAGATCGGCGTCACCACGCCACCGCTCGATGCCGAGACCACGGCGAAGTGGACGCGCGACGAGCAGAAGGGCGCCGCGGCGGCGAGCGAGAAGATGGTCGCGGACCTCGCCGCCGCGAATCGCGCGTACGAGGACAAGCACGGCTTCATCTTCATCGTGTGCGCGACCGGCCGCAGCGCCGACGCGATGTTGACGGACCTGCGCGCGCGGATCGATCGCGCGAGCGACGAGGAGTTGCGGACCGCGGCCGAGGAGCAGGCGAAGATCACCCGGCTTCGCCTTCACAAATTGATCGGAGAGCTTGGATGATCACGACCCACGTACTCGACACCGCAACCGGACGTCCCGCGGCAGGCGTCCCGATCGAGCTCGAGCGCGCCGGAGAGGAATCGGTCTTCGGCGGCGCCGGCGAGTGGCAGATGATCGGGAGTGGCCTCACCGACCACGACGGCCGGCAGCGCGAGCTGACGCAGGTCGGTCCCGTCGAGCCCGGCACGTACCGGATCCGGTTCCAGACCGGCGCGTACTTCCAGGCGACCCGGCAACCCGGCTTCTTTCCGCTCGTCGAGATCCAGTTCACCGTCGAGGACGGGACGCAGCACTACCACGTGCCGCTCCTGCTCTCGCCGTACGGCTACTCGACGTATCGCGGCAGCTGACGACGAGACGCCCGCACCGGCTTGCGATACAACGCGCGCATGCGCACGACCCTGCCCGAGAAGAAGCTAGCGAAGGCCCTCGACCGCAATCACCGCGCGCAAGCCCGCGTGCTCCAGCTCTATCCGGGTGATTCCGGGGCGCGTCAGCCCGTGCACACCGTCTACGGCGGCGCGCACCTGTTCACGTCGGATACCGCGAAGAAGCTCGGCGAGCTGGCGATCCGCTCGCTCGACACCTACGCCCCCGATGCGGCCACGTTCGCCGAGGCGATCGGCATTCGCGGCGAGCTCGCGCCGAAGGTCTACGATCGCGTCCGCGACAAGCTCCGTCGCGAGGCCGTCGAGGATTTCCGCATCGACTTCGAGGACGGCTATGGCAACCGCCCCGACGACGAAGAAGATGGTCACGCCGCGTCGGCCGCCCATCAGGTCGCAGCAGGCCTCGCCGCGAACACGCTGCCACCGTTCCTCGGCATTCGCATCAAGCCGCTCACCGGCGACCTCGCGGCTCGCTCGCTGCGCACGCTCGACATCTTCCTCAGCGAGCTGCTCGACAAGACCGGCGGCCAGCTGCCGCCGAACTTCGTCATCACGCTGCCCAAGATCCTCTGCAGGACCGACGTCGAGACCCTCGTCGACGTGCTCGACCTCTACGAGGACCGCTCGGGGCTCGAAGCCGGCGCGCTGCGCATGGAGATCATGGTCGAGACGACGCAGAGCATCTTCGATCCCCAGGGTCGCTCGGTGCTGCCGCGCCTCCACCGCGCCGCCGCGGGACGCCTCACCGGCGCGCACTTCGGAACCTACGACTACACCGCGAACTGCGACATCACCGCCGCGCACCAGCGCATGCGGCACCCCGCGTGCGACTTCGCCAAGCACATGATGAAGGTCGCGTTCGCCGGCACCGGCGTGATGCTGTCCGACGGTGCGACCAACATCATGCCGGTCACGCCCCATCGCGGCGCGAACCTGACCGAATCGCAGAAGGCCGACAACCGCGCGGCCGTGTTCTCGGCATGGCGCCTCCATGCCGACGACCTTCGCCACTCGCTCGTCAACGGCTTCTACCAGGGCTGGGATCTGCATCCGGCGCAGCTCCCGAGCCGCTACGGCGCGGTCTACGCGTTCTTCCTCGACGGGCTCGCACCGGCGTCGGAGCGGTTGCGCAACTTCGTCGACAAGGCCGCACAGGCCACCCTCGTCGGCGACGTGTTCGATGACGCCGCGACCGGCCAGGGCCTCCTGAACTACTTCCTGCGCGGCATCGCGTGCGGCGCCGTCACCGAGGAGGAAGCACTCGCGACCGGCCTCTCGCTCGAGGAGATCCGGGCCAAGTCGTTCGTGAAGATCATGGCCGCGCGCCGGGCGAAGACCTGATCAGTACATCGGGCGATTGCGCGGTGGCTCCCACGTCTTGCCGATGAAGATGCCGAGCTGCCACCGCGAATGGTCCTCGGCGCCGAACTGCCAGCGATAGCCGATCCGCGCGTCGGCTCCGAGCTGGAACCCGAGGAGGTCCGCACCGAGCCGGGCCATCGCGAACGGCGCCCAGAACCCCACACCGGTGTCGTCGGCGACCTGATCGACGAGGAACGCGTCGGCCCCGATCCCGATGATCGCGCGGATCGGGAACACGCGGATCCCGCCGGTGATCGCGACCGGCAGGGAGAACCCCCAGTGGTCGTCTCCGGATCGCCAGTACTCGAAGCCCGGCTGGAACCCGAAGACCGCACCGACGGTGCCGCGCGGCGCGAACACGGGGAGCACCTCGTATTCGAAGCGGGCGACCCAGCCGCTCGGTCCGCCACGCTGCCCACCCCAGCCGAACACGAGGTCGCCGCCGATCCCGCTGGGGGGATGAGGCTCGCGCCGCGGCTCGGGCGCCGGCGCCGTCGCGGCACGCTGCGCCTCGGCGAGGCCGCCGATCAGCATCAGGATGACGAGGACCTGCGAGCGCATCGAGATGCTATCGGTCTCGCCGGGTTGGGCTTACATGGTTGCGGTTGCGCGTGGTCTCATGTAGACACTCCTTCACACGGCGGACGTAGCTCAGTCGGTAGAGCGCCAGGTTGTGGTCCTGGATGTCGCGGGTTCGAGACCCGTCGTTCGCCCCGTTCACTGTTCCGCGAGTTGCTGCAAGTAGGCGCGCAGGCGCGGCTCGATGGCCCGCATCGCGCGCCCTCGGTGCGACAGCGTGCCCTTGGTGGCGTGATCGAGCTCGGCCATGGTCTGACCGCTCGGCAGCTCGAACAACGGATCGTAGCCGAACCCTCCGGTCCCGCGGGGCGCCTCCAGGATGACGCCCTCGCAGACACCGTCGGCCGTCAGGACCTCGGTGCCGAGCGGGCCTCGAGCGTCCGCGAACGCGAGCACGGCGCGGAATCGTGCGGTCCTCCGGGCCACGCCGGCGAGCGCGGCAAGCAGCTTCGCGTTGTTCGCGGCGTCATCGGCTCCGGCGCCGGCATAGCGCGCGCTGAAGACGCCGGGCGCCCCGGCGAGCGCATCGACCTCGAGGCCGCTGTCGTCGGCGAGCGAGGGCAGGCCGGTCACCGCCGACACCTCGCGTGCCTTCTTGATCGCGTTGCCGGCGAACGTCGCGGCGTCCTCCTCGACCTCGGGGATGGCGCGGCCGCACCGAGCCTCCGCTTCGGCCACGTCGAGGACCTCGACCCCGCGCAGGAGCTGGCGCAGCTCGACCAGCTTGCCCCGGTTGCGCGTCGCGAAGACGAGCGGGCGCGTCACACTCCGGCGACCCTGCGCTGCGCCGCGGCGAGCTCGCGGATCCCGACGCTCGCGAGATCCAGCATCGCATCGAGCTGCTTGCGATCGAACGTCCCTTGCTCGGCCGTGCCTTGCACCTCGATCAACGTGCCGTCCTCGGCTCCGACGACATTCATGTCGACCTCGGCCTTGGAGTCCTCGAGGTACGGCAGGTCGAGCACGACCTCGCCGTTCACGACCCCGACCGACACCGCGGCGACCGGCGGCCGGAGCGCGCGCATGTCGGGGAGCGCCTTGTCACGCACGAGCTTGCCGATCGCGAGCGCGAGCGCCACCCACGCGCCGGTGATCGAGGCGACCCGCGTCCCTCCGTCCGCGCACAGCACGTCGCAGTCGACCGCGATCGTGCGCTCGCCGAGGTGCGCGAGATCGACCGCCGCTCGCAGCGACCTCCCGATCAGCCGCTGGATCTCCTTGCCGCGGCCTCCGGGGTCACGCTTGCTGCGCGTGTGCGTCGCGCGCGGCAGCATCGCGTACTCCGCCGTGAGCCAGCCCTGGCCCTTGCCGACGAGAAACGCGGGCACGCCCTTCTCGACGCTCGCCGCGCACAGGACCCACGTGTCGCCGAGCTTGATCAGCGCGGAGCCCTCCGCGTGCTTCTGGTAGTTCGGGATGATCTCGAGCGTGCGGAGCTGATCGGGACGTCTGCCATCGAAGCGCATGGCGGGGAGGCTACCCCAAACCGCCGCCCGACCTCGTGGCATGCGTCTGCTAGGATGCCCCACCATGAGCGACGGCGATCGGCGGCGCGGCGAGTCGACGCCCGCGGATCCCGAGCTCCCCTACGCTCGGACGGTCCACACCCCCGCCAGCGACGTGCCGGCGACGCTCGCGCCCGATCCCGACGGCACGCTCGATCTTCCGATCACCGACCAGGTGACCGCGGCGGGCGCGCTGGATCCGGGGCAGCTCATCGGCCGCTTCGTCGTGCGCGCGCGCCTCGGCGAAGGCGGCATGGGGATCGTGCTCGCCGGTCACGACACCGATCTCAACCGCTCGGTCGCGATCAAGCTGGTGCGCAGCGAGGTCGACCACCCCGCGTATCGCGCGCGCCTGCTCCGCGAAGCGCAGGCGATGGCGCGGCTCGAGCACCCCAACGTCGCCCGCGTCTACGAGGTCGGTAGCGATCGCGGGCGGCTGTTCGTCGCGATGGAGCTGATCGACGGCGTCACGCTCTCGACGTGGCTGCGCGTGCAGCGCCGCCCGTGGCAAGCCATCGTCGCGATGTTCCACCAGGTCGGCGCGGGCCTCGCGGCGGTCCACCGGGTCGGCCTCATCCATCGCGACTTCAAGCCCGACAACGTGCTCGTCGATCGCGACGGCCGCGCTCGCGTCGTCGATTTCGGGCTCGCGCGCCTCGATCGCGATCAGGTCTCGTCGGCCAGCTCACCGGAGCTCGCGGCATCGCTGACGCGCACCGGCATGATGATGGGCACACCCGGCTACATGGCGCCCGAGCAGCAGTACGGTGGCACCGTCGATGCGCGCGTCGATCAGTACAGCTACTGCGTGGCGCTGCGCGAGGCGCTCCTCGGGGTGCGTCATCCTCGCGCCGACGTCGAGCCCGACTGGGCGGGCACGCCGCGCCCGATCCGTGCGGCGATCGCCCGCGGCCTGTCGTACGAGCCGTCGGAGCGCTATCCGGCGATGGACGAGCTGCTGGTCGCGCTCGGCAGCAGCAATCGCCGCACCGCCCTGATCGTCGCGCTCGCGGGCACCGTGGCCGCGGCCGGGGTCGTCGTGGCCTTGATCGTGACCAGCAGCGGTGCGGAGCGCGCATCGCCGTCGGAGCTCGTCGTCGCGACAGACCGTGATGACGCCGCGATCGTGGACGCAGGCGCGATCGTCCACGCCGAATCGATCGATGCGACGTCGCGGGTGGTCGGCCCGCGCCTCGTCGACGCAGGCGCCTTGCAGGCCGTCACGCCGTTCGACGCAGCCGCGACCCGCACCACGATCGTCCTCGATGCAGGCACCAGGCACATCGCGGTCGTGCCCGACGCCGCAGGTGGGCTCGTCGACGCGAACGCGGTCGCGATCGCCCCCGCCGATGCGAACCTCGTGGCGGGCCCCGACGTCGATCCCGCGATCCTCGGGCGCCCGATGATCACCCGGCCGGGACGTCCGCTCCCGAAACCGGCGGCCTGGACCTCGGACCCCGGCCACCTCGCCGTCGTGCGCGCGACGATCAAGGACCTCGGCTACGACGGGTTCGATCCCAGCATGACCGCCGACCAGGTCGATCAGCTCTCCGGTACGGACCAGGCGATCGCGAAGGTCCAGCTCGGCATGGCGTTGCGCCGGCGCGGCCAGTGCGGCGCCGCCGAGAGCCTGTGGGAAGCCGCGACCAAGCTGCTCGGGCGCTCGAGCGTTCCCGTCGACACCGAGTGGCACGCCCGTGCGCAGACCGGCCTCGCGTTGTGTGCGCTCGCGGCCGGCCGCAACGCGCAGGATCTCGCGAACAAGGGGTTCGTCCACGGCAACCGCGATCAGGTGCGCTTCGTGCTCGCGCTCGCGATCTACGAGAACGGTGACATCGCCACCGCGCACGCGATGTTCTTGCTCACCACGACGCTCGCCGACCCGCCCGTCCAGCGCGCGCTCCAGACCTGGCTCGCCGGTACCGGCCTGACCCTGCCCTGAGCGCCGGCGTGGTTCATCCGCTGCGCACGAGACGCTTCGCCGCGTCGCGCACGGCGTGCGGATACACGCTCTGCGTCGACGCCAGCTTGAGCTCGTGTTTCGGCATCAGGCGCAGCACCCGCAAGATCTGGTCGGTGCCGAGCCGCGGGTTCGACAGCAACGCGCGGCGGACCTCGGGGATCTGTAGCCAAGATCCATTGCCGACGATCACCTCGAGCATCGTGCGCGGCAACGTTCCCATGCGTGCGAGCCGCGCGACCTCCGGTGCGGTGAGGCGCGGGTTGCGAAGCAGCGGCTCCCACACGGCCTTGCCGTACATCCGCTCGAGCATCATCCGCTCGCTCGCATCGGGGCTGTGTGCCTTCTTGACCTGCTCGTGCAGCGACAGCCCTCGCAGCCGCTCGTGCATCGATCGCGAGATCTTCCGCTCCTCGTCGGTGCCGCTGTCGTCGTCACCCTCGAGCTCCTCGTTCGGCTCACCCTCGTCGCGACCGTCCGACCTCCGGACACCATCGTCCGACTCGCGGACGCTGTCGTCCGACTCGCGGACGTTGGCATCCGATTCACCGCTGGCAACCTGCGCCCGTCCAGCGTCGCGGGCGGACCCCGCGGCGAGGTCGCGCATGTCCATGTCGAGCGTCTTCCTCGCATCGTCTCCGCCGAACGCCGCGGCGGCCTCGACGAACCCGGCGAGCTGCGCCTTCATCGCGGGCCCGAAGCCCACGAGCTCGAGCCCGGCCCCGCCTTGACCGTCGACATAGACGACCCGGGCATCGAGCCGCAGCTCCTCGCCCTGCGTGCTGACGACGAGCTCGCACTGCTCGTTGATCGCCAGCTCGCAGCCGTGCACGAACACGCCACCGGCGGCCAGATCTCGCGCGACTCGCGAATCGGCGACCAGCTCGACATGGACGGTCGGTCGCCCCACGCGAGGGATTCTACGCGCAGCCCCGAGCGCGAGCACACTTACTGCGTCGTCGTGATGCGCTCGGCGATGCGTCCAGCGATGGTGCCCTCGGCTTTTTGCGCATAGGTGTGCGCCGCCGCCCGGCAGTAGTTGTCGACGTTCCTGAGGCACATGATGCGTACGCGCAGCCAGAGCGCCGGCAGGTATTCCTTGCCACCCTCGAAGCGCCGCACATACGACTCCAGCGTCGCGAGCGCGTCGGAGTGGCGGGCGAGCTTGAGGTGCTGGACCACGGCGATGCTGTACAGCGCGAGCGAGGCCTCGTCGCCCTTCTGCGTCGTGACGATCTCGCGGTACTTGGCGATCGCGGTGGTTGCATCCGACGTCCCGACATCGAGGGCCTTCGCAACCGTCTGCCTCCGGATCAGTGTCTTGAGATCGAGCTGCGGGTCACCCGGGCTATCGAGCGTCGGCGGGCGCACGTTCTCGGAGCGCAACGTGGTCGTGCGTGGTCCGGTGCCGGCATTCGATCCATTCGCCGGAATGCGACCGTCGGGGACCTTCGCGACGCGATCGTGCAGCACGTCCGGCGCCGTCCCCATGTCGATCTCGAGCTCGCCACTGCCACGGCGAGCCGCCCGCGAGCCGAGCTCCGCGAGCGCCACGAGACCCTGGTCGGTCGTCCATGCCTCACCCGCTGCGACGCGCGTCTCCTTCCGATGACGCACGACCTTCACGACACCCTCGGTGACCCGGACGTCGACGTCGCCCGTGCCGTCGCCGAAGTCGACCGAGAACCGGGTACCGACCACGATCACGTCGGTGTCGCCCGCGCGCACGGTCAGCGGCGCACGGTCGCCGCGCTTGCCGACGTCGAGCTCGACCTTGCCGCGTACCATCGCGATGAGGACGCCGCCGTCGGGGCGAGTCACGGTGAATGCGGTCGCCGGGCTGCTCTCGATCCGGGCGTCGCCGATGTCGAGCGTCGAGCGCTCCTGATCGGTCCGGACCTTCAGCGGCTCGGTCGCCGCGACCGTCGCCGGATCGGCTCCGCCGCGCGCTTTCCAGCCGACGAGCCCGACCCCCATCACGACGACCACCGCGATCGCGAAGCCGAGCACGAGGTGGAGCCTCGACTCGCGTACCGGATGCATGGCCGCGGCTGCATCCGACGCACCCGCCACGATGCGCCGCTCGATGTTCGTGAGCCGCTCGTCGTCGAGCGGCTCGACCGGGATGCGTCCGACGAGCTTCACAGGGCCTCCTTGTCGTCGAACGGGATCACGCGCGCTCGCTCGCGCTCGCGCGCGTGATGGTCGGTTTCCTGGTCGGCACCAGCGCCATTCGGCTGGAGGAACTCGCTCAGCACCGGATCTCCGGCGGCCGCTTGCTCGATCCGCTTGCGGGTGCGCCACACGCGCAGCTTCGTCGCGGTCATCGACGACCCGACGAGCTTCGCCGTCTCGGCGATCGAACGACCATCGATCTCGTGGAGCGTGAACGCGAGCCGTGCGGCCGGAGACAGCCCGTCGAGCACCGCATACAGCCGCTTCACGCCATCACGCGCGAGCTGTCGGCGCGCACCAGGTCCGTCGTCCGACGGTGCGACCGCGGCGATCTCGTCGTCGCCGATCGAATCGGTCTGCACGCGACGCCCGCGCTGCGAGAGATAGCGGTACGCGACGCGCACGGCGACCCGGTCGATCCAGGTCGCGAGGCTCGCCTCGGCACGCCAGCCGCGCAGCGACTGAAACACCTGCAGGAAGGCATCCTGAAGAAGATCGTCCATGTCGCGATTGCCGCCGAGCACGCGGAACAGGCTCGCGTGGACGCGGCTGCGATGCCTGCGAAACAGCTCGCGCGTCGCCGCCGGCTCGCCGGTGAGACACCGGTCGACCAGCAGGACGTCTTCGACATAGGCCGCGGCGGTCACGTGGCTAGATGGTGCATGACGAACGCATCGCGGTTACAGGTTCGATCGACGAGGTTCCAACCGACTGAAAATGCTCGCCGATCCAAAGCTCACACGAGCCTTGGCCGGCTCCGACGACGGATCCGACTTCGCGGTGGAAGCCGCTCCAGAGGTGGCTTCGCGCTGTCCGGCACCGGTCGCAGGTCGGACAGCGGGCCGGGGCACACCTCGTGAAGCTTGCAGGCTCCGCACTCGGAGCCGGTCCAGACGCGCTCGTAGATCGCCTGGATCTGATCCAGCAGCGGGCCATCGTCGGTCACGATGCCGAGCTCGAAGTTGCGGCGGCCGGTGCCGCGTGCCCCGAGCCCGGCACCGGTCCAGTTCGCGCTGCCGAGGTAGAGCAGCTCGCCATCGACGACCACCGCCTTCATGTGGACGCGGGGACACCGGCGCAACGCGAGCCCACCCGCGACGAGCCGCGGATGATTCGCGAGCTCCTCGCGGAACGGCCGCGACGGCAGCTCGGCGTGGAGGAGCCGGAGCTCGACGCCGCGCGCGGACAGCTCGTCGAGCAGGGTGAGGATCGAGACGAAGCTCGTGCGGCGCATCGATCGGCGACGGCCGGGGCGCGCTCGGCCGTCCTCGACCATCAGCTCCTTCACGTTCGCGGTCGCGATCCACACGCTCGTGTGTGCGTTGGTGACGGCGGCGATCACGCGCTCGTAGTGCCCGCGCCCGGCGATCAGCTCGAGGGCCACGGTCCGCGACGGCATCACGACATCGAGTGGCGTCGCGCTCGGCTCGGGCGGCTCGCGAGCCACCCGCAAGCGCTTCGCGACCCGCTCGAGCGCGGCCGGAGCTGCGACGCGCGATGCCGAGGGTCGAGGCGTCGACGCGTCGGGGCTTGGGAGTCTCATCACGCGTCGAGGCTCGCGCGGTGGTGATGCTTCGCTCGCCGGCTCGATCGCCGTCGGCTCGCGCGTGCGCCGGCGGGCGATTCGCGGGGCCGGGTCACTCGGTGAGCGTCGCCGGCTCACAGCGACATGCCGAGCGGAGGCGTCGCGATGCAGTGGCCACCGTCGACGACGAGCACGTGCCCGGTCACGTAGGCGGCCGCCGGTGATCGCAGATAGACCGCCGCCGCGGCGATCTCGTCGATCGTGCCGAACCGGCGCGCGGGGATGGCGGCGCGTGCCTTCTCGCCGATGTCGCCGGGCGCGAGGCGCTTCATTCCCTCGGTGTCGGCGATCGGGCCGGGCGCGATGCCGCAGACCCGGATTCCGAAGCTGCCCCATTCGACGGCGAGGTTGCGCGTGATCGCATCGACGCCGGCCTTCGCCGCGGACGCATGAATCTGCAGCGGCGTGCCGTGGTAGTGGAGCGTCGCGCTGATGTTCAGGATCAGCGCGTCGCCGGCCTTCTGCAGCGGCTCGAAGGCAGCACGCGACGTGTTGAACGTGCCGTTGAGATCGATGTCGATGACGGTGCGGAATCCGTTCGGCGAGAGCGCGGCGGCCGGTGCGAGGAAGTTGCCGGCGGCGCCGTTGACGACCGTGTCCAGCTTGCCGAACGTGTCGACGGCGGCACGTACCGCGCGACCGATCGCGTCGGGATCGCGAACGTCCGCTGCGACGCCGAGCACCCGACGGCCGGTTGCCTCGCCGATCTCGGCTGCCGCTGCATCGAGCGTGGCTTGCTTGCGGCTGACGATGCACACGTCGGCGCCGAACCGCGCATATGCCGCCGCGATGCCACGGCAGATTCCGCTGCCACCGCCGGTGACGAGGGCCACGTGTCCGGTGAGAGCGCCATCGCGGAACACGTCGAGAGGACTTGGCATCCGCGAATCATGCCCGAGTCGCCCCGAGGGGGAAAAAAATCCGAAACCGCCGGCCCACGCGGATGTCTCACGCCTTGAACACCGACGGCGTTGCCGCAGTTGCGGCGGTGCTGGCGACCCGCGCAGGAGCTCTTGCTCCGCGCACGCCCGGGCCCTTGTCCGCCGTCACCGGAGGTCTGTCATGCGTAGCCATTCCTGGGCGCGATGGGCGACGTGCGCCCTCGCCATCTCGATCTGCGTTCCTGTTGCACTCGCCGACGGCAGCAAGAAGTCGATCTCGACGTGCACCGCGTTCGACCAGAACGACAAGGGTGACGACAAGGTCGAGTTCACGATCAAGAACTCGTGCACGGTCCCGGTCGACTGCGCGATCAGCTGGCGGGTGGTCTGCGCGCCGATGTCGAAGAAGCGCCGCGCGGTGCATCCCTCCAGCGCGAAGCTGGCTCTGACCAACGACGCCACGCAGTCAGCGGAAGCCTCAGCAACGGTCTGCGGAGACGACTCGTGGACGATCGACTCGATCCACTGGAGCTGCGAGCCCAACAACGACTGAAGGCATTCCAGCGAGTTGGCCCCTGCGACTCGTGGTGTAGTGCATATTCAGCGCCGCGTTAGATCGTCGGTCTGGGTCCTGCGTCTGTATTCAGCGAACACGGAATGAACTCCCCGAGCCTGGCACGAAGTAGGTGCCAAGTGCTCGACATGCCAGGGCTCGTTCGTTCGTCGCTCGCTCGATACACACGTAGTATAAGAACCCAGGAACCATGGTCGACCGCCAGGACATTGACGCGCTGCTGATCAGCGCCCTCTACGGCGAGCTCACGCTTGCCGACGAGGCGCGCCTTCAGACGCACCTCGATTCCCACCCGGGGGATAGGACAGCGCTCGCGGACCTGACCTTGGCTCGAAATGCGGTTCGCGAGAGCCGGATCCTCCAGGTCCAGCTCGATCCACCCCAGTCGGTGTCCGCACTCCTCTTGCAGGAGGCAGCCCGTCGCGCGCCCAGGATGGTGCCGGCCAAGACCGACCAGGAACGCGAGGGCTGGTTCCAGCGGTTCGTTCGCTCGTTCGTCGCGCATCCCGCGTTCGCCGCCGCGGCCATGCTCGTGCTCGTGGTCGGCATCGCCGGAACCATGTACCTCCGTAACGGTGATTCGCAGTTCGCCGAGCAGACCGCTGATCGGCACGAGGTGTCGCCCGCGCGCGAGCCCGCGAGCGCAGAGCCCGCGTTCAAGGAAGCCCCCAGCAACGACCTCGAATTCGCGAGCAAGCAGCTCGAGGCGAACGCGGGATCGGCGTTCCAGGTCACGCTCGAGGATGGCAAGGATGGCAAGGGCAAGCTCGCCGAGGGCAAGACCCAGGCAGCTCCTCAGGACCAGAAGACCGAGAACGCGAAGAACGAGGCTTCGAACCCGCAGGACAACCAGAACAAGGTCAACAGCCCGGACCCCGCCCCCACCACGCCTCCGCCGGCTCCGAAGCAATCACCAACGCGGCGTACCGGCGACACGTACCTCTCGGTCCAGCGGACCAACCCCAAGCCCAAGGAGCTCGACGACACTCGCGGTGTCACCCGAGATCAGCTCGGTGCGAAGAACGATCGCGGCGAGTCCGCCGACGACGAGACGCTCCGACTCAATCGCAAGCCCTCCGGCGGCGTCGGTGGCAGCACGACGGTGACTCGCTCGGATCCGGCGGCTCCAGGGCTCGATCGCAACGTGAACACTCCGCGCTCCACGACCTCACCTCCGCCACCACCGGTCACGATCGTGACCGGGCGTGATGGGCCGACGCCGACTGAAGAACGCCAGGAAACCGAAGAAGCCACCGTGCTCGGCTGGGCGAAGGAAGTCCACGGCAAGGTCGTGGCGGCGGTTCGCGCCAACAACTGCAAGGAAGCGACCTCGCTCGCGGTCACGCTCTCGAGCAAGGCACCTGGCTACTACGCCCAGAACGTCGAGAACGATCGCGCGCTCAAGCAGTGCGTCACGTACATCAACGCCGAGCGCGAGAAGGAAACCGAGCGAGCTCAGCGCGCTCGGGCGACGCAGCAGCGGCGGACGACCGACGAAGCGGCGAAGAAGCCGTCGTCGAAGTAGCTCACGTCACCGCGAGCCACTTTCGTAAGGCACGGGGTGCCGCTCGCAACGACTCGATCGACGGTGGTGGCAGCACCGCGGTCGACTTGCTCGACCAGAACAGCAGCGGGCCCTGACCGGCGCGATGCAACCGCAGTAGCGCCGCAGCGGCCTTTGCCGAGTACACGCCGTCGAGTCGCGGTCCGCGAAACGCAGCCATCGCAGCGGTGGCGCGTTCGGTGACCCGGCCATAACCGGGCCCGAGCTCGCGCCCATCGACCACCAGCCGCGCGTACAGCTCGTCGAGCCGGATCGCGACACGCGGCCCACCGAGCCGCTCGGCGCGTGCGAGCGTGCGTTGCGCGTACTCCGCGATGCGGAGGCGCGAGGTCACGGGCCATGGCGTGACCCGGACGCCGTGGATGATCGGCGCAGGCCAGCGCCACACCCCTGCGGCATGCGCGAGCGCGAACCCCGCCAGCAGGCCGGCCGTGGTGCACGTGCTGCCGATCGCGAGGACGATCCGCCGCGGGGGTGGCGCGCACCCGGCCTCGATCTGCTCGGCGAGCTCGAACGCCGCCGAGAGCGCACCGAACGCGCCGATCGTGGTGGCGCCGCCGGGTGGCATCACGATCGAATCGCGCTCGCGTCGCCCGACGACGATCGCCGCGATCGGGACCTCTGCGACGCTGCGCAAGCGAACCACCGGACAGCCCGTCGCGACGATCGCCCCGCAGTTCTCGATCGCCCACTCGCTCGTCGGTTGCGGGAACAGGATCGCGCCTGCGTCGAGCCCGGCCGCGCGCGCGTGCAGCACGGTCGCGATCGCATGGTTCGAGCCGTACGCGCCGATCGACCAGATGCGCTTCGCGCCTCGTTCGCGCGCGTGACCGAACCACACCTCGAGCGTGCGGATCTTGTTGCCGCCGTACAGCGGGTTCGAGACCCCTTCGTCCTTGACCCACACCGTGCCGTCCTCGACGGACACCGGAGTCAGCGGCGTCGGCCACTGCCCGAGAGGCACCCACGGAATCCGTGCGGCAAGCCGTGGCAGGTGCCGCGAGAGCGACAGCACGTCAGTGCTTGTGGCCGCCGCTGGTGCCTTCCGGGACGTAGTCCGCGGGCATCGCGCCGCCGTCGCCGAACAGGAAGGCCTCGCACTGCTCCTTCAGCACCTCGTGTGACTTCTTCGCGGTCAGGTCGAGCCGCCACTCGTTGACGAGCTTCTTGGAGTGCTCGATCCAGAGCTTCCACGCGTCGGCCGACACCTTGTCGTAGATGCGCTGGCCGAGCGCGTCGTTGAACGGTTTGTAGGGGAGGGCCGGCAGCGAGCCGCCTAGCTTGACGCAATTCACCATCCGGGTCATTTGCGGCGCATTCGAGCAAGTTTCGCGACGATGGGCAAGCCGAGAGGTTCCGCACACAAAGCGGCCACTGTGACGGTCCGGCTTCGCTTACGATTCCCCGATGGCTCGAACTTGCCTTCGTCTCGTCACGCTGGTGCTCCTGGTTGCGGCATGTGGAGGGGACTCGAGCGGCCTCAGCGACTACTTTCCAACGTTGCCCCCGACGACCGGCGAGCCGCAAGCCGCGTTTGCCGGTGAGGTCACCGATCCGAGCGAGCTGCCGACCGGTCCCGCGCAGAGCGGGCTCGTGGGCGACTTCTTCCTCAAGAACGACAAGGTCACCTTCATCATCCAGGCGCCGACGCGCGTGATCGGCGTGATCCCGCAGGGCGGCAACGTGGTCGACGCGGTGCTCACGGATGGCACGCGCCAGACCGTCGACGATCATTTCGGCGAGCTCGGCCTGATCTACTTGCTCGGCCGCACGTGCGAGCCGACGCGGATCGACATCGTGCGTGATGGCAGCGAGGGTGGGGTGGCGGTGCTCCGCGCGAGCGGCAAGAGCGGCAACAACGACTTCATCAACATCAAGGGGATAGGGGTCCTCCCGGTCGATCTCGATGTCGATCCGGACATCGAGGACAACGTCGCGTGTGCGACGACGTACATCCTGGCGCCCGGGTCGAACACGCTCGCGGTCCATCATTCGCTGTTCAACAGCGGCAGCGACAAGATCGCGGGTCCGATGGGCACGCTCGCCGACACCGGCGGCGAGACCGAGGCGTGGACGAACGCGCGCGGCTTCGAGCGCGCCGATATCTCCGCGATCGCGACCCTCGGTACTCCGCAACCGAGCGACTACGTCGTGTACCAGGGGCCGGGCGTCGCGTACGGCGTGATCCCTCGTCACGACGTCCCGACCACGCACACGCAGGCGCTCATCGCCGGGGTCTCGATCCTGCTCGATGGCAACGAGTCGCTGCTCGATATCCTGCAGCCCGACAAGTACTTCCTGCAGATGGCCCCGGGGCAAGGCATCCGCCAGCAGTACGACCTCGTGGTGGGCAAGGACGGTGCGGATATCGACGAGGTGTTCCGGGCGGGCAACGGCGAGGCGTTGCGGGCCGTGTCGGGGCGGGTCGACCTGTCCGCCGGCGGTGGTGCCGTCGGTGGCCGCGTCGGCGTGTTCGTCGATGGCAATGGCAACGGGCAGCTCGACCCGACCTCGACCGACGTCGATGCCGATGGCCAGCCCGACGACAAGATCATCTCCTACATGGACGTCGCAGCCGACGGCACGTTCGCCGGCAACATCTCGACCGCGGGCAACCTGTTGCTCCGGGCCGAGGTCAAGAATGTCGGGCGGTCGCAAGTGATGCCGGTCGCCGACAACGTCAGCCTCACCGTGCCGTCTCCGATCAAGGTCGATTACCAGATCCTCGATGAGGACACCAACGCACCGATCCCCGGCCGGTTGCTCGTCGTCGGCGATCATCCCGCGCTCCCGGACCAACGCGTGTTCGAGACCAAGGATCGACTCGGTGGTGTCGTGACCCAGAACCACGCGATCCGCGGAACGACCACGGATCTCGGCGACGGTGCAGACGCGCCGCTCCTGCTGCCGTCGGGCGGGACGTACCGGATCTACGCCTCGCGCGGCACGGAGTGGTCGATCGACTCGACCCCGGTCACCGGAACCGCAAACGTCAACGTCACGTTCAACCTGCGCCAGGTGAACCCGACGCCGGGCTACCTCAGCACCGACTGGCACGTGCATCAGGTCGGCTCGCCGGACTCGCCCGTGCTCTCCGACGAGCGGATCCGGTCGGCGGTGTCGGCGGGTGTCGAGATGTTCGCCGTCACGGATCACGACTTCGTCGCGGACCTCCAGCCGCTCGTCACGACGATGGGGCTCGAGAACCTCGTTCGCGTGGTGCCGGGCATCGAGGTCACGCCGTTCGCGTACGGGCACTTCAACAGCTGGCCGATCGAACCCGACAACAGCTCGGCGAACCACGGCGCGGTCGACTGGGCACGCGGTCTCGGCACCGGGTTCGCGATGACACCCGGCGAGATCTACGCATCGATGCGCGATCGCGGCGGGCAGATGGTGCAGGTGAACCATCCGCGCGGCAGCGGCTTCACCGAGTTCCAGGCGGCGTTCTCGCGCGCGAACGTCACGTACGACTACACGGCACGGACGATCTTCGGTGACTTCGCGAACGCGAGCGTCCCGAACGACTTCCTCCGGCTGCCGGGCGAGTCGCTGTGGAGCGACCAGTTCACGGGGCTCGAGGTGTGGAACGGCTTCACGATCGTCGACTCGAACATGGACGGTCAGCGCGAGAATCTGTCGCTCGATCGCGTGATGCGCGACTGGGTCAGCATGCTCTCGCTGGGCCTGTTCGTGACGCCGACGGGCAACAGCGACACCCACACGACCGTCGCTGATCCGGTCGGCATGCCTCGCACGTATGTCCGGGTGCCGGATGACTCGGCGAGCGCGCTGTCGAGTGGAGCGGTGCTCGACGCGGTGCTCGCCACGCAGACCGGGGCGAACAGCACGCCACGCGATATCGTGGTGACGAACGGTCCGATGCTCGACGTGACCGTCGGCAATCAACCGGCGCTCGGGCGCGTGTTCCCACCGACCGGTGGCTCGATCACGCTGAAGGTGACGATCACGTCTCCGGACTGGGCCGAGTTCGACACCCTCGAGGTGTTCGCGAACACGACTCCGGATCCGATCTCCGGGAACGATGTCTCCGTCCTCGTGCCGCTCAAGTGCTGGACCAGCCGCGCCCTCGCGAACCTCGATCCGAACGATCCATGCAAGACGGCGGGCCTCGCGGCGGAGACCATGAACGTGCAGCTCGTGAACGTCCAAGGGCCGGGTCAACACAGGCGGTTCGAGGCGACGGTGACGGTGGTCCTGGACGCCGCCGACATCGTCACGCGGGCGGGAGCGACGGGGACCGACGCATGGCTCGTGTTTCGCACGCGTGGGGACCGAGCGATCTTTCCGGTGCTCACCAACAACGCGATCGAGGACTCGACCAAGGCCGCCGTCCTCGGTGGCGACTTCGATACGCTCCGAGCAGCCCTGACAGGCAAGGGCGTACCCGCTACTGCATTTACCACTCCAGTGTTTGTCGACTTCGATGGAGGAGGCTATAGGGCACCGTTTGCCCTGTAGCGTCGTAGGCTAGGCTCACGACCGGCGGCTGTTCCGCTGTGCTATCAAAGGATTCGAGCATGGATAGTATCTGGGAACTGATGAGTCACGGCGGCGGGGCCATGTGGGTGGTCCTGGCGTTTTCTGTGACCGCACTCGCCGTCGCGATCGAGCGCTCCATCGCACAGTGGAACTTCGTAACCCGGGCGCGGGCGCTCGGCGACACGGTGACACGGTGCCTGGGGCGCGGCGCGGTCGAGGAGAGCCGGTCGGCGTGCGAACGCTCCCCCTCGCCGATCGCGGACGTCTTCCTCGTCGGGTACGAGCACCTCGGCCGGGCGAAGCCCGAGCACGTCGCGACCGCGGTGCACCGCGAACGCCTGCGCGTGAACCAGGATCTGCGTTCGCGGCTGTGGATGCTCGGCACCGTCGGCGCGACCGCACCGTTCGTCGGCCTGTTCGGAACGGTCGTCGGCATCATCCTCGCGATGAACAAGCTGGACCCGAACGAGACCGTCAAGCTCGGCGTGGTTGCCGGTCCGATCTCGTCGGCACTCATCGTGACGGCCGCCGGCATCCTGGTCGCCGTCATGGCGGTCCTGCTGTTCAACTTCTTCAGCCAGCGATCCAACCGCATCGCCACCGAGCTGAAGCTCCTGACCGACGAATTCCTCGAGCTCCTGCTCGACCAGCCGGGTGATTTGCAGCCGAGCCGCAAGGGCAAGCGCGACGGAAGCGAAGACAAGTCCGAGAAGGCCGAGCAGGTCGAAGCCAAGAAGTCCGAACCCAAGCGAACGAAAGGTGACGACGATGGCGATCGGGAAGCAGCCTGACGTCGACGATGTCGGCGCCGAAGAGGGTGGCGATTCGATCTTTGCCGAGATCAACATCACCCCGCTCACCGACGTCTTCCTGGTGATGGTGATCATCTTCATGGTGAGCGCGCTTGCCGTGCAGGCGGAGCGCAACGAGGAGAAGAAGCAGGAGCAGCAGCAGAAGAAGCAGGACGAGGACTCTGCGAAGTCCGGCATCAAGCTCAACCTGCCCTCGGGCCAGTCGGCGGAGATCGATCCGAACAAGGCCTCGCTCGTGCTGGAGATCCCGCTGGAAGACAAGGTCTATGTCGGCGGCAAGGCCATGACCGACGCCGAGATCGACAACCTGTTTCGCGCCGCGTTCGCCCGCGACAAGCAGACGCAAGTCATCCTCAAGGCCGATCGAGGCGTGGCCCACGGCCGCGTCGTCAACATCATGGAGCGCGCAAAGCAGACCGGCTTGACGCGCCTCGCGATCGGCACCGGCGGCGGCAAGTAGCTCACGGCGCTCGATCTGCATCGAGGAATGCGACGATCTCGAGTCTCCCGAGCCGAGGCCGAACTCGGTAGAGCAGCACTTCGTTTCATTGCATGACCCGTTCGACATCACGCACGTCGATGCGGCGACGAAACGGGATGATGTTCCCCACGACGGAATGACCCTCGGAGCGCGTCGAGTCGACACACAGCAACACGTTCCGAACGCCGGCCTCGCGGTAGCTCGCGAGCTTGTGCGTCAGGTATTCCGCGGTCGAGAAGCCGACCACCTCGATCCACCAGCGGGCTCCCTCGCGTTCCACGACCAGATCGGGGAACAGGAGCTGCTCCCCACTCGCGATCGGAGGAGGCTCGCGCTCGACGTCGTGCCCGGCATCGGCGAGCTCGCGCGCCAGGTGCTCGGCGATGCTCGGCGCTCGCCGGCGCGGAGCGGAAACGGCGGGGAGCAGCAACGGCGGCTCGACATGGAGCGACCGCTGGTGACCGTTGAAGTCGCAGTGAAGATCGAGCGCGAACCGGGTGCGATCCGCGAGCAACGGGACCAGCGCGGCGAGCGCGCGACCGTAGACCGTGGTCGCGTGAAACAGCGCGAGCGGGCCGATGACGTCGAGGACGGTCGAGCTGCCGTCCGTGCCCCGCGAGACCTTCGCGAGCAAGCCGTAGCGCGCCACGGTGCGAACCAGATCTTGCGCGTCGTCCCAGACCCGCAGGCGGACCGCCCGTGCGCGCCTCACGGAGCGCTGGATCCGATCGAGGTTCGCGAACGCGGCGAGCACCGCCTCGCGCGGCCGGCCGTTCGGCAACGTCACCGGTCGCTCCTTGGCGAGGTCTACCCACAGCAGGGTCTCGACCTCGGCCGGTGCGATCCCGAGCACGCAACCGGCAGCGGCGAGCCGGGCATCGCGCGCGTCGCGATCGAGTGCCGGATGGCCGAGCACGAGCGAACGGACCTTGCGGGCGATACGAGAGCGGTCGGCGCGCCCGCCGAGCACGCGTCGCAGCGCGCCGACGATCGTGTTCACCCGTGAAGCGTTAACCCGGAGGTGCGCGTGCTCGATGCGCTCGAGCAGGACGCGCCACGGCTCGCCGAGCGATCGCTCGACGAGATCCAGGACAGCTCCGATCCACGGCGCATCGGTGGCATCGAACAGGCGAAGCTCGGTCGTGGCCATCGCGTTCACGACGCACCTCCGATCGCCGAGGCGAGGGTCGACGCTCGGGCCCGTGGTTCGCCGAGCCCACCGCGCCGACGCTGCACGTACTCGACCTCCTTCGTCTCCTGCACGGCGAGCTCGTAGACGATCGCTCGCTTACCCGCCCGTGGCCGGAGCACGCGACCGACGCGTTGCACGTGGCGGCGGGGGCTGGAGGTGCCACCGACGATGATCGCGATATCGGCATCGGGGACATCGAAGCCCTCGTCGAGCACTTGCGAGGAGACGAGCACGGAGATCTCGCCGGACCTGAACCGATCGAGGACCTGCGCGCGTTCGACTCGGCCGATCTCGTGCGTGATCGGGACGACCAGTAGCTCGCGCGCGATCGCGTATGCGGTCGCGTTGTCGCCGGTGAACACCAACGTTCGCGACCCCGCATGGCGCCCGAGTAGCTCGCGAAGCGCTGCGCGTTTGCCGTCGGGGTACGCCATGAGCGCGCGCGAGCCTCGCCAGGCCTCGAGCGCGCGCCGCCCCTCTGCAGATCTCGAAGCGATCCGTACGAACTCGTTCCAGCCCAGGTCCGGGTTCGCGTGTGCAAGCGCCGAGTACACCGCGGAGAACCGCCCGCGCAGCGAGCGGTAACGCTCGCGCTCATCGTCGCCGAGCGTGATCGGGACGCCGACGACGTCGTACTCGGCGAGCGCATCGCCCGTGAGCTCGCCGACTTCGAGCGAGTACACGACAGGACCGATCCGTTGCCCGAGCGCACCTCCCGGGGAAGGCGGCGTTGCGGTGAGCCCGAGCCTGGCCGGTGCAGCGAGCATCTCGAGGACCTCGCTCGGACACCACGTTCCGACGTGATGCGCCTCGTCGACGACCACCGTGCCGAATCGATCACCGAGCCGCGGCGCCCACGACACGGCACTCGCATACGTCGCAACGGTGATCGGCGCGACGTGGTGATCGCCGTCGCCGAGGCGGCCGATGGGATGCGGCCAGCATGCAGCAAGCGCGCGCGCCCATTGATCGAGCAGCACGCGGGTCGGGACGAGGCAGAGCGCGGCCATCCCGAGCCGTGCGATCGCCGCGATCGCCACGAGGGTCTTGCCGGATCCCGTCGGTAGCGCGATCACGCCTCGATGGCCGGCCGCTTGCCATCGTGCGAGTGCGATCTCTTGATACCAGCGAAGCGTGGGCACGCTCCAATCGTCGGCGAGCCGTTCGGGCTGCACGCTGTCCGCCGGCCGGACGCCGTTGTCCGCCATTCGGACAAGAAGCTCGCGATGGCGCTCTGCAGGAACCCGCCATGCACGAGTCTGTTCATCCCACGCAGCTCCTGGAATCTGCGAGGGATCTTCCTCGCTCGACTCGGGCTCGAGCACCAAGGTTCCACGATCGAATCGAATACGCATGGCGCGAACGCGAGCAAGTCGTGTGCCGTTCGCGCAGGTGAGAGGACGATCTCGGCAGCCTCGATCGCTAGTTCGCGAGCTGCGCGCCGACGCGCTCCAGATCCCAGCGGCCGCCGTCGTCGTCGTCCTGTCCCGATCCCCACGTCCCGTCGAGCCGAGCCGCATTGATCGTCCATACACCGAGGCCATCACCACCATTGCGTGACCTCCAGCGATAACGAAGCGTCCGGCCCTCGGTGATGCGGCCCTCGATCGTCCCGCCGCCGCAGCAGACGTACGAGCCGATCACGCGATCGCCGTGCTGTACGAGGCGCACGTCGTCCCAGTTGCTGTTGTAGTGGCCGGTCACGTCGATACGCGATTGCTGCGAACCTGCCACCGCGAGCGGTGCGAAGCAGAGCAGGGCCACGATCATGCACTTGAACATGTGCATTCAACGCGCGGCGGTGCCCGATGCGCTACCGACGCAACCGGTCGAGATCACTGATGATGGATGTTCGGCGTGAACGCTCCGATCCCTAGCGCTGATCGACGCCGACGCGAGCGGGCTCGTCGAGATCGATCCCGTCGAGAAGCAGATCGAGGCTGACGATCGCAAGCCCGGCGAGGTCGTGCCCGTGCGGCTCGAATCGCACGTCACCGAGGTCGGCACGCTGGAGCTGTGGTGCGTCGCGCGCGATGGCCGCGGTCGCTGGAAGCTCGAGTACTCGGTACGCGAGCGCGAGTAGCTCCAACGCATCTGGGACGCTCGGTGGGGTTTTCATATAGCGTGGTCCGATGCGATTCGAGCTGTATGTCGTAGGCGGAGTCGCGGTTGTCGCTTGCGGTACATCGACCCGTGCGCCGGCACCTCCACCTGCACCGAGCGTCGCGAGCTGTCCGGTGCTGGCTTCGCCTCCAGCCGCGAGCGATGCGCCTCGGCACCGGATCCAGCAACACCCGACCGAGGCCGTGTTCGGGGTTCGGTTCTCGCCGTCTGGGCGCAGGCTGGCATCGGTCGCGAGGGACAGGAGCCTGCGGGTATGGGACGTGCCGACGCGCGCGTTGCTCTGGGAGCCCCCCGTGAAACAAGAGGGCGGGGCGTACACGTTCGTCGCCTGGGACGACGACGATCACGTGCTCGTCGGCAACGATGACGAGGCGAGGATCGTGGATGCCACGACCCACCGCGAGCTCCGGCATGGCTATCGCGACGCCGTCCGGATCCCTGGAACCGGTGCCGCGCGTTGGGCAGGCAGCATCTGCAAGGGCGCGAGCCGCATCGAGCTCCTCGACGCCCAGGGCACCATCGTCGGCGAGCTCGTCGATGACGGGGCCGGCGGCGCCTGCATCGACACGTTCGCGGTCTCGCCCGATGGGTTGTCGCTGAGCGCGATGTTTCGTGAAGGGCGCGCGGCTCGCTGGGTGCTTCCCCTCACACCGACCGGTGGAGAGATCCAGCCGGTCGAAACGACGAAGCTCGGTAGTCGACAGATGACCGCTGCGACGATCGTGGGCGGCGATCTGATGCTGGCCGGCGCCGGACGCAAGGGATTCAATGTCGGTGCGATCGCGACCGACGGCAAGGTCGCCCGCGAGTACGACTTGCCTCTTCCCGACGAGATGTTGTTCCCCAACCCGACGCCGGGCCCACAGATGGACCATGGCAACCACTGGATCAATGATCTCGCTGCGTCTCCCGACGGCGAGGTCGTCGTGGCCGCCGCCGGCAGGTACCTCTACGCGTGGAACATCCGTACGCGTACGCGAATCTTTCGCGAGTCATCCTTCGATCGAGCCTCACCCAACGATCACCAGGCCGGCGGTGGGCTCGGCAGCTACTACTGGCATTGCCACGGCTACTACTGCAGCCTGGACTTCTCGGGCGATGGTCGGCTGCTCGCAGTAGGTAGCCAGTACGGTCGGATCCATCTCTACGAGGCGAAGTCACGGCGCTGGATCGGCGAATTCGGCGCGTCCGCACCGAAGTCCGACCAGTTGCTGTTCGCCGGCGACGACACGCTCGTGGTTCGCGCGGGCGCTGCCATCAGCGTGTGGTCGCTCCGTCAAGCGCGGCCCCTCGTGACGCTCGAGCCCACAGCGTGGGTGACTCGGCTCGCGGTCGACAACGGACGCATCGTCGTGTTCGGCCCGGCTGCCGATCCGCGCTGTGGGCCCGGCGTCGGTGCGATCCGCTACGAGATCTGGAATTCGCTCGCGCCGCGAGCTGGGACCATCGACGCCGATCCGAATCGCACGATCGCTTCGCGCTGCGGACTGGTGGGGAATGCGGATGCCGGTGACAGCCTCGACGACGTGCTGGTATCGCATTCGCTCGCGACGGTGACGCGGTACCAGAAGGATCCCACGAACCGCACCGGCATCTCGAAGCGATCACGCGTCGTCGATGTCAAGACTGGCCGCGAGGTCGCGCTCGATCCGATTGCCGGCGAGGAGAACCACATGATCGCCGGCAAACGCCGCCGCCTGTCTCGCGACGGGCGGTGGGCATTCGATGTGGTGACCGCTCCGATCGTGCCGAAGATCGCCGTATGGGATGCCGCGACCGGCAAGCTGCTCGGGCAACTCGGGAAGACGCAGAGCGGCTCGATGCTCGGAACCAACACGGCATTCATGTCGCCGTCGTCAGATCGCATCGCGGTCGGCAGTCGCACGCTCGTCGATATCTACTCGCTCCCAGACCTCGCGCTCGTCGCCGCCGATCAGCCGGTTTCGCAACTCGCGCAGCACGGGTTCGGCCTCGGAACCGTCGGGCACGCGCACTGGATGGCCGCCGAAGAGAACCAGCGGACCGCCACGTCGAGCAGCGGCGTTGTCGCAAAGGCTGCGGATGACGGCAGCATCGAGGTGTCCGACACGCGTGGCCTCCGCGCAAGGCTCGTGATGTTCGACGACGCCGAGTGGGAGATCGTCACGCCGCGTGGTGCGTACACGGGCTCGTTCGAGGTGGCGGCTCGTGTTGGCTGGACGTTCTCGTCGCCGTTCGAGGTATTCGGCTCGTCGCAGTTCGCGAGCAAGTTCGAGCGACCGGATCTGGTGGTGAAGCGGCTCGCGGGTGATGACGTCGACGTCGACGCCGCCGCACGCCGCCCGCCGCGCGTGCGGGTCACGAACGCGCCAGCCGCGGACGGCAAGGCCAAGCTTGCCATCGATGTCGAGTCGGTTGGCCAGGTCGACTGGGTTGGCGTGTCGGTCGAGGGCAGGTTGGTGGAGAAGCGCCGGGTGTGCGCGAGGAGTGCAAGGCTCGCGATCGACGTCCCGCTGCTCGCCGGTAGCAATCGCATCACGGTGATCGCGTTCGACACCGACGGCTACGCCTCGAACCAGGTCTCGCTCGATGTCGCCGGCACCACGGACGCGACTCGCCCGACGCTGTGGATGCTCGCGATCGGCGTCGGCGAGTACCCGAACCTCGGCCAGGACGAGCAGCTGCCCGGCGCCTCGGCTGACGCGCCTGCACTCACCGCCGCGTTCGAGCGCGCCACGGCAGATCGGCGGCTGTTCGCGAACACGCGATCCGAGGTGCTGACCGATCGGAACGCGAGCGCGCAGAACGTGCTCGCCGCGCTCGACAAGCTCGCTGCGATGGAACCGAGCGATGTCGCGATCGTGATGCTGTCCGGTCATGGCGTCGAGACGGCATCGGGTCAGATGGTGTTCCTGACGACGGGCGCGAGCAACGACGAGGCGTCGTGGAGCACCCACGGCGTGGACTGGTCGGCGATCCGCGATCGGCTCGCGAAGGTGCATGGTCGCGTGCTGCTGCTGCTCGACGCGTGTCACTCCGGTGCGATCACCCGTGAACGAGTCATTCAGAACGATCGGTTCGCGAACGAGCTCCTCGAGCAGGGACGCACGGGCGTGATCGTGTTCGCCGCATCCAAGGGCGCACAGCTCGCGTACGAGCAGAACCGCGTCAAGGCACTGCGCGTCGTGTCACGCCGGCCCGACGGGCCGCGGATCGAGTCCACCCTGTCGCGTGGCCTGTTCGCAGGCGCGATCATCGACGCGCTCTCCGATCCCGCGGCGGATCTCGATGTCGACGGCGTGCTCCAGCTCTCGGATCTCGTCGAGTTCGTGACCGCAGCGGTCGACCAGCAGACCGCCGGCTATCAGACCCCGTGGCTCGTCCGCCGTGAGGTGTTTGGCGACTTCGCATTGGTTTCGGCCGCACGCACGAAATGACCGTCACGGGTTCAGCGTATCTGGCGCTCAGTACGCGTAACTAAGATTCACCGACAATCCCGCCGCCGCGCCGACATCTCGTCAGGTACAGCGGCGTGTTCGGACCGGCGAGCAAGGTCCGCGCGAAGCTGCGCGATGGCACCGCAGACTCGATCAGCTTCGGCGGCGAGCTCGTCGAAGCTGGCGGGGATCATGTCGGTAGCTGCCGGGGATCGAGAGCGCATGGACCACCCAAAGAGCAGAGGGCCGCATGTCGGTGCCGTTGTTTGATCGCCGGGAAGGGCGCCGCGAGCAGCGCCGTTCAGGGCGCGGCCCACAGGCGATATCGATCGTCTGGGCCGTCGCACTGATCAGGTCCTGCGTTCCAGCTGATCTGCAGCAGCACGCGCTTGCGAGCGGTGTCGAACCACGCCTTGCGCGCGATCGGATTGCTCGTGCAGTCGATGTCTCCGACCTTGCCCATCAGAGTCGGGGCGATCGCCTCGGCCGTGAGCGGGGTGCCTGTCGCGTTCATCACCCTGACGAGGATCCCACCGTCGGGTTCCTCGGTGACCTTCAGCTTCAGCGGTCCGGCCGAGATCTCATCGCCGACGCCGAGCTCGGCGACCGTCCCCTCGAACGCCGTGAAACCCTCGCCGGCAAAGCGCGTCGTGAGCTCGGTCGCGATCCTGGTGATCGTGACGATGTCAAACGTCGGAGCCTGGGCAGTCTCGAGCGTTTCGAGGAGCAGGTGCACGAGCTTGGCATCGACCAGCGTGACGAGCTGGGGGGCGCCGTTTGCGGTGATGAACGCCACGGGCGTAGGTCGACACGCCACTCAGGCCAACCTGCGTCTTGAGCTCGACCGCCGCGGTGTTGCCATCCCTGGAGAGTTGCGGGAATGCGGGCTGCTTGCCCCCGAACGCCTGCTTCACGATCGCGGCGGTCGGATCGTGGTCACCACTCGGCGTCGCGGAGCCAACCGCCGATCCAGAGCCCGTGCGGGGCGGAGAATCCGAGCCCGATCCGCCGCCGGTGGACTCGGTGCCGTGCTTGCCGCAGGCGACAGCCGCGAGCATCGCAGCAGCGGAGAACAGCATCCGTTGCATTCGTGCAAGCTAACACGCACGCACGACGCGCTCGGTCTACAGCAAGACTCCGCCGCTCGGAATGCCAGCGTCGGGCGGGGCTGCGGGCGGTGCGATCGCATCGCTGCCAGCACTGCCCTGACCTGGCTCGATGGGAAGCGCGACGCCGGGAGGAGCGCTCGGACGCTCGGGAGGTGGCGTCGGTGGAAACGCCGTCTGCGCGACACCGGCGGGGCCGGCGCGCAGCTCGTCGACGAGCTTGCGAACATGGGTCGCCCACGCCGAGGCGTCGGAGACATGCCGGGGGCGTTGCGCGGCCGCTGCATCGAACTGCTTCGCGGCATCGGTGAGCGAGGTCGCGGCTTCACGCAGCTTCGCCGAGGCGCGCCAGTATCCGACGTCGCCGAGCAATCGCTCGATGTCTTTGCGCTGATCGCGTCGCTCGGGGGCGCGTGCGTGGAGCAACGCCTGCTCGAGCATCGCGGCCGCCTCATCGATCTTGGTGACCTCCTTGGCGGTGAGCATCGCGCTCGCGCGCTCGACGAGCATCTCGAGGTACCAGCGCGACAGCTCGTCCTCGTCTTCGGTCTCGCGCTCGCGACACTCCGCCTCCGGCGGGATCTTGATCGGCTTCCACTTCGCGTCGTCGTCGAGACTCCTCGTGCCCCACGGAGGGAAGCCTCGACCCTGTCCGGCGACTACCTCCTGGGGCTCGCACGCGATCACGAACCGCCCCTTGTTCGCGCTGCCGAGAAACACGAGGGCCGCGATCCCGAGCCCGATCACGACACTGAACGCCGAGACCACGACCAGCTTGCGACTCCGCTTCTGCGGGCCGACCTCGTCGTCGGAATCACCGTCATCGTCGGGGATCTCCGTCGGTGGGCGCCGCTTGCGCGGCTCCGGTCTTGGTTTCACTCCGACCGCTGCGCGGAGCTCGTTGTCGCTCGACGACAACGGCAACAACGGATCGTCGCTTGGACCCGAGGCCATTCCCCAGGTCATTTGTGGGGGCGTTCCCGAGGACGTTCCCGAGGTCATGCCCGAATCTGCGGCCCGACCCGAGTCGAACATCTGCGTTGGGGCAGCGCCGGCGTCGTAGGAGCTCGGGTCGATGCCGATCGGCTGGGTCGGATACTGTGGAACGCCTCCGCTCTGGTCTCGATAGGGCGGTACTTCGCCAGCGGAGCTTTGCGGAACGGCGCTTCCAGCGAACCCGGGCTCCGACGGAGATGTTGCCGGGCCCAAGTCGTGAGCTGGGTGGGCCGACGGGCCCGAAGCGGACGGCTCGAACGCGGGCTCCGGTGCGACCGCGCTGGGATCTGGAGCGCGAGGTGGAGGCTGTGCGGTCACCTCCTCGGGAGGCTCCCAGCTCGCCCGTGGTGGCTTCTGCGCGGCTCGCGGCTTCTTGGTGGGTGGTGCAGCGGCGGGAGGCTCGTCCGGATCGGGTGGCTCCCAGCTGGCGCGCGGGGGGCGCGGCGGCTTCTTGGGGTCGTCGTTGTCGGTCACGGCGCGACTTCTACCCGGTTCCGACCTCGCTCCTTGGCGCCGTACAGGGCGATGTCTGCGCGCTCGATCAGGTCGGGCATCTTCTCGCCGATTCGCCACTGCGCGATGCCGACGGAGATCCGGAGCAGCAGAGCGAGGCCATCGCCCACGTCGAAGGCGCGCTCGCAGACGCGCTGGCGCATGCGCTCTCCGACCTCCCATGCCCGACCGGCGTCGGCCTTTGGAAGGACTGCGAGAAATTCTTCGCCGCCGTATCGCACGAGCAGATCGCCGGCGCGGATGGCGCCTCGCAGGCGGCGGGCAACTTCGGAGAGGACGAAGTCTCCGACGCCGTGTCCATACGAGTCGTTGACACTCTTGAAGTGGTCGACGTCGACCATCGCCACGGAGAGCGTTCGGTCGCGCTCGATCGCAGCCTCGATCTCCTGGGGCAGGCGCGCCATCAGGAACTCGCGGTTGTACGCGCCGGTCAGGGGGTCGGTGACGGCCACGCGATGGAGGCGGACGTTCTCGATGTCGAGCGCGATGGTGGTCGCGATGAACCGGACGAGCTCGAGGTGGTTCGCGTCGAATGCGCCGATGCGCTCGCTCGTCGCCGTGACCACCCCGACGCGCTCGCCGCGCGCGAGCAGCGGGATGCAGAGCATCGATGCGATCGGGGTCTGGTTGAGCGGGAGGGTGACGAATCGGGAGTCCTTGGAGACGTCGTCGATGAGGGCGGGCTCGCCCCGTTCGACGACCCAGCCGGCGACGCCCTCGCCGACCCGGAACGACAGGGAGTGCATGCGTTCGGTGCGCAGGCCGTATGCGGCCTTGGCGAGCAGGCGCTTGCGGTCGGCGTCGAGGAGCATGACCGAGCACGACTTCGCGTCGATGAGGTGGCACATGAGCTCGGCGATGCGAGAAAGCAGGATGCCCGGATCCAGGTCCGAGCCGATCAGCTTGCCGATCTCGAACAGGGCGGCAGGGAGCTTGTTGAGCCCGTCCGTATTCATCGAGGCCTGTCCGGGGTGGTCGTCATCCACCACCTTGCACGTAACCGATGAACGGCAGATTTCGGTACTGCTGAGAGATGTCGAGGCCGTACCCGACGACAAACTTGTTGGGGATGGTGAAGCCGAGATAGTCGATCTTGACCTCGCGCTCGGAGCGATCGGGCTTGTTGAGCAGCGAGCACAGCGCGATCGAGACCGGTCGGCGGGTGGCCAGGTTCGCGAGCAGGTAGTGGACCGTGTGGCCGGTGTCGACGATGTCCTCGACGACGATCACGTGTTTGCCCTCGATCGGGCGCGACAGATCTTGCGTGATCTGGACCACGCCCGACGACACCGTCGCGTCGCCATAGGACGAGATGCCGATGAAGTCGACGAAGATCGGGGCCGCGATGTGGCGCACGAGGTCCGCCAGGAAGATCACGGAGCCCTTGAGGACGCCGATCACCACGATCTCCACTGGCTCGCGCGTGGCGTAGTCACGGGTGATCTGCGCACCGAGCTCTGCGACCCGCGTTGCGATGGCATCAGCGGAGATGAGCTCCGCGAAGGGCTCGGAAGACCGGTTCCAGGGAGGTGGCGGCGCAGCCATATATCTCGAATGTATCCCAGTCACGATGATCTTGAGCGAGCGGGGCTGGGGTGTTCACTGTACAATCATCTGAATGGTCGGTATCGGCGACCTTGACCCGCAGCTCGGCGCGCTGCTGGGTGAAACGACGACGGAGATCGACGTCGCGCGCAAGAATCGCGTGTTCTGTAACCGGAACCTGCGCATGGACTCGATCGAGATGATCGGGTTCGACATGGATTACACGCTGGCCCTGTACCACCAGGACCGGCTCGAGCGGCTGTCGATCGAGCTGACGCTCGGCAAGCTGATCGAGAAGCACGGTTATCCCGAGCCGATCCGGGCGATCCACTACGACCCGTGGTGGGCGATTCGTGGGGTGATGGTCGATCGCCAGCTCGGCAACGTGTTCAAGCTCGATCGGCACAGCCACATCGGGCGCTGCTACCACGGCTTCCGCGAGCTCACGCACGACGAGCGCAAGGCCACGTACCGCAACGAGAAGATCAACCTCTCGAACGATCGCTGGGAGTGGATCGACACGCTCTTCGGGCTACCCGAGGCGGTGATGTACACGACGCTCGTCGACTGGTGTGATCGCCAGACCGGCACGGTCGCTTACGACAAGTTGTTCGGCGACATCCGGATGGCGATCGACGAGGCCCATCGCGACGACACGCTGAAGAGTGTGATCAAGTCGGACCTGCCGGCGTTCATCGTCAAGGATCCGTTGCTAGGCGAGACGCTCCACAAGTTTCGTAGCTCGGGCAAGAAGCTCTTCCTGCTGACCAACTCGCTCTATGACTACACGTCGGTCGTGATGAGCTACCTGCTCGACGGCGAGCGCAAGGCGTACCCGTCGTGGCGCAACTACTTCGACATCGTGATCGTCGGGGGGGCCAAGCCGGCGTTCTTCAACGAGCTGCGGCCGTTCGTGCAGATCGATCCGGCGACGAACACGCCGATCACGAATGGCCAGAACGGCGAGACGATCAAGCACCTGTCGCGCGACAAGGTGTACCAGGGCGGCAACGTCGTCGCGTTCGAGCAGATGACCGGTATCAAGGGCGAGCAGGTCCTCTACATCGGTGACCACATCTACGGCGACATCCTGCGGCTGCGCAAGCAGCACATGTGGCGCACCGCGATGGTGCTGCAGGAGCTCGAGCGCGAGATCTCGGTGAGCGACCGGCTCGAGGCGCAGATCGAGGATCTCGAGCTGCTCGATCGGCGGCATCGCAACCTCGAGTCGGAGATCGACTACCAGTCGTTGCGGCTGAAGAAGATCCAGCGGCTGCTCGACGATCCAACGTGCTCGGCGTCGCTGCACGTGAGGTTGGAGGAGGAGCGGAAGGGGACGCGGGGGTCGATCGATTCGCTGCGGGACCGCGCGAACCTGATGGACGCCGAGGTCGAATCGCTCGAGGCGCGGATCGATCGCGCGTTCAACCCGCACTGGGGATCGTGCCTGCGTGAGGGGAACGAGAACTCGCGGTTCGGCGAGCAGGTCAACGACTACGCGGACCTCTACACCTCACGAGTGTCGAACTTCGGGCCGTACTCGCCGCTGCGCTATTTCCGAGCGCCGCGCCGCCCGATGCCGCACGAGATCTGACGCCAACCGCCGCCCTGCTCGCCAGGAGATCGACGGGCCCGCGGGAGCCCGGATGCGCGCTGGGGTTGCTTGCTTGCCCCGAACTAGGGTGCTGCTACGAGGGTCAGCAGCACTGTGAGCTGCTTGTCGCCACGCTCGAGCGTGAGCTGCTTCGGTGTGTCGATCGAGCCGTATTCGATCGCGTAAGACGCCGCCTCGCTTCCCCAGCGATCGACGGCCATGTCGCCGACTTTCAGCAGTACATCGCCGACCAGGACTCCCGCACGAGCGCCGGGACCGCCGCTCTCCACGGACTTGACCATCACCTCGCCGAGTTGCTCTTCGAGCGTCAGCCCGGCATCTCCACGGCGCGAAGCCTTGTGCGTACGCGCCGTGAGCTCGACGCGCGTGACCTGTCCCGTGGTGACGTTGGCTTCTCCGGAGGCGCTGCTGCCCTCCGATCCGTTGCACGCGATGAAGTTGATGCCTACAGGAGCGCGTTCGATCCGGAACGCCCCACTCGTGTCCGTGACTGTGGACGGAGCCCTCTCGTACGTCGAAAGTGGATCGCCGCCCCGTCGGGAGCTCGTGCAGTAGATTCCGGCGAGGGGCGCGCGCGATTTCTCGTCGATGACCGTTCCCGTGATGACACCGACCTCCCGCTTACGCACGGTGACCTTCATCGTTGTACCGGGCGACACGACGACGTTCGCGTACTCACCCTCCGTAGATGAGCTCGCGGTCAGCAGGAGGTACTTGCCGGCGGGAAGGTTGCGCAGCTGAAACGTGTTGCCGGTGACCACGGCCCGGTGTTGGACTCCGCCTGCGTCGACGCGATGAGCCATCACCTCGGGTGTACTGGCAAAGCCTTCGAGCGTTCCGTCGATCCCACCGAGCTCCAGCAGTCGCAGCGCGACATCGGTGCGTCCGGCGGCGACCTGGTCCGCGCGAGCATCGCCCCGAGCTGTACTCGCGTGCAGGGTGTACGTGCCCGCAGGCAGATCGCGGATCGTGAATGCGCCGCTCTCGTCGCTGGTCGCGGTCGGCATCCGATACCACGCCTCACCGGCCACGGCGCGGATGGTGGCGTCCGAGACCGGGTTGCCTGCCGCGTCGGTGATGCGCCCTGCGATCGAGAACCGTTCGAGGCGGATCTTGACGCGAACGCCGGTGACATGGCTCTGACCATCGCGGACGGCGATCGGCGGATAGCGCTTGCCGCTTGCAGGGGCATACGACAGCGCAGAGCCGGCACGTTGCCGAACCTCGTAGACGTATTCGCCGCCGCCCGACAGCGAACGAGCGGTGAAGCTGCCGTCATCCGCCGTCGTCGCGAGTCCGAAGTCTCGGCCGTGCAGCAGCGAGAACCTCAAGAACACGCCGGCCACGGGTGCATCGTTCTGGTCGACGACGATGCCGGCGATCGATCCGGAAAGGTCCAGCACGACATCAACACCCGTCCTCTGCTCGCCCTTCGCGACGGTGACCGACGGACTGCGCGTGAACGCGCCGACACGTTGCGACTCGGCGTAGATCTCGAGGGTGCCCGCGGGCAGGCCGCGCAGGGTGTAGCGGCCGTCGTGGTCCGACTCCGTGGATGTTCCGGCCGCGTTCACCCGCGCTCCGTGTACTGGCTTGCCAGCGTAGAGGATCCGACCCGAGATCGTCGCGCCTTGTTCGAGCTCGATCACGACCCCACTCACGTCCACGCCTTCGAGCTTCACGCTCGGGAGTGGTTTGTCGTCCGTATGGTTTTGCACTACCGCCTGATACGCGCCGGGGAACACGTGATCGATCACGAAGGTGCCGTCGGGCTGCGAGACCGCATGGAGTGGCTGGGTCATCTCGCTCGTACGCGACACCAGGTGGACCCGGGTCCCCGCGATCGGCGTACCGCTCACGCGCTCGATCACCTTTCCCGAGACCGTGAGCGCCGCGGCGAGCTCGCAAACAACGTCCTCCGCGGGCTTACCGATCTCGGCGATCACGTCGACGGGACGTCTGGTCGCGAGCCGCTCTGTACGGGCCCTGATCACGTGACGTCCGGGCGCGACCCCGTCGAAGAGGAAGCGACCCTCTGCATCCGACGAGGCGACAAGCAGCGCTCCTTGGTTCTGCGGATCATGCGATCGGAGCTCGACGACGGCGCCGGCGACCGCGGAGCGATCATCGGCACGTACGACACGACCGACCACGCTGGCCCCCGGGATCAACGCAAAGTCGTGGCGCGTGCGCCCGTACACGCTGACGTTGTCGGACAGGGCGGCGTAGCCATCGGCCGTCACAGTCACGCCTGCGCCACCAACGGGCACACACAGCTCGTAGTTCCCGTTGACGTCGGCTTCCGCGCCGGCAGTCGTCCGCAGCGCCCTTGCCCCGAGGGTGACGAGTGCCCCGACAATCACGCCTCCGGCACTGTCGCGGATCGTCCCGTGGATCGATGCGTCGCACGCATGCAGCACGAGCCGCAGCTGATCCGGCGGCGGACTCGCGGTCGAGTCTCGCAAATCGAGCTGGTGGAGCACACCCGTGAGTCGCGGCATCATGGCGACGACGACATAGGCAGCTGCCGGCTGAACGCCGAAGTCGAAGTGGCCCGACCCGTCGGTGATCGCGCTCGGCTCGGGACTCAGGCCGGACATCGTGAACGCGCTGGCAAGCCCGACCGTCGCACCGCGCACTGGCGCACCATCTTCTCCGAGAACGAGGCCCGCGATCCGACGACCCCCGACACCCGACTGACCGAACCAACGCGGTGCGCCGGTGACCGGATCCTTCGCGTGGAGTTGTACGGGGCCGTGTGTCGCGCCTGCCTCCGGAGACGACGTCGTGTCGTCACTTCGGCTTCGCCAGAGCAGTACGCCAACGACGGCCGCGACGAGCAAGACGATCGCAATGACGGCGCGGCTGCGAGTGCTCACGCGCCATGGTACCTGCAAAGCATCGCCAACCCTCGGGTAGAGGACATCTTGGCCGCTCTAGTTCGAGAGTGGAACGAGACGAATGGAAGCGGCGTTGTAATCAGCTTCGTGACGCTGCCGAGCACGAGATCGATCGGCGTGACCGCTGGGGACAGGCCGCAAGCAAGATGATCAAGGTCGAGTGGCGTCCTCGGAGACGTCGGCGAACGTGCGCCCGCGCGATCTCGGGTCTTCGGCGTCTGTTGGCGATGCGTCCTCGGCGTCATGGCGTTCCCTGAGGGGATCTTCAGGGCTCGGACATTCGACGGATCCTCAGGCGAACGAGTGGCGCGGCAGGACGATCCCAAGTCGCGACCGCAGACGAAACGCCGCGATCTCCAGTCCTTCGACGAGCGTGGGAGTGTCCACGCATCTCGTCCTACTTGCGGCGAGGGAGCGAACCCGGTGGGGTCACGCCGAGCCAGCGGGCGACGACGGTCGCGATCCGCACCATCTGGACGGTCGTGGCGCTCGGCTTGGCGAGTGGGGCGTGGGCGCGTCGACCCGGTGGCAGCATGATCACGGGGACGTTTCGATCGTAGTCGTGGAACGAGCCGTGAGCGGTGGCCAGGCGCTCGGCTTCCTCCTCGAGGATCCAGCCCGCCGCCGGCAGGTAGAACACCTCGCCGGAGCGCTCGGGGTCGAGCATCAGGCAGATCGAGAAGGCGTCGCCGGTCCGGGTCTCGCAACGACCCGCGAAGTCCGACGTCCGCTCGGCCCGCGCGATGCCGGGGTACGAGCGCAGCGCGAAGATGATCTTCTTGAGCGCGATCGCGACCTCCTTCGCCGGCTTCGCGCGCGCGGCGGCATTGAGGTAGACGGATGGGTACTTCGCCGAGCCGATCCAGTGGCCGGCTCCGAGCTCGGCGACCGCTGCGCGGTTGGCGGCGTCCTCGAGCGACTCGAACGTGATGCGACCGCCGTTCATGCGTTCGGGCATGGGGCTGGCGCCGTGGTCGCTGGTGACGAGCATCGCCCATCGATCGGTGCCGACCTTGGTGTCGAGGGTCGTGAGGAACCGACCGAGCTGCTCGTCGAGTCGCAGCATCACGTCCCACGCCTCCCACGACTCGTGGCCCCAGCCGTGACCGACGTAGTCGTGTGCGGACAGGCTGATCACGAGGAGGTCCGGGGTGTCGTCGGTGCCGAGGTGCTCGCCGTCGATCGCGGCGACGGCGGTGTCGAACACGAGCTGGTTGCCGAGCGGCGTGGCGTACACGGCATCGGCCGGATCCTCGGTCTCGGCGAGCGCGTGCGGGAAGGTGGGACCGAAGCCCTTCTCGCCGACCTCGCCGGGTTCTGCGTCGGTGACGCCCGACATGCGCGCGAGTTTCTCCGGGTCGAGCGGTGTCCACACATCGCGCAGGTGTGCCGAGATCGGAGCGGCGCGGTTGTGCTCGGCGAGCCAGGCGATCGGCGTGGTGCTCGTGAAGCCGACGGCCTTCTTGTCGTACCAGATCGGGATCCCGGCCCCGCCGAGCGGCAGGATCGCGGCGCGATCCTTGAGGCTGACCGCGACCGCCTTCGCGCCGGATCTCGCCACAGCGATCGAGTCGCCGAGCGCGGGGACGCGCATCCAGTCTGCAGACCGCCGACCGTCGAGGCCTTCGACGCTCTTGACGACCCGCTCGGCATCGCGGTTCCACCACTCGTTCGCGAGGATCCCCGAGGTTGCCGGAGGCTCGCCGGTGCCGAGCAGCGCGTGGCCGGGGCCGGTGAGCGTGGCGGGCGAGGGATGCTGGCCCGTGTGCCACTCACCCTCGCGTAGCAGGCGATCGAACCCGCCGGTCAGGTGCGCGCGCTTCCGCTCGAACGCCCACTGCGGCAGCTGATCGACCACGAGCAGCACGACGAGCCGGGGCTTCGCATCCGTGCGCGGCGAGCTCGCTGCCGGGTCTTGTCCGCGGCCTGGTCCACACCCGGCCACCACGAGGCCGAGCACCGAGACGATGAGTTTCATGGCGCGATCGGACACCGGGTGGGTGACGAGCGTGTCACAGAATCGAGGCTCGCTTGCAGTCGGTCCACGAAACCATGCCGTCGAGATCGATCTCGCTGCACGGGAGGATCCTGGCGTCGTCGAGCGCGCGATTTCCTTCGACCTCGATCAGATCGGCGGCTGTGCGCCGGCCGCGTCGAGCGCGCGATGTCCTTCGACCTCGATCAGATCGGCGGCCCGGCCCGTGCGCGGCCGGAGCTGCGTGAGGGACTCGATCCGGATCCCTCGAGCGCAACGTCGGCGCCGAGCTCGCCGAGCTCATCGCGGCCGATCACGGTCTCGCTCGCTCGCCTACGATCGCGTTCGAAGATCGCCGGTCTGTGGCCGAGCGCAACGTCGGCGTCGAGCTCGTCGAGCTCATTCGCGGCCGATCACGGTCTCGCTCGCTCGCCTACGATCGCGTTCGAAGATCGCCGGTCTGCGCAACGTCGGCGTCGAACGGAGCTCATCGCGGTGGATCACGGTCTCGCTCGCTCGCCTACGATCGCGCCCGCAGATCGCCCGCGGTGGTGTGGTTGGTCCAGCTGAACCATCGAGCATGATGTCGACGGTGCGGCCGGTCTGCGCGCAGTCGTCATCGCACCGACGAGCCTGCGGCCAAGCGGGCGAGCTTGTCGTGATGATCGTGGCACTCTGGTTTTTGAGGGCCGGGTGCGCGTCGGTGGTAGCGTGGCGTGGTGACGCGCAAGGCCATGCTGATGATCGCGATGACGGTGGCCGTTGGCGCGTGCCGGCAGCACGACCGGCAAGACGAACCCGCTCGCTCGACCGGTCATGGATTGTCGTACGCCGGCAGCCTCGATCCGAACCTGCCCGACGGTCGCGACCTGACGATCTCCGCCGGCGTGTCGATCACGGATGGGCTGGTGAAGCGAGTGGAGACCGAGCTCGGGGTCGCGGCGCGGAGCGCGCGCACGTGCATGGAGGGCATCTACGGCACTGCATGGACCGACATCGAGCTCGACCGGACCGGCAAGGTCACGCGGGCGGCGGTGCGGAAGGAGGGGTTGCTCGCGGGAACACCGATCGGTGCGTGTATCGAGGACGCGCTGAAGACGATGCAGATCGGGGTCGTCGAGGGTGCGCCGATCCGGATCGGGTACCCGGTGCGCAACACTCCGAGCGCGAAGCAGATCAAAGAAGCCGCGGAGATCCTCAAGGGTCTCTGACGTCACCCTCGGAAGCTCGGCAGTCCACGGAGAGCCAGGGCGATCGCCTCGTCGACGAACGAGCTTGTTCGAGGCAGTGGGTCGATCGGATGGTTGGAAATAAGGGCAGCCAGATCGTCGGCGTGATCGAACACCGAGCTCGATGAGTCGGACCTTCAAGACATCCAGCGAGGCGGCACATGGTCGAGTCGTTGGAAGCCGAGCACGCGACGGCTGAGCCGCGGTTGCGTGCCATGTGCGTCCGTAGCCTGGACGCGATCGACAAAGGTGGCGCTCACATCCACGGCGCCGTCGACGACCCACGTCAACGACGCCCAAGCTCATGGTCCCCGACCGGCGCAGGCGCTGCCCCAGACACGATTCGCAGCTTCTCGGACAGGTTCGGATCGCCGCGATCGTGAGGACGCGGCTTACCTGAACAGCGCCGAGAGGAGCTCGACGAACGCGCTGGTCCTGGTGAGACCCAGGCCGACGTCGGGGGTCATCGCGCCATACGCCGCGTTCGCCGCGAGTCGATCGCGTTGGGCAGCGGCACGCACCTGGTCGATCGCCTTCCGCTCGGCCAGCTCGAGCCCGCCTTGCCTCACGTACTCGATGATCCTGGGGAGCTCGCCGATGTCGAAGAAGGTGCCGTGGGTCCGGCAGACATCGACGATCACGCCCGAGCCCGCGGCGAACAGCTTGCGGTTCATGACCACGCGGCACACCGGGCACTTGACGTACATCTTGCCGGCCGGTTGCCGGTCGTAGGTGATCGAGGTCGGAAGCGCACCGAGCAGCGCCTCGGCACGGGCCTGGCGCCGATCGGTGACGACGCGCTGGATCGCGATCTGATCGAGGAACAGGCCGCGACATGACATGCACTCGTCGACGACGACGTCCTCGATCCTGCGCGCACCGAGCGCGCTGTCGCAGCGCGGACACAGCCGGTCCGGGTTCACCTCCGTGGTCGCGACCACCGAAAGCTCGGCGCCGCATTCGGGGCAATGCTTGTGGCCGTGGAACACGCGGGACAGGCAGCGCGGGCAACCCTTGAGGAGCAGCTCGTGGCTGCAGTGCGAGCACTTGTTGACCCCCGGCGCCACCCCCGCACCACAGTGAGGGCACGCGAGCAGGCCGGCCTGTGACGATGGCGCTTCGAGCGTGATGACCGTGCCGCAGCGGCATCGAAACTGCTGGCCGACCGGGTGACCGGTGACATCGTAGCGGCCGTCGCACGAGGGACAGGCGAGGATCATGGCGTCCCATCATGGGGTCGACGTCCAGCGGTCGCAATGGTTAGCGAGCCGCGTCAAGTAGCGGGATTCGTGCTGCGCGGCGCCGGTGCGTCCCGGTCGGCTACGCGCCTTCCGGCTCGGAGGGACGTGGCACGAACGCCTCGGCATCGGCGCCCGCCTCGCGGAGCTTGTGTGCGGCATCCTCGGCGACCGCTTGCGAGACGTCGCGAAGGATCTCGTTCGGCAGCGCGTCGAGCGACGCTCGCGCCTCGGCGAGTCCGCAACCCACGAGCTCGCGCACCACCTTCATGACCACGATCCGCGAAGCGCCTGCGCTCCACACCACGACGCGATGCCGCCCGGCGGTGTGTGGCCGTTCGGCGCGCAGCGCGGCAAACGGATCGGGATCACGATCGAGGATCTCGAAGATCCGCACGTGCGTGTCGATGCCGGCGGCTCGAGCGAGCTCGCGGATGCGAAGGATGCCGGCACCGACATCTGCGAACACGACCGCGAGGTGCGTGGCTCCCCAGTCGCCGCGGTACCACGCAGGTGGCGTGACCGGTCGGCGGTCGTGCGGGGGCCGCGCGATCAGCGCAGCCAGCTCCGCGTCGATCAGCGTCCGCAGGGCGGCGATGCGATCGGGGGTGGTGGGGTCGTTGTAGGCCGCGCCGCGGATCCAGAAGAAGAACTCCACGGCGAGCGGCGTGTGACTGTGATCGAGCTCGAGCTCGACGCGACCGCCGCGCCGGTAGATGTACTCGCCGATCGCCGGCGGCATCGTCACCGTGTACGGCACGAGCACCAGGAGCTGCGGCCCGACGTGGACGATCCGCGGTGGTGGCCCATGCTCGGGCCAGTGATCCGACGCGTCCGCGGGAAGATTGACGAGGCCGTTCGTGCGCGCGAACGCGAGCAGCGGAGATTCCTCGAGGCCGTCGCTCGTGCTGGCCTCGTACCACGCGCTATGCGCTGCACACAGCTCGGCGAGCACGGCGGCGACCTCGCCCGCGCTGGCGTCGTCGCGAAACCGCCCGACGAGCGTGTAGCTGCCGCTGTTGTTGCTCGAGAACGCGCGATAGATCCGGATCCTCACGAGCGCACCACCGGAAGCCGAAGCCGAGCGTATCCGTAGTCGGTGGACCGTGCACACCCGGGTCGCGACGCCGGGCTCGCGAGCCGTTCGCGTTCGGCGGACCAGACACGCAACACGTCGGCGGCGGTCGCGATCGGGAGCGCGACGTCGTGAAAGCTGCAGGGCCGCAGCTCGCGGTCGCTGGAGATCACGACGAAGTCCGAGCCTGCCGCGCACGCTTCGACTCCGAACAGCTGCGGGACCCCGGCCATCCGGTGGCCCCAGCAGATGTCGAGCTTCAGCTCGACCCGGCTGGAGAGCGCGCGGGCGAGTCGTGCGACGCGATCGGCGGCAGCTGCCCACGATGCCGGGGCGAGGTGCAACGACCGATCATCGCCGTTGTACGCGAGCAGCAGCACGTCGCGACACCCGAGCTCGACCAGCGCGATCAGCTCATCCTCGAGGCGAGGCAACCGCGCGGGGGTGAGCAGCCAGTTGATCCCGAATCGTGCACCGCGCGCCGCGAGCCTGCGGATCGTGCCAGGGAGATCGTTGTCATCGTAGGCCGAGACCCGGAGCTGCGCGTACGCGCCATCGATCCGATCGAGGAGCGCATCGTCGAGCCGCGTTCCATTCGTGGTGACGCTGACCGCGAGCTCGGTCTCGTCTTGGAGCCGCCAGAGCAGCTCCTCGAACCCACGAAACACGAACGGCTCGCCGCCGCCGAAGGCCACCTCGAGCACGCCGGCTCGCGACAGGTCGCGCAGGATCTCCACGGCGCTGTCGACGGTCCACGCGCTTGGCTCGTCGACATCACGCGAGCAGAAGCCGCAGCCGAGGTTGCACGCGTTCGTGATCGCGAACTGGACGACGCGCGGAACGCGGCGACGCAGATGCCGCGTCTCTTCACCGTCGCAGATCGCGGTGACCCCGGTCTTGCGATCGAACACCAGCAGCGCGCCGTCCAGTGCGTAGCGACGCATCCCACGCAGGCACGCCGGCAGCTCGACGAGATCCTCGGACTCCATACGCTCTCGACACTTCCGCGCGGGCGATCCTGCGGCCCGCGGCTGCGCACTATAGGCGCTCGCCCGGCGCGGACAAATGCGTAACCGGTTGTTGACATGTGGTGATCAAACGCGTAACCAATCCGTTACGCATGAAGCAGCCGGCTCCGACCGCGTCCGCGGTGACCCTCGACGCGATCTTCTTCGCGCTCTCGGACGCGACGCGCCGCGGACTGCTCGACCGGCTCCGCGGCGTCGAGGAGACCGCAGGTGCGCTGGCGAGCGGCTTCGAGGTGACCCGCCCGGCGGTGTCGCGTCACCTGCGCATCCTGCGCGAGGCCGAGCTCGTCGAGGAGCGCCGGCGCGGGCGCGAGCGCGTCTACACCCTCACGCCGGGCCGGCTCGCCGCCGCGACCCACTGGCTGGACGAGTACCGCGTGTTCTGGTCCGCGCGCCTGCGCGACCTCAAAGACCTCGTCGAGTCGCTCCCCGACGACGAGCCCGAACCCACCACGCCCCGCCGCAGAAAGGCCACCCGATGACCGACACCGCCTCCCTCGACCATCAAGCGAGCTTCCCGTTGCCCGTTCCGCCGGAGCTGGCGTTTCGCGCGCTCGTCGAACCCGCGCAGCTCGCGCGCTGGTTCGCCGAGCACGTGCGCGTCGAGCCGCGCGCCGGCGGTGCGTTCCAGTTCCACGGTCGCGGGACGTTCGGAACCGACGAGGCCACGCAGACGATCACCGCGCTCGAGCCGGGCCGGATGCTCGCGTTCCGGTGGTCGATCCACGGAGTACCGACCGAGGTGCGGTGGCGCGTCACCGAGGGCAAGGAGCCGAAGACGAGCCAGCTCGAGCTCGAGCATCGGGTGTTCGGCAAGCTCCCGGTCCGCGATCCGAAGCACGTGATCGACGATCTGTGGAGGCACCACGCCGGCAACCTGGCCGAGCACCTGAGGGGCGGGACGAACGTCGTGCTGCCGGACTTCGGAAGCGACCGACCGGAGGTGCGCGTGTCGATCGAGATCGCCGCGCCACCGGCCAAGGTGTTCCGCGCGCTGCTCGACCCGGCGCTGATGAATCGCTGGCTCGGAGGCACGGCGCGCGTCGATCTCGAGCGCCGCGAATACTCGTACGGCTGGCGCTACGACATCGAGGGCCGGAGCGTCGCCGGCGGCCCCACCCGGATCGTCGAGCTCGTCGAGAACACGAAGCTCGTGACCGACTGGCCGGACTGGCGCGGTGATCCGGACCAACCGAACACGCGGGTCACCTGGTTGCTCGAGCCGCTCGCCGACGGAGCACGCACGAGGGTCACGATCGTTCACGACGGCTTCGGACACCCCGTCGATCGAAGCGACTACCAGCAGGGCTGGGGCTCGTTTGCCGACGAGCTACGCAAGGTGGTCGAGGGCTAGCGAGGGCTAGCGAGTGATCGGAACGTCGCGCTGCAGGGCGACGTAGCGGGCGGCCTTCGCGCGGGCGAGCGCCTGCTCGTACAGCACCCGGCGCTCCGGTACGAGCTTGCCGGCGAGGCGCTGCGTGTAGACGTGCTCGTAGTAATCGTCGGGGTGAACCTCGACGGTGATGCGCGCGGTCCTTGCCTCGAGCGTCCGGCCGCCGGACCAGGTGCGGGCCATCGCGAGGTGCTTGCCGGGCGGGATGCGCGTGTCGGCTCGCTCGTGCCAGCGACCGTCGCTGAACGAGATCTCGCGGCCGATGCGGAGCCTGGCGGAGGCGCCCTCGATCGGGTTGCCGCGCGCGTCGCGGAGCTCGATCGAGAGCCAGGCCGCGGGCGTCGGTGTGGTCGGCAGGTAGTGGCCGGCGCCGATGTTCGTGAGCTCGGCGACCGCGGTGACCGCGTCGTGCTTGACGTGTGCGCGCGTCGCGAGCGAGATGGCTTGCCGGAACGTCCCGGGATCGTGGATGCCGAGGAACGTGTGCTCGCGGTTCGGCATGTGGCAGTGCTGGCACTGGATGCCGCGCGCCATGTAGGGGCCCTCGAGCCACTCGCGATAGGTATCGAGCAGCGGGCGGCCGTTCACCACGGTGCGTGGGGGGAGCTGGTGGCAGGGCAGACAGAAGTCGGCGCGCTCGTAGAGCGCGAGCGTCGCGAGCGGATAGCCGGGGATCGGAAGCAGCGACGGGGCGACGTTCGGAGGGCCGTGGCGAGTCCAGCCGCGCACGTGACAACCCGCGCACGACAGGCCCTGTGCGCGCAGCTCGTCGTCGGTGCGCTGCTCGGCGAGCGGCGAGTGACAGCGCAGGCACGAGGCGGCCTCGGCGGGCTTCAGGCCCATCCTCTGAGCGGCGAGGCCAGGCGAGCTCGCGCCGCGATGCAGGGACGTCTCCCACTCGCGAACTTGCTTCGCGTGACAACGCGCGCATTGTCGAGCGGAGAGCGAGGCCTGCGCCGGGGCGAGTGCGGGCGGAGGCGGACCCTGCGGTACGAGCTCGCCGCCGAAGACGATCGCTTCGTCGGGGTCGACTCCGGGCCACGATCCGACCGCGATGCGCGCGGTGCGATCGAGCGCGACGGTGCGCTCGTCGACGCTGCCGCGGCTGGGCTTCGCGGCCGCATTCAAGGTGAGGACGTGATCCGCGAGCGCCCAGAGGTCCGCATCGGGGATCGCGCCGAGGTACCCCGGCATCGCGGTGCGGCCGGTGGCGATCGAGAGCGCGGCGGCGCGGCGGGTGTCGCCATCGAGGCGAGGGCGGCGCAGCGGTTCACGCGTCAGGTCGTACGGTGGTGACGCGATCGTCTTCGCGATCGGTGTGTCGCCCTTGCCGCCGGATCCGTGACACGTGATGCAGCCCTTGTCGATCCAGAGGCGCGCGCCGCGGATCGGATCGATCGGTGGTGGAGGCGACAGCGTGATCGAGGACGGCCGCCTGGCGAACGCCGCGGGCGCGAACGCCTTGACGACCTCGACGAGCTGGTCGAGCTGCGCGGTGGGGAGATCGAACGCGGGCATGGACGTGCCCGGCGCGCCGCGGCGGATCGTGAGCCGGAGGTCCTCGTCGGTCGGTGGATCGCCGAGCACCGTGGTGCGCCATGCGAAATCCCCGCGCGTCAGGTCGCGCGGGCGCGCGGAGGTGAACGGCGCCGCCGGGCCGCGTCCATCACCGCCTGCGCCGTGGCACGCGAGGCAATAGCGGTCGTAGAGCGACCAGCCCGCGATCGAACGCGGGGTTGCAGGCGGCGCGGCCGGAATGACCCAGGCGCACAGCGCGATGGCGACGGTGAGCAGCACGAGCCGGCGCACGGGTGCCATGTTGTCCCATGGGGACTCGCTCGCCGTAAGCAGATTCCGATCCTCGCGTCGTCGGACCACGCCAGCGGCCCTTGTCGTCAACTGTGGAGATGACATATCCAGGTCACATGCTCCGCACGAAGATCCTCGGGCTCGGTAGCTACGTCCCCGACCGGGTCGTACCGAACGAGGAGATTCCGTACCTCGACGATCACCACGTGCGGCAGGAGACGATCCAGACCGAGACCGACGACGCGTGGATCCAGAAGCGGACCGGCATCAAGGAGCGGCGCTACGTGCCGAACGATGGCTCGGTCGCGACGAGCGATCTCGCGTTGCACGCCGCGAAGGCGGCGCTCGCCGATGCCGGCATGGAGGCCGGCGAGATCGACTGCATCATCCTCGGGACCCTGTCGCCTGACTTCCACTTTCCCGGTACCGCGGTGCTGGTCCAGAAGAAGCTCGGCATCTCGGAGCAGGGATGCGCGTGCTTCGACATCCGCCAGCAGTGCTCGGCGTTCGTCTACGGCATGCAGATGGCCGACGCGTTCATCAAGACCGGCATCTACAAGCGCATCCTGCTCGTCGGCGCGGAGCTCCACAGCCACGCGCTCGACTACTCGACGCGTGGTCGCGACGTGATGGTGCTGTTCGGCGACGGCGCGGGCGCGGTGGTGCTCGGTCCGAGCGAGACCGAAGATCCGAGGTCGGGCATCATGTACACCGCGGCGCACGCCGACGGTTCCGGCGCGATGGATCTGTGCCTCAAGATCTTCGAGATCAAGCGCACGCCCTATCTCGACTACGACCCGCGCGATCGCGAGCACAACCAGCTGATGTACCCGCAGATGGACGGCAAGCGGGTGTTCTTGAACGCGGTCCGCGGCATGGTGATGTCGACCCAGGCGGCGCTCGCGAAGACCGGGCTGAGTTGGGACGACATCCAGTGGTTCGTGCCGCACCAGGCAAACCTGCGGATCAACGAGAAGGTCGTCGAGGTCGCGAACATCCCCCGCGAGAAGGTCCTCAACACGATCGAGTTCTACGGCAACACGACCGCCGCCACCGTGCCGCTCACGATCGACTACTGGCGCAAGCAGGGCAGGGTGAAGCGCGGCGACCGGATCCTGGCGAGCGTGTTCGGCTCGGGCTTCACCTGGGGCGCGGCGATCTTCACCCTGTAGACGCGCGGCGCGATGCGTCGTGCCGGCTACTCGAGTAGCCGCGACTCGCCAACGTCGCGTCGACGCTCGGGCGCTCGCGGGCACATCCGGTGCAACCCGTCGTGGGCATGCATGCTCGCTGGCTGATCCTCCCGCTCTCCTTGCTCGCCTGCGCCTCCGATGGCGACTCCAACGACAAGGCTCCGGGGGAGTGGATGCCCGGCAAGGGCGACGGCGCGTTCGAGCTGATCGAGGCCGGCCCGGCCGTCGACGGCAAGCTCGAGCTCGTCCTCGATGGCCGCGTTCCGGCATATCGCGTGGCCTCGTACGGCGGCACCAAGCTCCGCGTCGAGGTCGGCGGACGTGGCGATGGGTACGTCATCGTCGAGGGTCCACTCGCCAACGAGGGTGACTCGCTCGCGGTCGGCGACGGCGCGGTGTTCGCCGAGGACGACGACAGCGGCCCCGGTAGCGACGCGCGGCTCGATCTCGTGCTCGAGCAGCCCGGCGTGTACCGCGTCATCACAGGCACGTATGCCTCGCTCGGGCTCGGCGGTGCGGCGAACGGCTCGCTCGAGCTCGCCATCACGTGCAGCGCCAACTGCACCCGCCCCGGGCTCGATCAGAAGACGTTCGTTCGCGCGATGCTGCAGGCAACGGGCGGCGGGTTCGGCGCGGTGGCCAAGGCCGAGCTCGCGCGCCTCGTCCCCGATCCCGCGGTCGCTGCCACGCTCGGCGCGCAGCTCGACGCGATCCTTGCCGATCCGGACCTCACCGGGCTCGAGCGGTTTCCGACGATCCCGCTCTCGCAGGTCGCCACGGTTCGTCCGGCACTCGGTGGGCTCCCGGCGGACCCGCCGAAAGCCGACGAGGTCGTCACCGGCGAGCTCTTGCAGCTGCTCGGCGCATGCACGTCGGACCGCGCGATCCCCACCGAGGTGGACGCGCGGCTCCCGGGTGTTCGCTACGGCCAGTTTCCGAGCACGACGCTGGCGCCGTGTCAGTTCGCGCACGCTGGCAAGCTCGGCCAGGTGCTGACCTCGCTGGCCGCGCAGAATGGCTCGCAGGTCACGTTCGACGGCAAGACGCTGCGCACGCCGGGCGAGCTGTTCGCGGCCCTCGTCGAGAGCGGCCACACCGTGCAGGTCCGCAACGAGCGCATGTACGCCAACTTCCTCTCGATGATCGTCGGCGACAAGGATCTCATCTGGCCCGTGTGGCTCGACACCGGGATCCAGCTGTCGAGCGGCGAGAGCCTCACGATCCCGGTCGGTCACAGCCATCACGCATGGCGTATCAGCGGGCCGAACGTGAACACGCGCGTGATGTTCTACCTCGGCACCGGCGGCACCGCGTTCTTCGGCCAGACCGATGCACGACCTGCGTGGTCGGGGACGATCGCCTCGACCGACCTCTCGATCTCCGAAGCCTCGGGCAGCGACTTCGACTATCTGCTCGCGACCGCCGACACCGCGGCGACGTACCTGCGACGCAATCGCATCGAACGCACGACCGTCGCGGCGGGCATGCCGGCGGATGGCTACGGCTACGTGGGCGTGTGCAACGACTCGAACGCTGCGGTCGAGTACGCGACGCGCGGCACGACGTCGGCGTTCCCGCTGCTGCGCGCGAAGGAGCTCGACGCGGAGGCCGATCTCGGCGATGGGCTCGACGCGACGATCCGCTCCCTGCCGAAAGATGGCGACGGGCTCGACGATCGTCGCGATGCGCTTCGTCGCGCGGTCGAGATGCAGCCGCACGCCGACGGCTCGCCGCTGATGTGGGACGCCAGGCTCGGCGCGCAGATCGCCACCGCCCGTCGCGACCTGAGGTAGATCACGGCGCATTCCGTACGATCGGCTGCCGCGGCAGAGTCCCGTCGTACTCGATGATGACCGCGGTCGTCCTGGAGGGGAACATCTCGCGATCTGCGAGCGAGAGCTTGTCCCAGGTGACCCCGCGAGCCCGCAGGTCGGCGACCGAGGCGACGGAGATCCACGACCCGGAATTCGCGTAGTGGCCGGCGCGACCCCGCGACTCGATTCGCTGGACCAGGCCGCCCACGTGGTGGGTATGCCCGAACACGACGACGCGAATCGCCTCGCGCTCGCCGAGGATGCGCTTCGCCGCGGTCTGCAGCGCGTCGCCGAAGGCCTTGTCACGCAGGTGGGCGAGGGCGCCTGGATCGATCGAGCGCAGGGCACCCAGGGCAGCTGGAAAGTCGGGCAGTGCGGTGGCGGCGCGCACGATCGCGGTCCACAGATCGGCCAGCTCGGGATCGTAGCGGAAGCGGAGCAGCGCGTTCACGATCGACTCGGCATTCGCGTCTCCGTCGACCAGCCGCTCCGACAGGTGGTCGATCACTTCTCCGAGCGACTCGGGGCCGCGATCGCGCGAGCCCGGAGTGCCGAGGGCACCTTGCAGCACCGCCGCGACGGCATTGCGGTTGAGCTGCCGGGTCTCGGCGACCCGGATGAGCTCGAGGAACCGGATCGCGGCGCCGAGGTCTCGCGCGGGCCTTGGATCGTCGCGAACCGCCCACAGGATCGCCGCTGACTCGGGGTACAGGTTGTCGATGAACGGGATCTGGCGCTCGGTCTCCGTATAGAACCGATCGACGAAGATCTCTCCCCAGCTCGACTGCAGGCGACAGCGCCCGTCGCGATCACGGCCGAACGGCGCGTGTCCGGTCTCGAACCGATTCGCGGCGTCGTAGCCGTGGCCGTGCGCGACGTGCACCCCAGCGTGCTCGTAGGCGGCACCCGACACGAAGATCAGGCGCGATGGATCGCGGGCATCGATCGCCTGCGCGACCACCAGCTGGACCTGCGGCCACAGCAGATCCGCGTCGTGATTGCCGGGGACGATGATCACGCGGTGATCGCCGCCGTCGAGCAGCTTGCCGAGCGCGCGAAACACGCGCGGATGGGCAGCGATGACGAGGTTCGCGGCGATGACGCCGAAGGCTTGATCCGCCCCGAGGACGGTGCCGGCTGCGGGCTGCACGCGGTCGTCGCGTTTCGGCAGCGCGCCCAGCGCGGTCGCGATCTGCCAGAACTCGATGAAGTCGCCGGCGATGATGAGATCCATCGGCCCGCTGGCAGCCTCTCGCTCGAGCAACGCGACCCACTCCGACTCCGACGAGAAGTCTTCGATCCCGGCGAACCGCACGTCCGTGGTGCCGGGACCGAGATGCAGATCGCTCACGATCACCTTGCGCCGCGTCCGTGGCTCCGCGTCGACGGTGACGCGATAGTCATCCACCGTCCGCGCGAGGAGTTGGTCGCACAGCGCTCGATCGCTCAGCCGGGCCAGCGGGAACGCATCCGTGCTCGCCGCGCCGCGGTGCCCGCCACCACACGTCATGGCGAGGAGCGCCAGCACGATCGTGACCCTCGACGTCATGCGGGGAAGCGTACGGCGAGCGCCACCCCCGATCGAGGGAAAGCGCCGGCACGAGCTCCGAGGGCGACTCAGCCCTCTGAAATCGCGACGCTGCCCGACTCGCCCAGCGCGGGAGACGCGATCAGCTCGCGGAGCGCGTCGACCGGCTGATCCGCGTCGGCGCCGAGCGCGATGTAGCGCGCCATCATCTCGCGCGTCTGATCTCCGACCTTCGTGAAGTGCTGCTCGAGGTAGATGTCGAGCGGCAGCGGAATGATCTTCCTCGCGAACCACAGCCCGGTCCGCAGGATCGTCTTGCGCGCCGCGAGCCGGGACAACAGCGGGACGCGTGTCGAGTGGGCCGCGCCGACGACGCCCATCGCCTCGCGAGCGGCGCGCGCGGCGAGGTGCGCGAGCGGGCCCTGTAGCAACGCACGCGTCGACCATCCACTCGCCTCGAGCGCGACGAGGTACGGCATCATGATCGCCGACGGAAACATCGCGGCCTGCGCGGCGTCGCGGTGGCGCTTCGCGGGTTGCTTGCCGGCACGCAACGCCGCGACCACGGCATCGGCGCGTGGACCCGAGAACAAGCTCGGCGCGCGCGGTGGAAACCAGTACGCCATGCCGGGCTTCGCGAACCGGGTCTCGCCGGGCAGCGGTGCGTGATAGCTGATGAGCGAGATCATCCCGGCGACGATCCGCTCGGCCGCCACGCCCGCGCGCTCGACGACGAGGCGATCGTCGAGGCCGGGTTGCAGCACGACATACGTCGCGTCGGGGGTCGCGGCGGCGGGCGCGCGCAGCCACGCGCCGCCGAGCGCCGGCGACGACACGCCGAGCCACACCTGATCGACCGGCTGCGCGAGCTCGCGCGGGTCGGTCGCGACGCCGAAGCCGTCGAACCGGACCGGCACCGTCTTGTCGCGGCGGTTGAGCGGATAGAGCTCGAAGCCGGCCGCCGCCTCCGCGCGGTACTTGTCGCGCACCAGGAACGTCACGTCGGCGCCTCCGAGCTGGAGGTGCCGGCCGTAGACCTGACCGACGGCGCCGGCTCCGACGACGACGACGCGCATCACCTCACCTCGTTCGTGACGGACATGATCGTGACGTATCACGGTGAGGAGGCGCAGGCGCGATCCTGGCCGATCGCTCAGTCGCCGTGCGCGCCGATCGTCGCCATCAGCCCGTCGGCCAGCGCGCGCTTCTCTGCCGCGGAGAGCCGCGCGTTCGGATGCAGCAGCGTGTAGCTGCGTGGCGGCATCTCTCCCTCGAGCACGGTCTCGGCGGACTCGCCCGCCTCCTCGTACGTGCGGGACCAGTCGGAGAAGTTGAGCACCCGGCGGCCGTCATCGACGTGACGCTGCACCAGCCACGAGGTCGGCGCGACGTGCGAGTACCAGGGCCACGCGGTCTGGTTGCTGTGGCAGTCGAAGCACGCTCGGACCGCGAGCTCCCGGGTCGAGGCCTGGTCCCAGCGAGGCTCGACGACGATGGGTGGATTGTCGTGATCCCGGCCGTACGGCACGAGCTGGATGACGACGGCCGCACCCGCGATCGCGATCGGGATGCCGAGCAAGATCTTCGTGCGTTGGCGCATGATCTCCGGCTGATGCAACGACTGCTCCAACGGCTCGCACGGCCCCGATGCCGCGGTGCAACAGGCGCAAGAAGTGCGCTGCGCGCAAGACCTCACCTGCTGCGTCGACGCCGGCGCCAGCAATAGCCGAGGACGATCGCGAGCAGGCCGGACTCCGCGCTGTTGCCCGCATCGCAGCAGCCGCCGGCCTCGAAGGCGTCGCAGCGCTGGGCGACGAGCGTGCGGCCGTGATCCGGCGGACCGAGCGCGCGCACGCTGCCGTCGTACGAGGCGACGACGAGCCAGTCACCGGCGACGGCGAGCCCGGCGAGCACGGGCGTCCCGAGCTCGGTGTGCCAGAGCTCGGCGCCGGTGCGCAGCTCGAGCGCGGTGAGCCTGCCCGCGGTGTCGGCCGCCCACACGACATCGCCGGTGATCACGGGCGCGGCCTCGAAGCCGGCCTCGCGCTTGCCGCGGTAGTGCGTCGTGCGGAGTGGACCCGGTGTGGCGGCGAGGCGCCAGAGCTCGGCGCCGCTCGCCGCATCGAGCGCGACGAGATCGCGATACAAGGTCGGCACGACGAGGATCCCGTGTGCGATCGCGGGCGTGCCGACGGTCGCGTTGCCCCAATCGAAGCCGGCGTCGTCGAGCTTGACCTGCCACAGCTCGGAGCCGGTCGCGAGCTCGAGCGCGATCACCTCGGTGACGCCGTTGACGATGTAGATCACGCGGCCCGCGATCACCGGCGTCGCGTTGATCGCCGTCGCCTGCTCGCCCTCGAGCCGCCACAGCACGCGACCGGTGACGCGATCCCACGCGATGACGCCTCCGAGCTCGCGATGGAACACGCCCACGACGACGCCGTCGCCGACCGCGAGCGCGGCGAGCGACTGCGAGCTCGATCCGGTCGGGACCGGATCTGCGGTCCACAGCGGGCTGCCGGTGTCGGCGGCGAGCACCGCGAGGTGGCGCTGGTTGCCGAGCAGCACGTCGCCTCCGTCGGAGATCGGGGACGCGAAGACGCTCGCCGCCTCGGGAACGAGCCCGGCGCCGAGCTCGTAGCGCCAGCGCACGGCGCCGGTCCGGATGTCGAGCCCGAGCATCGTGCCGTCGAGGGCGCCGATCGCGACCGTGGATCCCGCGATGCTCGGACCGCCGCGCACCGGGGCGGGCGTCGCGACGCGCCAGCGCACCTTGCCGGTCGCGAGCTCGATCGCGATGACGCCTCCGGTGTTGCCATCCCCGAGGTCGGTCGCGGTGACGAACACCGCGCCGTCGGCGATCGCGGGCGTCGCCTGCAACACGTGGCCGCCGACGGTGGTTGCCCAGCGTGCCGCGAGCGGTGGCGCCACGACGCGGGGGCTCGCACCGGGGTGCTCCGGCGAGCCGCCGAGCTGTGGCCATGCTGCACGGCTCGACGGGATGACCTGACGCTCCTCGCACACCTCGAACGCGGTCGCGACCGACGTACGCGTTCCCGACGACGATCGCGCCTCGACGGTGAGCGTGTGCGCGCCGGGTGCGAGCACGGGCAGCGCGGCGCGCCAGCTCCAGCCGCCGGCGTAGGCGAGCGAGATCGGCGTCGCGCAATCGATGCGCGCCGTGACGGACGCGGATCCACCGTCGAGCTCCGCCGCGACGATCACGGTGCCCGCGGTCGCGGAGACGCAGCGGCCGGCCGACGGCGAGATCACCGCGACCTGCGGATCGACGGTCGTCCGGTGAGACGAGGCCAGCCGCCCACGATCGATCGTGATCACGCGATAGCCGGCAGGTGTGAAGTCTAGACCGCCCATCAGCAGCGGCTCGGTCGTCAGCTCGACGAGCCCACCGTGATCGACGGCGCGGTTGGTGTGCGTGTGTGCGGTGAGGACGTAGTCGACGCCGAGCCCGTGCAGCACGTCGATGATCTGCGGGATCGGCGGCGCGTGCGTCAGGGCGACGATCGTCATGTCGGGCGCGACGCGCGCGAGCTCGGCGCCGAGGTACCGCTCGATGTCGGCGACCGGCATCGCCATGTTCCACACGACGAAGTGCACGCGGTCGAGATCGAAGCTGTAGTTGTCGGGGCCGTAGCGCCGGAACCAGGTCTCGCCCTCGTCGTACCAGTCGTGGTTACCGGGCACCGGGATGTACGGGATCCCCAGCCCGGCGAGGCTCGCGTCGACGAGATCGAACTGCGCGTCCTGGTTGCCCGACGTGATGTCGCCGAGGATCGTGAAGAATGCGGGCGGAGGATCGAGCGACGTCGCCGCGGTGGCGACCTCGCCGAGCTCGCCGAAGAACGGCTGCGCGATCGTGAGGTGCGTATCCGCCGCGACGACGAACGTGATCGGACCGCGGTGCGGCTCGGCGAGCCGGCGCAGCCCGAGCTCGATCACGGAGCGGCCCGTGACCGCAGCCCACACGGGCCCGGGCGCGAAGCCGTCGGGCACGCGGACCCACACGATGCCGCGGTCGTCGTCGGGGATGTCGAGCTCGAAGTGCCCCTTCGAGTCGGTGGTCGTGAACCGGTGGATGCCGTGCGCGACGACGGCGAGCGGGACTCCGGGCTCGCCGGCGGAGGGGCGCCCGTCGCCGTTGGTGTCGTCGAAGACGAGGCCGGGCAACCTGCGAGCCGAGGCCGGCGCGGTCAACACGAGCACGATGGCGAGGGCGAGCCGCATGGTCATTCGAACGGCGAGACGCTCGCCGCGGCTTGCTTGGCCTCGAGCAGCCCCTGCAGCTCTCGCACGATCTCGGGGCGAACGTTCGCCAGGTTCTCGCGCTCGTCGGGATCTTGGTAGATGTCGTAGAGCTCGAGCGAGCTGCCGCTCTCGATGATCTTCCAGCGGCCCCTGACGAACGCGGTCACACCGCCGGGGTTCGAGCGATCCTTGATCATCGCGGCGAACGCGGTGCCGGTGTCGGCCACCGACGCGCGCTTGCCGGTCGCCAGATCGGCGAGCGAGCGGCCGTCGAGCCTGGTCGGAGGCTGGAACCCGGCGAGCTCGACGATCGTGGGGACGAGGTCGGTCAAGCTCACGGTCTCGGGGATCGTCTGCGCTCGGATGCCGGGTCCGGTCATCACGAGCGGCACGCGCATCTGCGAGTTGTAGAGATCGGTCGAGTGGTAGTCGTGGCCGTGCTCGCCGAGCGCCTCGCCGTGATCGGCGCTGATGATCACGATCGGTGCCCGCTCGGGATCGCGGTCTGCGAACGGACCGAGCACCTCGGAGACCATCACGTCGGAGGCGGCGAGCGTCTTGTCGTAGAGCCTGTGGCGATCCTCGTCGTTGCGCGGTGCCACGACCCCGGCGAGCCAGTCGTGCGGCTCGAGGATGTGCATCCACAAGAACAGCGGCTTGTTGCCCGGGCGGGCCTCGCGCGCCTCGAGCCAGGTCGCGGCGGCCTTCGCGAGGTTCGTGCCGTTGCGCTCGATCTCGAGGTGCTCGAGGCCGCGCTGCAGCCCGGTTCGCACCTCGGGACTCCAGAAGCCGCTGCAGCACATGAACCCTGCGGTCTCGTAGCCGCCGGCCCGCAGCCGCTCGGCGAGCAGCACGTGGCGCGGGTCGACGCGGAGCGCCCAGCCGACGACCCGGCCGCGGATCCGGTTCGGGGCGAGCCCGATCACGATCGAGGGGATCGATCGCCGCGTGACGTTGCTCGGCGCGAACGCCCAGGTGAACACCGTGCCGCGCTCGCCGAGCTCGCGCAGGACCGGCATGTTCGCGGTCCCGCCGTACGGTGGCGTGTGGTCGGCGCGCACCGTGTCGATCGTGATGAAGATGATGTCGGGGTGCGTGGCGCCGGGGCGATCGGTCGGCCGGAACTCGGCGAGCGAGACATCCGCTCGTACCTCCTCGAGGTCGAACAGCCGGTCGATCGCCATGCCCGCCAGCGGCCGGTCGCCCCAGATCTCGAGCGTCAGCGACGGACGGGTCACGGCGACGACGAGCGCGATCACGATCGACGCCGTACCGAGGCCGGCGAGCGCGAGGCCGATCAACGCTCGTCGTGCCAGGCGCGACCACGCGGCATGGGCGGCGATGGCGGTCGCGATCGCGATCACGGGTGCATGGAGCACCGTCGTATCGATCGGGCCGAGGCGCGGCTTCACGAGGATGCGCCACACCAGGTAGATCGCGATCACGCCGGTGACCGCTGCGGTGGAGAAGATCGTGCGCGGCAGCAGGAGCGTGCCACGTCCGGATCGCCGCCAGCGCGCGTCGATGCGGCGGGCGATCGCCGCGAACAGCCTCGCCCCCGGGCGCGACAGCGCGAACAGGATCAGCGCGGCGGTGACGGCGATGACCGGCTCGCCGAATCCAACCGCCTGGGGCTTGAAGTCGGTCTCGCGGGCGAGTGCCGACGTACCCTCGTAGATCGCCCACGCGAGCAGCAGCGAACCGAGCCACACCACGGCGACCCAGCCGGCCAGGCGAGGCGCGGCGCCGCCGTCCTCGAGGAGGTGACTCGCGAGCTCGCGGGGCCGCCATGCCGCGACGAGCCCGCGCACGACGACGGCTCCGACGAGCAGGACGGGGATCGTGACGAGCGCCAGGAAGCCGACGGTCGCGGTGACGCCGAACGCGCCGTCCATGCCGGCGCCCTCGATGAGCCCGGCGATCAGCGCGCCCGCACACGCGGCGACCGCGCTCGGCGCGATCCAGCGCACCAATCGTCCGAGCCGTCCAACCGAGCCAAGCAAGTGCGAAAATTGTACTGCCTGATCGACCTACGCGCCTCGTCGGTGGTTTGGTAGCGTGACGGGGATGATCGGGCGACTCGTAGCGGCGGTCCGGCGCTGCGTCGCCACGCTCGGGAGATTGCCGACCGCGGTGCTCTGCGTGGCCGCCCTCGCGACCGCGATCATGTACTGCGCCAACGACAACATCGATCCGGCGCCGACCACGAGCTATCGGCCCCAGCTGGCCCGCGGCGACGGCCACATGCACTTCCTCATCACGCGGTCGCTCGTGTTCGATCGCGACTTCAACTTCGACAACGACCTTGCCGAGTTCGGCGATCCCTGGCACCAGCCGCAGACGGTGACCGGGCGCAAGAACGTGATGCAGCAGATCGGGCCGTCGATCGTCTGGGCGCCGCTGCTCGCCGTCGCGCACGGAGCGGCGCTCGTGGCCAACCTGTTCGGCGCCGACATCGCGCCGCACGGCTACACGCTGTTTCACCAGCGGATCCTGTTCGCGTCGAGCGTGGTGTTCGCGTGGATCGCGATCGGGCTCGGAGTCCTCGTCGCGTTCCGGATCGTCGGTGGGCGCTGGGGGCCGACGTGGGCCGGCATCGCGGTGCTGCTCGGGACCACGCTGACGTACTACGCGACGTTCATGCCGAGCTACGCGCACGCGATGGATGCCGCGGCGTGCGCCGGCTTCCTCGCGCTGTGGGCGCTGACTCTCGGGGACCTTCGCTGGCGTCGCTACGTCGGGCTCGGCATCTTGCTCGGCATCGCGACGATGGTGCGCGTCCAGGACGTGGCGTTCGGCGTGGTGCTCGTGGTCGAGCTCGGCCAGCTCGCGTGGCAGCGGATGCGCGGGAAGGAGGCCGCGAAGGCCCTGGCGATCCTCGCCCGGGGTGCGGTCGTCCTCGGCATCACGCTCGTGATGTTCACGCCGCAGCTCTATGTCTGGAACGAGATGTACGGCTCGTGGCTCACCACGCCGCAGGGCCCGGGGCAGATGCGCTACGGCCACCCGATGGTGCTCGAGCTCGTGTTCTCGTCGCGCAATGGCTGGCTGTCGACGCACCCGATCGCGTACCTCGGGACGATCGGGCTCGCCGTCGGCGTCGTCTCGGGGCCGCGGCTCGGCCGCCACGTCCGCCTCGTGTGCGGCGCGTTGCTGCTCGTGATCGTCGGGCAGGTCTACGTCAACGCGGTCACCTACGAGTGGTGGAGTGCGTCGTCGTTCGGCCAGCGCCGGATGTGCTCGGTGACGCTGCCGCTCGTCGTCGGGCTCGCGGCGCTGTTGCGGTGGGTCCACCTCCGCGTCGGGACGCGGCTGCCCGCGCGCGCGAGGCAGGCGATCGTGATCGTGGGGCTCGGATACTTCGTCGCGTGGAACCTCGTCTGGGTCGGCAAGCTCGCGAAGGCGCGCCCGGCGGGACGCGACAACAAGCCGACCTGCTGCGACGACATGCCGGCACCGCTGTCGTGGATCGCGAAGCCCATCTACCGGGTCGTCGGCAATCCGTTCTCGTTCCCGGCCAGCGCGTGGTTCGCGGCGCGCCACGGCGTGGATCTGCGGCGGTGGGACGCGGCGGTCGGCAACTACGCGCTCGTCCCCGGCGTGCTCGGCTACACCGACGGCAGCTACCGCAAGGCGAGCCAGACCTGGAACGCCATCGACGAGCGCTACCTGCTCGATGGCTTCGGCCCGTTGCAGCGGGACAAGCGCAGGAGCTGGCGGTGGACCACCGAGGACAGCGTCACGCTGCTCGTCCCGCTGCTCATGCCCGAACCACACCGGATCACGATGCCGATCGCGGCGAACGTCGCGCCGCGCGAGCGGCTCTACGTGCAGATCGGCTGCAACGGCAAGCTCGTCGCGAGCGCGCTGATCGGCCCCGAGTGGACGTCAGTCACGTTCGACACCGACGGGAGCCTCGGCGAGAACGAGCTCACGATCGTCGCCGCCGTCCGACCCTACCGGGTGCGAGCCGGCGGGTTTGCGGGGCCCGCCGTGCCGGCGCCGCCGCTCGAGTCGGTCCCGGTCGGCGTGGTGATCGGGCCGCTCCGCGTCGCGCTGCCCGAGCTCGGTCCGACTCCATGACGGCGACCACGTCGTGACTGCAGGCTGTCGCGCGACACCGCGCGCGAGCCGGAAGTTGGCGCAGCTGGGTTGCCACGCTCGCGACGAGGGGCGCGACATGTGCGAGGCTGGGCCGCGTGATCCGTGGGTACGGCAGCGCGCGCGAGCATCTCGATGACGTGATCGAGCTCGTCACGAAGTTGCTCGAGCGACATCGCCGAGCCGGGCTCGCGGACGACGAGCAGGCCCTGCGTGAGGTCGCCGAGCTCGAGCTCGAGGTCGTGCAGAGCGAGGACCGGATCGCGGAGCGACTCGAGGCGACGCGCGTGCCGTTGCCGTTTCGCCAGATCTGCGAGCGGTTCGCGCTGTCGACGACGGAGGCGCGGGTGCTCGCGGTGCTCGTCGCGATCGAGCTGGCGTCGTCGGTCCGCGAGGCAACCGTCGCGGCGCTCGGTGGCGATACGCGCAGCACCGCCACGATCGGGCTCGTCGAGGGGCTCGTCTACCGGAGGCCGCACATGCGCGAGCTGTGCGTCGCCGAGCTCGGGGCGGACGCGCGGCTGTTCGGTCACCGGCTCGCCGAGCTCGGTGGCTCGAACGACCTGCCGTGGCTCGTGCGGCCGATCCGCGCGGCCCCGCGCGTCCTGGAGCTCGCGTTGGGGCGGCTGCGGCTCGCGCTCGAGGTCGTGTCGGTCGCCACGCTCGTCGCCGAGCCGCCGGCCGGGCACGGCTTGCTGGTCGCTCCGGAGACGCGCGCGCTCGTGCACGACGCGCTGGGCGCGCAGGCCGTCGGCTTCGGCTTCGCGCCGGTGCCGCTCTTGATCGGTGCCGAGGGTTCCGGCCGCGCGTCCCTCGTGTTCGACGCCGCGAACGCGCTCGGCAAGCCGGTGCTGGTCGTGCGCGCGAGCGCGTTGCCGCGCGATGGAGCCGAGGTCGTGGCGTTGCTGCGCGCGATCGCGCGCGAGGCGCTCCTGTTCGACGCGGTGCTGCTGGTGCGCGAGCTCGACACGCTCGCCGGCGAGCCCGAGCGCAACATTCCGGATCTGACGATCGCCGTCGCGAACACCCTCGGCGGTCACATCGGCTTCGTCGCGGTGACCGCGGTGCGCGGCGTGTGGCCCGCGAGCTGCGCACGCTCCGCCATGCAGATCGAGATCGCGCCCCCGAGCGAAGCGGAGCGCGCGATCCTGTGGCGACGCGTGCTGCCCACCGAGGCCGAAGCGCTCGCCGACGAGGCCGCGAGCCGCTATCACGTGACCGGCGGTCTGATCGAGCGCGCGGCAACAGCGGCACGGGCGCGCGCGACGGCGCGGCAGACCCCGCTCGGGCTCGACGACGTGCGAGTCGCGATCCGCGGGCTGCTCGAGCGCGACATCGCGACCATGGGACGCCGCGTCGAGTGGCGGCAGACCTGGAGCGACCTCGTGCTGCCGAACGACATCATCGACGAGCTGGTCGAGCTCGTCAGTCGCGTCCGCAACCGCAAGCGCGTGCTCGACGACTGGGGCTTCGGTCGCAAGGTCGGCAAGGGCACGGGCGTCTCGGCGCTGTTCTCGGGACCGCCCGGCACCGGCAAGACGATGGTCGCCGGGCTGCTCGCCGCCGAGCTCGGGCTCGACCTCTACCAGGTCGATGTCTCGCGCATGGTCTCGAAGTGGATCGGCGAGACCGAGAAGAACCTCGCGCGCCTGTTCGACGCGGCCGCGGCCGGGCATGCCGTGCTGCTGTTCGACGAGGCCGACTCGCTGTTCGCGAAGCGCACCGACGTGAAGTCCTCGAACGATCGGTACGCGAACCTCGAGGTGAACTACCTGTTGCAGCGCATGGAGTCGTTCGAAGGTATCTCGATCCTGACCACGAACCTCGAGAGCGCGGTCGACGACGCGTTCAAGCGCCGGCTCGCGTTCCGCATCGCGTTCCCGCTGCCCGAGATCGAGGAGCGCGAACGGCTGTGGCGCGCGATGATGCCGAGCGAGGCGGAGGTGGCGCCGGCGATCGACTTCTGCTCGCTCGCGCGCCGGTTCGAGATGAGCGGCGGCTACATCCGCAACGCCGTGCTGCGCGCCGCGTACCTGGCCGCGGCCGACAACACTCCGATCTCCGATCGCCACATGCAGCGCGCGGCGGCGCTCGAGTACACGGCGATGGGCAAGATCGTCCACAGCTCGCTCTGACGATGTCCACCTGGTTCGACGAGCGCGTCACCTGTCCGTCGTGCGCCACCGAGCAGATGGCGCGGCTCGCCCGAGGCGTTCACGTCGCGCGGGCCCCCGAGGCGCGCGACCAGGTGTTCGACCGCACGTTCCATCGCGTGATCTGCGCCGGGTGCGGCGTGCGGTTCGTCGCGCAGCGCCCGCTCGTCTACACCGACATGGATCGCCGGCACTGGATCCAGGTCGCGCTCGCGATCGAGCGGCCGCGCTGGCCCGAGCTCGAGGAGGCGGCGGGGAATATCTTCGAGCGCGCGTTCGTCGGCTCGCCGCTCGCGGCCTCGGTCCGCGAAGGCATGAAGGTGCGGCTCGTGTTCGGCATGGAGGAGCTGCGCGAGAAGCTCGTGATCTGGCGCGCGGGGCTCGATGACGGCGTGGTCGAGTGCGTGAAGGTCCAGGCGTTCGCGCGCGAACCGGCGCTGTCTCGCGCGCACCGGCTCCTCGTCGACGAGGTCACCGCCGACCACCTCGTGATCCTCGTCGAGGATCACGCGGACCAGCCGCCGCGCGCCAGCTTCGTGCCGCGAGCGCTCGCCGATGCGGCGCACGACGACTACGAGCGGCTGCGCCGGACCTTCCCCGAGCTGTTCGGCGCTCCGTTTGTCTCGACGCACCGGCTGCTCGGCCACCGCTATCGCCCGGTCGAGCCCACCCGGTAGCTACCCCTTGATCTGGGCCGTACCGGCGGACACGATACGGCGTGGACAGGGAGAAGGCGCACCGGTTCGAGGCGGAGCTAGCGGACCGAGAGCCGCGCAAGGATCTCGTGGCCGAGCCGGCCGCGGCGGACGCGACCCAGGGCAACACCGCTCGGCTGTGGCGCAGCCTCGGTGCCGCGCAACCCAACAACCCCGACGAGGCGGCGACGCTCGCGGTCGACCACAAGGGTTCGGGGACCGCCGTCGATCCTCAGCTCGCCGGACGGGTCGGGGCGCAGACCGGGACCGACGTCTCGCAGGCACGCGTGCATGGCGATCCCGTCTCGCGCGCCGCGACCGCCGCCATGGGATCACGCGCGTTCGCCCACGGCTCGGACGTGTTCCTGGGCCCGGGCGAGTCCGGCACCGATGTCGAGCTCATGGCACACGAGCTCGCGCACGTCTCGCAGCAGCAGGGCGGCGCAGCGGTCCCGCAGCGCAAGGTCACCGTCGGAGCTGCGTCGAGCCCGGCCGAGACCGATGCCGACCGGGTCGCCTCCAACGTCACGGCCAACGCGCCGCCCGTGCAGCTGCTCGTCGACGTCGGACCGCTCGCACCGGGCCAGATGCTGGCGACGCAGTTCAAGCCGCTGTTGCGCGCGTCGATCGTCGCCGTCGTCGAGCAGGAGCTCGGCAAGCTCGGCGCGACCGCCGGCTGCCCCTACATCGATCGCTACTTCACCAAGTACGGCCAGTCGGCGGCGGGCGGTGAAGCCCTGATCCGGCACTGGATCCCGACGGCGAAGCAGGCGCAGAAGGCGGCCGACCTGATCCCGCTGGTGCTCGTGCGGGTCCGCGAGGGCGTACGCAGCTGGCACTCGAGCGGGCGCTTGCCGCCCGATCTCGTCGCTGCGGATCCCGAGATCGCGGCCGCGCCGGTCAGCCCCGCGCCCGGTGCCGCCCACGCGAAGTCACTCGATCGCCTCGAGGCCGACCTCGGTCCGGGCGAGCCGCTCTCGGGCGAGACCGCCTCGCGGATGACGCGCGGGCTCGGCGCGGAGGTCTCCGGCGCCCGCGTCCACACCGGACCGATCGCCGAGGCCAAGGCGGCGGAGCACGGGGCCGCCGCGTTTGCCGTCGGCCCCAACGTGGTGATGGGCAAGGGTGCGCCCGGGGCCGGCACGATCGCAGGCGATGCCCTGCTCGCACACGAGCTCGCCCACACCGCCCAGCAACAGGATGCCGCGCGCGATCCCGAGGCCCGGCGCCAGCCGATCGGCGGCGAAGAGCAGGCGGCCGAAGCCAACGCCGATCGCGCGGTCGCGAAGGGTGACGCGACCTTCGGATCGATCCTCAAGACCGGCCTGCAGCTCCAGCGCTGTCCCGAGCCGGCGGCCGAGCTCGATCGCTCGGAGTACTACGAGAAGTACCAGGAGGACATCGCGCTGTCCGCGGCGAGCCACCTCCGCAAGATGCCGTTCGCGACGTACGATCCGGCGGTCCACTGGACCCAGGACGGCGAGCGGAACTTCGCGGGTGCGTTCGCCGACCAGGTCATCACGCGACCGCGCGGCGACACCATCGAGTCACTCGTACGCCCGGATCTGATCGGCAAGCTCGTCGATCAGTCGCGCGTGGTCACGAAGGAGCCGAACACCGGCGCGACCACCGGCAGAGGGCCCGACGCACACTTCCCGGCGATCGGGGTCGAGGTCGGCAACTCGCTGGTGAGACGCGCGACCGAGTCGCTGCAACGCGAGGTCCCACGGTACGCGCAGGCCCGGCTCGCCGCAGGTCACGAGCCGAACCCCGCCGACCTCGCCGTCTCGCATCCCGTCGATCCGATGATCGCCCATGCCCTCACCCGCGGCAACATCGTGACGATCGAGGGCGCCGCGTTCACGCGCCGTCATCCGGACCTCGGCGCCGATCGGAGCATCCTCCAGACGCGCCCGTTGAAGCTCGAGCCGCAAGGCACCACCGGGATGTGGCATCGCCTGATCGAGCCGCTGGACGCGACCGTCGAGGAGGTCGCGAACCAGCTCACCGGATCGTCGACCGAGGCGTTCCGGATCGAGAACGCGCACCCGCTCTACGGGATCAACCCGGACACCCGGCACTCGCACGGCTACGTCGATCCCGAGAACACCGCGGGCAACCAGTTGTTGATCGCGGGCGGCGCGCTCGCCGACGAGGCGGCCCTGGCGCAGGCCGGTCCGCCGCCGAAGGGTGCCCGTCCGGCGGCGCGCATCCTCGAGCAGATGCGGCTCAACGCGACGATGATGCAGGGCTCGGTCCGCGAAGCCGCGCAGCGCTTCGGGCTCGGCAAGCAGCTCGACGCCGAGGCCGCACGCATCGCGGCGCGCGCCGAGAAGCTCATGGGACAGAGCGACGGCGAGGTCGCCAAGTGGGACACCCAGACCGCGCGCCAGGCCGACATCATCAGCCGCGGTGCCCGTGGGCTCGACATCGACCACCTGCGCCTGGAGACCTACGCGACCCAGTTCGGCGCGGACCTCAAGAAGGATGCGGGTGCGTTCGGGTTGCCCGACGAGTACCGGCAGGCGCTGCGCGCGGATGCCGAGCTGTGGACCGCGGCGCTCGCCTCGTCCGAGCTCGTGGGCACCGCCGAGCAGCGCTTGCTCGCCGCGTCGCAGAACTCGATGACGCTCGAGATCGAGATCCTCGAGCGCGGGCTCGCCGTACCGCAGGAGGCCGCGTTCGCGTCGCAGGACTCGGACAACGTCAAGGCCGACTTCGACGCCGACAAGGTCGGCGATCGCGAGATGGATCTGCGCACCCGGCTCGGCACGATGCGCGCGCAGATGCTCGCGGATCCGACGAAGATCGACCCGAAGGCCGGGACCGTCGCGAACGAGGAGACCCGCGATCTGATCTTCGAGTCGCAGGTCGTGCTGCAGGCCGCTTCGCTCGACCAGGCGTGGCGCGCGCTCGACGATGCGGACGGCTGGATGTCGACGGTGACGTTCGACAGCGACGAGCTCGGCGCGATGAAGACCGAGGGCAAGAAGTACTACACCCAGTGGAAGGGTGTGTACGACCTCATCAAGAAGGGCGAGAAGGTCGCCGCTCGCACGCAGTTCGAGACGATCTGCGCGGACAAGGCGTTTCAGTCTTTCCTCCATCGCGTCAACGAGCTGCTCAAGTCGGTCCAGAAGCACCACCTGATCGCGACGTTGATCGCGATGGTCGTGATCACGATCGTCAGCATGGGCGCCGGGAGCGTGCTCGCGAGCGCGCTCGGCGGGACGGCGGTCACCGTCGGGGTCGGCGCCGAGGCGACCACGGTGATCGTCGGCGGCATCGGGGTCGCGCGGAACACCGCGGCGGTCGCGGGCTTCATCGCCGAGGTGGCGACGTTCACGTTCCTGGCGAACCGCGCGTTCTCGAAGGATCACAGCATCGGCGCGCTCGCCGCGGAGTTCGGCAAGAACATCATCCTGTTCGGTGCGATGCGCGGCGTCGCGGCCGGGTTTCGCGCGGCGGGCCTCACCAAGGTCATCGAGGCCGGCTTCAAGGCCGATGCCACGGCCGGCGCGATGGCCAAGGCCGGTATCGCGCAGGTCTCCGAGCTGGTGCTCAACGGCAGCATCGGCATGTTGCTGGCGATCGTCGACGCGAAGGTCAGGGAGGCGATGGGCGGCAAGCCGATGACGCCCGAGGAGCTCGACCACCTGATCAAGATGACGGTCGCGCAGACCGTGGTCATGACCATCGCAGGGCGCCTGCTCGTGTCGCCGATGACCACGCTGAAGGTGAAGGCCGCGTTCCTGGGCAAGAAGTGGAAGACGGCCTACGACACCTGGAAGATCCAGAGCAAGGCCGTCGACGTCCTCTCGAAGAAGGAGGGCGCGGTCGAGCCGGAGGAGGTCGTCGCCGCGGCGGCCCGCGATCGCGAGCAGATCGAGCGCGAGATCGACGCGCTCGAGGAGCTCAAGGCCCGCGCCGACAAGGATCCGAAGGCCCTCGAGGGCAGCGGCGTGGATGTCGTGAAGGACATCGACCCGCAGCTCGCGAACCTCAAGGGCCAGGCCGAGAAGATGCACGGCCTCGAGATGACGATGTCGCTCAAGGAGCTGTCGCCGAACCACTTCGAGGCGCCGCGCGCGAAGGCGGCCGAGATCCTGAAGACCCACGCCGAGCTCGGCAACACGGCCGAGCTCGAGGCCACCGATCCGCAGACCGGCGCGCGGACCTGGAAGCTCACCCCGAAAGACGGTTCGCAGCCGATCCGCGTCACCGAGTCGATGCCCGAGTGGGCGCTCACCACAGCCGGACGTCGCCTCATCTACGCCGCCCGTAAGGCCGGCATCGACGATTCCGCGATCTTCAACCTGACCGAGCGAACCCGCGACAGCCTCATGCGAGCGGCAGAGGCAAAGTCGGAGGTCGCCGCACGCAAGGCCCTACACGATACCGATCTCGACGCCAAGACACGGGACAAGATCGGCGGAGAGCTCGAGAAGGTGCGCGCCGCCGCCAATGCCCGCCCCGAGCCGCGCGGCTGCTTCGTCGCCGGTACCCCGGTCTGGGCGCGGGACGGCCTGCGCGCGATCGAGACGCTCGTCGTTGGCGATGACGTCATCTCCACCGACATCGCCACGCATCGGCGGCGTAGCTCGCGCGTGGTCGCGGTCGAGATCCGGACGTCGCACACGGTGATCGATCTCGAGTTCGCTGGCGAGTCGATCTCGTGCAGCGACGAGCACCCGTTCTGGATCCCCGGCATCGGATGGCGAGAGGCGGGTGCGCTCGTAGCGGGTGTGGTGGTGGGGAGCGCCGAAGGCGACACGATCGTCGACGTCGTTCGCCGGCGCGAGGAGAGCGTCACTGTTTACAACCTGCGTGTCGACGGTTCGCATACATACCACGTGTCCGCGAGAGGCCTGCTCGTCCACAACAAAGGCAATGCTCACGAGTTCTTCGCGAACCGCAAACAGCTCGTCGAGCAGCTGACCGCCGACCTGGCGAATCTCGAGAGGATCGCTGCCGACACCACTACCACCGGCGAGCCAGGCAAGGCTGACCTCTCGAAGCGCACCGATCTCGCGGACCGGATCCAGAAGGCCAAGAAGAGCCTCGAGGGAACGAAGGACGTCTCTAAGGATCTCACGATCGATGACGGCGAGCTCATGGAGATGGCGACCAAGGAGCGCGCCACGGCCAGCGACGAGGTCGCGTCATTGAAGCACGACGTCGGTGAGGCGAAAAAGCCGTTCGCGGAAAGGTTGAAGGAGCTCACCGACGGGCACACCAAGGCCAAATTTCGACACAACGAGGCGGTCACCAAGAACGACAAGCTGCTCGATGACGCGGCTCAAGCGAAGAAGGACGCCGGTGGGGACAAGGCCAAGGTCGAGGCTGCGGAAAATCTGAGCAAGGAGGCGAGCGGGCGAAGGAAGCAGCTCACGTCGGTCAGCGAGCGGCTTGCATCGGTGGAGCGAGATGCGAAGTCGATCGTGGAGGATCCGGCGAGCGACAGCGGTGTCAGTGCGCAGAAGGCCAAGCTCGCCGCGGCCGAGGCTGAGCTCGCAAGGGTCGAAGCGGATCTCGCTGCCGGACACATGTTCGGCTCGAAGGGCCCTAAGATCCCGAGCAAGACACTGTG